>WLWG01002670.1_pt1 | contig 13228 bp, 14 predicted proteins | sample 6712871 | NCBI WGS metagenome assembly WLWG01 (sample SAMN12718693, study PRJNA515312) | sponge metagenome | isolation source: marine sponge | host: Mycale hentscheli | place: New Zealand: South Island, Marlborough, Capsize Point | collected 2003-05-01 | reverse complement strand
TAATTATTAATACTAAGTCTACAACAATTAGTGTGGATCCCGCAAAATCTATTGAGTGTGATGTTTATAATTTTTGGAAAAATATTAATTGTGAGGAATGTCCTACTAGTTGTGAAAGTGGTAGTACGGTAACTTATGAGGGGAGTGTTAGAGATAGTAGTAGTGGTACATTATCTGGTTATACCCTTACATTAAGTGCAAATACAAGTGGGGTAGTATTTAGTTGTGATACTTTAACTAATATTTTAACTAATCAAGTAACCGAATTAAAAACTGAATATTATAATGCAACCGCTAATTCTAATGAGGCATTTAATTCCACTTATATGGATTACCTAAATAAAGGTGGTACACTATCACAATTTAATATGGAAACTAACAATTGTAATAGTAATAGTATAATTATTGGTAATTATAAAGATGTTAATGAATTATTTAACGTAGTTGTTGAATCTGAAGATGGAACACTTTCTATCTTCCAAAACTATATTTATGATGATACCACACCTTATGTAGGTGGAGAACATACAGAAATTTTAAGTGGGTATACCGCACAAACATTTAATCAAACTACTGGTATGACACAAGAATGTTGTAGTAGTTTAAATAAATTAATCAATCAAAAAGGAAAATATGGATTAGGTGTTGGTAATGAATATGTGTGGAATAATACTATAAATGCTTGTACGTGGACAACGATTGATAACTGTAAAGGTGATTGTGAGTATAGTGGTACAAAAAAGGTTTATAGTAGAGATTATTGTTTATCTGGTGCGAGTAGTGCATCCACTTCGTGTGAATGTTTAGATATTAGATGGACAATATCGGGAGGTACTAGTCAAGAATCTTTAAATACATATCCGTATATTGATCCATCCACAGGACAACCATACTTAGAAAATGGAAGATATGCTTGGATAATTTCTGGTGGTACTTCACCTAATGAACCATATACATTACAGTTTCAACAAGCACAAGGAGGTGCACCAGCACGATGGTCAATATGGGCAACTTCACCTTCTCAGATGATGTATGCTTGGGATAATGTAAATTGCCCAACTGTACCGTTAAATGACTGGACACCTATTAATGCATTTGTTAATATAACACCATTTACTGCATTAACTATTACTGAATGTGGTGGAACTTCACCCACACCTAGTAGTGGTGTAACAACAGTAGATGTTTGTATTAATCCTTTAGATTATTTAGAAAAATCACCATCAGAAATTAAAGTAAAACAAAATTTCGATGAAATGATATTAAGAAATTTAATTGATGCTAAAGATAGACAAACAATTAGTGGATATCCATTATTACAGTTATTCTATCAGTTATATCTAAATGCTAGTAATTGTGGTGAGGAATTAAGTGGAAAATTAACATACAACAATCTATTTGATTATATGGATAAAGTTGGTGATTATTGGTTAGACTTAATTGAACAAGTTGTACCAGCAACTACCATATGGGAAGGATGTGAAAGTTCTGGTAAAATATATAGAAATACTATTTTTGATCAGAATAAATATGTTTATAGAAAATATAATCTAAATTTCTTAGATACTGGAAATGGTTCTACTAATAGTAGTAATCAGTGTCCTAGTGTTGCGGGTATTACAAATGAAAGTATTGGTGAGGTAGATGTTGATGTAACGGTAATTGAAAATTGTCAAGGGGGAGAATGTTTAGGGGATGAATATAACTTATGTATTAGACAAAAATCATTATTACAAAAACAATTAAAGATTGTTCAAGATAGAATATTCTTTTTAGAAGATCAAATAGCATTAGCACTTGGACAAAATCCACCTAGTACCCCAACTATAAACTGTCAGTATACCCAATCACAGATACAAGATTTACAGACGGAATTGGCGGCATTGCAAATAACATCTAGTGATATATCATCACAATTAGGTACTAAAACGCAAGACTGTAACACTATACAAATACAAATTAACGATGCACAACAACTTTATTTGCAGACACAACAATCGTGTAGTGACTTAGCAAGAAGAATTGCAGTTGCGGAGGAAAAATTAACTGTTGAGATGACACCCAATACGGTACAATATGAAAAACAAAAAAATTATATCTCCATACTAAAGAGTGAATATAAGAAATGTATGGCAGGAGCATCTATGAACGTTAGTTACTATGATAAAGCATTTATCACACAGATATACCAAACAAATGAATATGAAGGTAACGTTATAGTATATGGGGATGATGAGTGGGATGAAGTAAACGGTAGTTTTTATAATACTGAATTAATACATGAATGTGACATATAATTATATAAAGAATGAAGACTAAAGGAAAAATAGAGAACCCAATGGGGATAAAAAGTTTAATCTTTACTGAAAATGAAGTAAGATTAAGTGTAGATGCAGTAATTTTAGGTAATTATAATGCAACTTCTTTAACTCCATATATTAGTGTTGGTGATAGTAGTTACTTTATGGATAATTTAGTAAATACTGATCCTATTTTACAGTTAGATATACCTGAAAATTATGGTAATACAATATTCAGTAATGTATTAAACGTAAGAACAATATGTTTAGAATTAGATGGTAATAAAAGTGACGAAACTCAACCAATACCTACTAATTCGGAAAATAAAATGATCTATATTGATGAGGGTAAGGGTTATGAATATGGTGGTATAAGAAATGAAAGTAGAAATTATGGGTGGCAACCTGTTAGTAATGAGGAAATTTTTACCTATGTGGAAAGAAGTGATTTAGATGGATTTGACTATCCACAATTTACTTTAACCAATACCCGAAAAATACCCACCACAAGTGCAGATACATTATGTGGTCCTATATTTTTCACAGGTGAAACTTTTAATAGAAGTAATTATAATTGGTTTTTTGGGGATAATGTGAGAATAAATTTCAACCCCACCAGAAGTGGAGGTACTGAAGTAATTCTAAGTGGCTCTCTAATATCACAAGAGGGTTGTTCATCTGTTTCAGATAGTAATGGTAAACTTTTATTTTATACTAATGGTGAAAACGTTTATAATAAAAATGGTGATGTAATGCTAAATGGTGATGGTTTAGAAAGTTCAGGAACCTCTACACAGTCTAGTATTATTGTACCATTACCTAATGATAGTAACCAATATTATTTATTTACTACAGATTTTAATGGTAACCCTAATGGGTTTGAGTATTCTATTGTGGATATGAGTCTAAGTGATGGTATGGGTGAGGTAACAACAAAAAATATTAAATTAATAAAATCACCACTAACAGAAAAAGTAACTGCGACATTAGATAATGATAATGAAAATTATTGGGTGGTTACACATACTAGTGGAGATACTAACTTCTATTCTTATAAACTTACATCGAGTGGATTACAACCACCTGTTGTTACGTCTATAGGTACTATTAATGATACTGCCAGAGGGTATATGAAAATTTCGCCTGATGGTACAAAATTAGTCTCATTATTATATGATCAACAAATAATAGACGTATTTGATTTTAATAATACCGAAGGTAAACCATCGAATCATTTAATTATTAGTGGTATATCCTATGATAATGGACCATATGGTTTAGAATTTTCTTCTGACTCCAGTAAATTTTATGTGAGTGATGGGGCATCAGATTCAATAACCCAATATAATTTATCATATACATCTACAACAGAGATTATAGATTATAGTATTACCTTACCAATTATAAGTGGTGCGAGTTTAGGTGCATTACAAATGGGTCCTGATGAAAATATTTACATTGCCGATCTTAATAAACCTTATTTACATAGAATTAATCACCCCAATGGGGAAGGATTATTTTGTAACTTACAAATAGAGGAAGTAAATTTAACTGCAACAACTAGTGGTATCACCTCTCAATGGGGATTACCTAACTCAGTACCTAATTATGACATTTCATGTGATAGAGATATATACATAACTTCACGTTCACAACAAAGTTTGGAATTTAAATTGGCGGTTAATAATTATAATAATATTGTAGAAGAAAAACAATTAGATTTTAGGGGGGTAATTTATAGGTACGATACAACCACCAAAGAGTTTATTACACCAGTACACGAATTTACGGTTAATTATGAAGATATTAATGTTAGCAGTGCAAGTACGATAACGATACCACTATTAGACATTGGTGAAACAGAATTTATAGTTAAAGGATATTGGGAGTATCCATTACAAACCTTAATGAATAAACAATTAGGTACTACTATTAGTAATAGAAATTCATATGAGAAAGGTAAAATTTACGGATTATATAATCCAGAAACGGATTGGTATTTCTTAAATATGTATGTTGCAGATAGACCATATTTCACTACTTCTGAAGCAGGAGAAGTAATTCCTGTTAAAGGATTAGTAGTGACTTCTAATTATACTGAAGAAGGTGTTAGTGGTTATACTGTTAACACGAATACTGATCCTATAGTATGTTTAAATGGGTCAGTATTAATGAAAGAAGTAGAGTATACGTTTACTACTGATTTTGGTATTCCTATGATATATTTAACTAAAATGCCGTTACCTAATCAGGTACTGACTATGGCATATGTAGAAAATAGTCCACCTAATTCACTTTATGTAGACTCTTACATTATAAATGACCCAATAATCAGTGGTGCAAATAACACACAAACATTAACAGATAAAGTATTCTTTAATGAAACATATCAAACATATGAATATTATTTAGATTCTCCACCACAAACAGATGTTGGTATTGCAGTAAATGGGTCAGTTTTAAAGATTAATGATGAATATTTACTTTCAGCAAGTAATAATAAAAGAGTTATTATAACTAAAGAATTAAAAGTTACGGATGTTATTACTGCATTTTATACTCCAGCGGTGTCTGTAGTGGGTAATATTCAAACCAACCAACCAACAATCACTTGGTCAATAAATAATCCACCTATTAATTTGGATGGTATTTTTGTTGTAGAGTTCACCGATAAAAAAGATACTGATTTTGAAAATGTATTGTATAGTGGTGTGACAAATTATAGGGTGGCAACCCAAAATTATAGTTTAGTAATGAACTTATATGATGCGACTGTAGGGGATGAATTCCTTTATAGAATAATAAATAAAAAGTTTTATAACCCCATTATGGGTCAAACCATAGTTAGTGAGAGTTATAGCGATGTAATTAATGTAAAAATAGCAACTAATAATGGAATTAATTATTAATAATATTTACATTTTGCATATTTATAATAAAATAATAGTTAGTAATGAGTTATATAGATAAACATAATACTGCACTGGTTAGAGTAAAATTAACCGATATTGGTAGAGAACAACTTGCAAAAGGGCAATTAAACTTTACTAGTTGGTTGGCAGGTGATTCTGAAGTGGATTATAATTACGTAAAAGGATGGACATCTTTTCCAACCCCTCCACAACTTACACCTACTTTAGCTACGGGAGAATTCCCTTTTTACAATGCAGATGGTAACATAGAGAGAAATATATTTTCTAAGGTTTTAAGACCAAAAGATAACCAACCCTTCCCAACGTCATTTTTGTTGGATCAAAATAGTCAATTTATTCACCCACTAAACAGTGCTAGTAGTGTACAATTACTTAAAGGTATTGTTAGTAATGAGGCAGCACCTAGAGGGTTCTTTTCAGGTTCTACAGTGGAAGAAGGATTGACTGCACTAACAACATCTAGATTTATTAAAGAGAGTGGTGTTGTAGATTTAGGTAATTTTAGTGGGGGTACAGATACAATACCTTTTATACAAGGTGTACTTACATTAGACACACCATTAAGTGCAACTAATGTTAACGACTATATTATTTTTAAATACTCAAACTCAACATTAGGTAATAATGTTGGTGATACTATGACTGCAGCGACAGTTAATTTAACTTATAATATAACAGAAATTAATGGTAATGAGATTAAAGTAGATAGAGCACTACCAACACTTAATAGTTTTAGTGGTGTTAGTATTAGTTATTACACATTACCTGGTGGAGACGATCCTATAAATAATTATTATGGATTACCTTCTTTATCTGCATATTGGAATACGGGCACATTATCTTTTGATAGTAGTTGCGATGTTTGTGTTGAAGATATACCGGTATGGAATATGAATAATGTGTGGACAGAAAATATGGCGGGTCAAAATAATGACGGATTAATAAATTATAGATCACATAATTATTTTGGTTCAGAACAATATACGGGAACAAAACAATTTTTAGGTTATAATACTGTATTAAGTAATACACAACCTACTAACCTACAATCCCTAAGTTATATAGATACCTTTCAAAAATCACTTTCTATTATACATTATACTAATAGTTGTATATCTAATTTTTATGGTGAAATGTTTCACATTGATGAAGACACTGATAAGTTATTGAGTGTAGATTTACCAATAATGTGGCACAGAAGAAATGAAGGTACAGGAAGTGGTACAACAATAGGTATGACATTTGTGTCAGATACAGTATTGAAAACTATTTCCGATAAAGACCCTTCATTACCAGATGTACAGTATTATGATTTAATTGAAGCTAGTGGGATGACTATTGATCCTGATGTTCCATTAAAAGTAGGGAAAGTCTTTCCTAACCTTAAAATAGTTACTATAGATAATGAAGAATTAGTTGCGGCAATGTCGTATAAATCTAATAGAAATTATACATTACCTGATTTATCAGCATCTTTAGTTAACTGTGTTAACGGACCATGTGATGGTACAATTAATCCAGGTGAGAAAGCTTATTTGACTTATTGGTTAACTACATCAGGTAGTACTGGGTCAACATTAAATGCAACATTACCAGCACAAAGATATGTGGTTTTAGAAAATACTACTAATAGTCCTAAAGATATACAATTTAGAATAAATAACTTAGATGAACTTCCATATATGAGAAAGTTAGAATCTCCATCCTACGATGGTTATGGATTTAGTGCAAATAAATTTTATTTATTAGCTCAAGTAGTTGATCCTAATGTGAATTCTAGACCACTACCAAAAGATTGGAGACAAATAGATTTTACTTCTACAAACATCACTAGTGGTGCGTCTGAAACTATATCACCATTTTTATTACAAGATCAAAATCCTAATGTAACAGGATTTTTATTAGATGGTGCGACATATAGTGGAGCATCTAATTTTGATTTAGGTATTGAATTAGATTTACCTTCGGGTTCTGATTTCAGTAAAATGAATTTTGGTGATGAAAGATTATTTTATGGTAATTTACGTACACATATAGGTGCAACTATTTATAAATCCTTATTTACAGTAAATATTGATGGTGCTACTTTTGGTAGTAGTAGTAATACAACATTTGAAATGGGAGAAGATAGATTTATAAGTGAGGTAGGTATATTAGATAACAACCAAAATTTAGTGTTAGTGGGTAAATTGTCTAGACCAATAAGAATTGCGGATAGTAGTACTGCCGCAATTGAACTAACAATAGATTTTTAAAATTAAAAAGAAATGGGATTTTTAGCAAGTGCAAATACGATTACAGTTACCGCTAAATTAACTAGAAATGGTAGAGAAAAACTACTTAAACAATCTAATATTATTTTTTCTGATTTTATTTTAGGTGATTCTGATGCAAATTATAACACTAAAGGTGTTTTAAGAACTGGTAGTATATTATCTAATAGTGGAAATTTAGGAGAAAATGGTGGTGTAAATGATAATATTGCTACAGGTATTGATATTGATAGTAAATTATATAAAGATAGTGGAGTAGTTTTCACTAAGAGTGTAGAATCAAAATCTAATGTAATATCTGATACTATAGTTAACTTAGGTGAGACAGTAGTAAGTGGTGAAAATCTGACTTATTATGTTATTGATAGAACAGATAATAATAGTAGTTATACTAACTTATTTAAAAGTTTAAATTTACCTATCACAACTAATGAGGTTAATAGATTTACTTCATTAGATAGTGCTGATGGTGGTTGGTTAAACACCGCATTTAGTGGGTTTGGTGCGGACAAAGTTTTAATTGGGGTAATTAATAATGATTCATACGGTGAATTAATTGACGGAAAATCTATTAAGTGTACACTACCAATAGGTACGGCATTTACTCCTACGGGAGAAGTTAGTGGTATTACTACGTTTGACATATATAGTACTTTCCCTAAAACTAGTCAATATAGTAGAATGGATCTAAATAATCAATACGAAGATTTATCTACAATTGCAAGTGGGTTATTTGGTTCACAACCAAATGTAACTTATTTAGTTTCAGATGATATAAAAAGACCGAATAACGATATAAATTTAAGTTGGTCAACAGGATACGACACTTTTAAACCATTTACTATTAACAGAAAAGAATTGATTAATATTAATAGTGTTACGACTAGCGGTATAATTAAAGATGATGCAGTGGGATATACTAGTTTAGATAAAGGTGTGTTAGTCTTTACTAATCCAACAATCGTAGATAATATAGTAACTAACTTTACTGGTGACAGTAGTACTGGTACAATCACTGATGATATGGGATTCTATTATTATAGTGGTGGTACTTTTAATACTACCGTAGATAGTATTCTTAATAATTTAGTACAGAATATTGTTTGTATTGCGGGTAGAGGGGAATTTTATAGATCGGAAAATCAAACAATAGATAATGGATTTGATGATGTAAGAATAAGTGAAATTGCTATAGTATCTAATAGGGATCCTAACGATGTGTTAGCTATCGGTAAAATAGATAGACAAGTAATTAAGAAAAAGAATGATTTTGTCATATTTGATGTACAAATTGTTATATAAATAAAACCTACGGGTTTTAATTGAAAAAAAATGTTTTATTATGAGTAGAATTCTAGGGCTAGATGTGTCCACGAAAACAATAGGGATTGCAATATTTGAAGATTCCGGAGAAAATGGTAAGTTGCAATTATTAACCCATATCACACCTAAAATTAAACCCAAACCAACTGATAACATAGAGTTACTAATTAAGAAAGTTCAAGTTTTTGAAAATGAGGTACTAGAAAAATATAGTGATATCGATATTAGTAGGGTTTTTATAGAAGAACCGTTGTTGAGATCTAATAACGTTAATACAGTTGCAACACTATTAAGGTTTAATGGTATGATTTGTAGGTCAGTATATGAAGTTTTAAATATAGTGCCAGAATTTATATCTTCTTATGATGCTAGAAAATTTGCATTTCCTGATTTAATGTCTATTAGGATGTTTAAGAAAAGTGGTGAAAAATATAGTGATAAAGAAATTTCTAAAAAAAATCCAGTGTTGTTTGGTGGTTTACCTTATGATATAGATAAAAAGGTAGTAGTACATCAGAAAGTTAGTGAATTAGAACCACAAGTTGTGTGGATGTACGATAGACACCAAAAACTAAAAAAGGAAAACTTTGATATGACTGACGCATATGCATGTGTTATGGGTGGTATGAGAAAATGTGGTGATTGGATATAGTTGGTTTTTTAAAAAAAGATCACTATATTTGTAACTATGTCAGAATTAGTAGTTGAAATATTAGAAGATTTTTTAGGTAGTTCCCATAAACATTATAAAGATAAATCTCAGATATCTTTTGATTGTCCAGTATGTTCAGATTTAAAAGGTTTAGATTGTGGAGACGGTAAAGGAAATTTAGAGGTTAACTATCATCATCATGTTTATAAATGTTGGGCATGTTCAGAAACGTATGGTACACACGGTACAATAAATAAATTAGTAAGAAAATATGGTAATCGAAATCACTTCAAACAATATCAATTAGTAATACCAGATAGTAAAAAACATATAGTTAAACCAAACGAAGTAACGATAAATGGTTTACCTAAAGAGTTTACGCCATTAATATTAGAAAGGGGAAGTTTCGATCATAAAGAAGCACTTAAATATTTATCAAAAAGAAATATAAAAAAAGATTTAATAGAAAAGTATAATTTAGGGTATGCCGTCACAGGAGATTATAAAGGTAGAATCATATTCCCCTCTTATGGGTGTGACGGAGAAATAAATTATTTCTTAGGTAGAAGTTATAGTAAATTTACTAAATTAAAATATAAAAATCCTGAAGTATCTAAAATGGATATTATATTTAATGAAGGTAAGATAAATTGGGATTCTAACATTTATTTAGTAGAGGGGGTATTTGATCATATAACAATACCAAATAGTATACCTATGTTGGGAAAAGTATTGAATGATATATTATTTAAAAGGTTAGTAGATGATGTTACCGCTAAAGTGATTATTGTTTTAGACGCAGATGCGGAGAAAGATGCAATCAATATATATAAAAAGTTAGATAGTACTAAATTAAATGGTAGAGTATTAATGGTATATATGCCTAAAAAGTTTGATTTATCAGACGTTTACCAAAAATTAGGGAGTAAAGGGGTGGTTAAGTTATTGTCTACGGCAAAAAGAATTAAAGAAAGTTTGTTATAGTCAAAATTTTTTTATATATTTACAGTATGAAATTATTTTTAGACGATATTAGAAACCCCTACGATGTATTCAAATTAACAGTTAATCCATTATATGAAAGTGACAAAGATTGGGTGATAGTGCGAGATTACTATCAATTTATCGATGCTATTAGTAAGTTTGGTTTACCTTCACATATTTCTTTCGATCATGATTTATCTTATGATGCTTATCTACCAGAAAATCAAGAGGGAGATATAGAATATGATAACCTAAAAGAAAAAACTGGATATGATGCATGTAGATGGTTGTGTGAGTATTGTTTAGATAAAGGTAAAGACATACCACTTTATTTAGTACACTCCGCAAATCCTGTCGGTGGAGAAAATATAAAAAGATATTTAGAAAACTTTAAAAAACATTTGGTGGTTTAAAATATTTTTTATATATTTACAATATGAAATTACAAAACATAATAGAGGAATATCACGCAACCAATAAGTTTAGACTAATAAAAAGGTATACACTAATGAAAAAAATTAGATCATTAATGGACCCAATACACTTAAAGGGTATACACCCAATATTATATACAATAATTTTTAAATAAAAAGATATGTTAAATTTAAGAGAACAATTTAATTATGTTAATAAAGTTGTTAATAGTTGTAAAACTGAAAAACAAAAAGAACATGTATATGAGTGGGCACAAGATTGGTCGAAACGTATGAAACGTAATTACCCTAATAAAGTAGACTCCTATACAGATTTATTTTTAGATGTAATATCCCTAAAACGATGAATAATATGGAAGAATTAATAAAACAACTAGCTGAATCAAGAAATAAGACAAATGAACTAATTGAAGAAATACAGAACCATAATGATGGATATATCTACAAAGTAGGTACTCATCATTATGGTTCATTTAATGGGGTAGAGTATACTAACTATTTTTCCGCTAAAGAACACATGGATGAATACTATGGAGATAACGGCATCGTAACTTTAGAAACAAACAATAAAAAGTTTGCTAAGGAAGTTGAAAATCATCCCGGATTAAATGGTAACCCTGTAGTCATTATTGAACTAAACCAAAACTGAGATGAAACATAGATACCACATAAATTTACTAATTGACTCAGAACTAGATATTGATAGAGTAAAAGAGTTATTTGAATTAAACTTTGGTATAGTGGAGAGAATAAAAATGTTTGAGTTTACTTCAGAGGAAGGTAAGAAATATATTGGGACAATAAATGATGATGAAGATGAGTAAGGAAGAAACATACACAAACAGATACGGTGATGAATTTAAATTCACAATATTGGAAGACAAAGATATTTTATGGCAAGGACCTTTTAAGTATTATCGTTTCGGTAAAGATGAAAACGATAATATTAACATGATAGATCCTAGTGGTGGACCTTATATTGGAAAGGGAGACAGTTGGTTTGGACTAACAGTAGAAGGTTTTCAATTCGCTGAAGGAGGGTTTTTAATTAAAACAAAATAAAGATGACTGAAGAAGAAATACATAAAAAGTGGAAAAAAATATTAAGAGGTATATCGTTGGAAGATGCGATTAGATGTGAGGGATTTAATGAAGATTTTACTGATGGTGTAATATCTGCAAAAGAATTAGAAGAAGAAATATATCAGATAAGTAGAAAATACTCTTAAAATTTTGTTTTAATTAAAAAAAATAGTATATTTGTATTATGATAAACTTAAACAAAGAGTTAAAAATGATTGAGTGGTTAAAAAGATAAATATGAGTAATTTAGAAATAGAAAATAAGAGATTATATAAAATAATCGAAGAGAAAGAAGAAAGAATCGAAGATCTATTAGATAGATTAGACGAGGTAACTAAAGGTTATCAGAAATTATTAATGAATCAATGTCAATGTAACTCACTTCCGGATGTTAATACTAACGAAAATGATTAGTTTAGAAAATATAGATAAATTTAAATTATTGTATAACGATGCAGTAAGTAAAGGTAAAGAAATGTTTATATTTGAAGGTAGAGATGTTCTTACTTCATATGCTAAATATGTTGTTGGACACTTTAACAACATAATGAATGCTCGAGTGGTGGAATAGGTAGACACGCAAGACTTAAAATCTTGTTCCCATTTGGGAGTGCGGGTTCGATTCCCGCCTCGAGTACGTAATGGACCGGTAGCTCAGCTGGATAGAGCAATTGCCTTCTAAGCAATAGGTCGAAGGTTCGAATCCTTCCCGGTTCACTTTTATAATAAAGTATTTTTAATAATCCCAGTCAGCGTCAGTAACACTATCCATAGATTCATCACTGAACTCAACAACTTTTTTAGTCTTATAGTTACCATTTTCATCTTTTTCACTAGTCATAATTTCAGTTTCTGGTTCACCACCAAGTTGACTATTTTGAACTTGATCTTTCATTGCTTTTTTTATTTGGTTCTTAAGTGTTTGAGTTTGATATTTAGGGTTTTTTTCTAACCAATCCATTGAATCCATTAAATGTTGTTCAGTAGGTTCTTTAGTTCCTTTAGGGTAGGGTCTCCAACCCTTAATCCACGCTTGTCTTAATAACTCATTTTCAGTTCCATTACTATTAGTCCCAAATACTTTCTTAGTGTAGTCCCAGTTGTACCCTTCTTTTTCAACTAAACTTCTCACATTAGTTTTACCATAATGTTTTAGATAGTTCACTTTTTCCCCTATCCATTCTTGTACTGATGGTTGTTCCATAGCGACAGTCATAACAGTAAATAAAGAAGCCTCCATTACTGC
>WLWG01002666.1_pt1 | contig 13241 bp, 7 predicted proteins | sample 6712871 | NCBI WGS metagenome assembly WLWG01 (sample SAMN12718693, study PRJNA515312) | sponge metagenome | isolation source: marine sponge | host: Mycale hentscheli | place: New Zealand: South Island, Marlborough, Capsize Point | collected 2003-05-01 | reverse complement strand
ATGTACCTTCAGCATCTACAACAGGTTCTGATTATTATTTACTAAATAAAGTATTGTGTTTTTCTGGAGGTAGTCTAAAGGGTGAAGCTGAAAAAGTAACGCATAGTAAAATTACTATGTTAAACAGTTCATTACTTACATCTCCATCTAACACGTTTCCTGCTTATACACAAGAAGCTGATGAAATAGCTATTTATCCAAACACCTTTAATGGAGTAAATGATATTCAAGCTCAGTACATAAGATATCCTTTAGACCCTAAATGGACTTATGTAACGTTATATGGAGGTGAACCATTATTTGACCAAACGCAAGCTGACTATCAAGATTTTGAATTACCAATAGATGACACTAATAATTTAGTAGCTAAAATATTGCAATACGCTGGAATATCAATTAGAGAGGCTGACGTATTTCAGTTTGGGCAAATAGAAGAACAACAACAAAATCAAACTAATATTTAATCATGGCATATATAAATCAAAGAAAATATTATACTAATGATGGTGTAAATCCTACAGATGAAAATTGGGGTTCATACCAATATGTTACTTTAAAAGATATAGTTAATAATTTTGAATTAATGTATGCTGGAAATCACGAGTTAATTAACAATGAAAATAGATTTAAAATATTGTTTCATGCAAAGCGTGGAATACAAGAATTAAACTATGATGCATTTAAAGAAATTAAATCTTTAGAGTTACAGGTATATGATGATTTAAGATTTGTTTTACCTCCTGATTATGTAAACTGGGTAAAGCTTTATTTATTAAAAGATAATGTATTAAGAGAACTAACGGAAAACATTCAAGTTCAATCAGCTGTGTCGTACATTCAATCGGCTACCGCTTCATTTTCTTATGATGGTGATGGTAATGCAACTGAAGTTGATTCAACTTTAGATACAGAAAGAAAAAATGGGTCATTAAGGAGTATATATTTAAATGATGAAATAGATGAGAATGTAAATCCTAATGTATATAATTATGACAGTGATATTTACAATTATAGAATAGGAGCTAGATATGGTTTAAATACTGAAACAGCTAATATAAACCCTACCTTTACTATAGATAAAAAATCAGGTGTTATTAATTTTGATTCCACTATGGCAAATCAACAGTGTGTGCTACAATATATATCTGATGGAATGGAAAACGGTGATGACTCTAAAATAAGTGTAAATAAATTATTTGAAGATTATATATATGCTTACATACAATATGCTATTTTAAATAGTAAATTTGGAGTACAAGAGTATATTATTAATAGAGCAAGAAAAAATAAACAAGCTTTATTAAGAAATGCTAAAATCAGATTAAGTAACATTCACCCTAGTAGATTGCTTATGAATCTTAGAGGTGAAGATAAGTGGTTAAAATAAAATGGCAAACATTCAAAGAAATTTTATAGCGGGCCGTATGAATAAAAGCCTTGATGAAAGGCTTGTCCCAAATGGTGAGTATGTAAATGCTGTAAATGTAAGGCTTGGTTCTACTGAAGATTCTGAGATTGGTGCTGTTGAAAACTCTAAAGGGAATGTTCCTTTAACAGAAATTCAATATGTTGATGGAACTAAATTAAGTTCTCAAGCAAGATGTATAGGGGCTTTTGAAGATGGAGCTAATTTAGTTATTTATTGGTTTGTTCATGACCCTGCTTTTACTCAAGGAGCTACAGGTAAACTAGATTTAATAATTTCATTTGATGTTGAAACTGGAGAATTAATTTATCATGTTATAAGTATAGATGATGGAGAGGGTATAAACACAACATTAAATTTTAATCCTAATTTTTTAATTACAGGTGTAAATAAAATAGATAACTTATTATTTTTTACAGACAATTATAATCCTCCTAGAGTAGTAAATATTAATAAAAATTATGGAGACCCTAGGCCTGCTGTCCTTACAGATGATTTTAATCAAGATGAAATTCTTGTAATTAAAAAACCTCCTACTACTGCTCCTACTATAAATTCATTTACAGTACCTAGTATTACTGACTCTTATTTAGAAGATAAGTTTATTTGTTTTGGATATAGATATAAATATGAAAATGAAGAGTATTCAGCAATATCTCAGTTTACAGAACCAGCATTTAGCCCCTCTTCTTTTAATTTTAGTTCAAATAGTTATTTGAATGAAGGAATGATAAACAGGTTTAATGCTGTAACAATTACTTTTAACTCTGGAGATAAAAGTGTTACAGATGTTCAAGTGGTATTTAAAGAATCTAATTCATCTAGTATAAAAGTATTAGAGACTTATGATGTAAGTAATAGAGTTAGATATCCTGTAAACTCATTAAGAAGTGAAACATTTACTAATCGTAAAATATATACAGTTTTACCAGATTCAGAAATATTAAGATTGTTTGACAACGTACCTCAACTTGCAAAAGCTCAAACATTAATGGGTAACAGATTAGTATATGGTAATTATTTTGAAGGATATGATTTAAAAACTTCAAGTGGAAGCAAAATTGAATTTGGATTTGAATCTATACTAAAAAGTGAATCTATCAATCTTACCGCTTTAACTGCTAATGAATCTAAAGGTGCTGAATATTCAATTAACCCTCCAGGCAGTACAGCACCAGCGGTTGAAATAGATGATAGTGCTTTTTTTGTACAATTATTACCAGCTTTACCGTTACCAAATAATCCAACAGGTTTTTTAACAGCTGGAGCTACTCTTACGTTTACATTTGGAATAGCATATTCTAGTAGTTATGCCACTGGTTTACCCACGCCAGTTCCGTTGGAAGATGTATATTACGTAACTTGGAGTTACACTCTAATTAGAGATTATATATCTGTTAATGCCTTAGCCACTGATGTAGATTTTGTAGATAAGATAGGAACGCTAACTAATATTAAACCTATTAATACTGCTTCAGAAGGAACAACTTTGACTGATGCTTTTAACGCAGCTTTACCGATAGCTTTTGATGCTACATATACTAATATAGTTCAAACTGGTAGAACAAGTTCAACACCTACAGCACCAGCTGGACAGCCTTTAGAAATTATAACAACTGCATCAAGCACAAAACTTGGTATACAAGCAAACGCTGCTGTTTATGATAAAGGTAGTTCGCCTTTAGACCCAATTATTTCATATTTTAGATTTACTAATGTAACAGCTTCTATAAGAACATCGCCATCAATAGGAAGTTTACATAGTAATAGAGGTTATGAGATAGGGATGGTGTATATGGATAATTTTAACCGTGCATCTACAGCTCAAGTAAGCGATTTAAATAGTGTTAATTTACCTTGTAATGTCTCAAATACTAAAAATTTTATACAAGTACAAATACCTGAATCTCAACAAGCTCCTTCATGGGCAACAAGATATAAGTTTGTTATAAAGCCTACGGCTACAAATTATCAAACAATTTATAGTAATATAGCTTATAGTGAATCAGGAACTAACTCTTCATACTTTTTATTAGATGGAGAAAACGCTCAAAAAGTTGAAGCAGGAGATAGGCTAATAGTTAAAGCAGATGCTACAGGGGCATTAAACACGTGTACCTACGCAACTGTTTTAGAAAAAAAAGCTCAAGGCTCAGGTTTTATAGATATTTATGATGAAGCTGGAGATAAGTTAGAAGTGTTTGGAGGAACATATATGAAGATTAATGCTTCTAATTTTTCAATTAATACAACCGATGATTCAATTATTAACAGTCAAGTATTGCCAAGCATTGCAAGAGGACAACAAAATTCATATCCAGTTGTAGCATACCCAATGTTTACTGTTACTGAAAGTTCTGGTATAGTTGCTACTACGTTAGTTTACGATGTTCCTGTGGGTACTAGAATAAAAATGGAGCTTGAGTTTAGAAGAGATGGAGTTAGTGACAACGAAAGTTGTTTAAAAAAAAGCTATACATTAGTAAAAACTTTTACTGCTTCTAGGAATTATGGAAACATGCAAGAGTGGTTTGAAGGTGACAATATATCTTCAACTTTAAATGAAGGTATAGAAGATGTAGCTAATGATGAAACTATAATAAACAGTTATATTCCTACGCCTAACACCTCTCAAAATTTTCCACCGTTTCCAGTAAATATCACTCCACCGCAAACAAAAAGTGTAACTCAATACAATGCAGTATTAACAGCAGATGAAATTAAATCAGCGGATTATTTTGGTTCTACAGCTACACAACCAAACACTGAGTTTTATTATAGGTTTTATATAGACCAAGTTTTAAACAATATATATTTATTAGTGTCAGGTTCTAGCTCTTGTGGTGGGGGAGATGGAGAAGAACACAGAGAATCATCAGTAAAAGTTAATTTTACAGTATCAAGAAGCAACTCAACTTATGTGTTTGAAACAGAACCAGAAGAAGCATTACCGGATGTGTGGTATGAAAACAGTGAGTCTTATGATGTAAATGGTGATTTCCATTTAGGAAACGTACAAAACCAAACATTAAATCAGCCTGGAATTGTAAATACAGGATTTTTTAATTGTTATGCTTTTGGGAATGGAGTGGAAAGTAATAAAATAAGAGACTCGATAAAAGGAGAACAAGTTACTTTAGGTAATAGAACATTTACCACGTCTAATGAAGAATATAAAAAAGCACACAGATTTGCTGATTTAACATATAGTGGTGTTTTTAATGATGAATCAAATGTAAATAGACTTAATGAGTTTAATTTAGGGCTACTTAACTTTAAACCATTAGAAGAAACGTATGGTGATGTCGAGATATTATTTGCTAGAGAAACTGATATTCTTGTTTTACAAGAAGATAAAATATCTTATGTACTTGCTGGTAAAAATTTATTATCAGACTCAACTGGAGGTGGAGTAGTTACATCTGTACCTGAAGTTTTAGGAACACAAATAGCTCGTATTGAAGATTATGGTATAAGTAATCATCCTGAAAGTTTTGCAGAATTTGGTGCAAACAAATTTTTTACAGACGCAAAAAGAAATGTCGTTATAAAACTTACAGGTAGTTCAGCTCAGAATGAAATCCTTACGGTTATATCTAATGAAGGTATGAGGAGTTGGTTTAGAGATTTATTTGCTGATGCTTCAGCAACACAAAAATTAGGTGGCTATGACCCTTATATGCAAGAGTATGTATTTACAACAAATACAATTGTAAAACCTGAAACAGAATTATGTACAGCTTGTGGTGTAACTAAAAACATTACGATTGTTACGGGTCAGGAATATGTTTACTGTGTTGATATTGGAGAGGATACTGGGCCACCATCTAAATTGTATTATGTTGAAATAGATTATGTAATACCTTTTGAGAACACTGACTTAATTGTAACAGAGGGAACTGAACAACAAATGGTTTCAGAAGCAGGTGTGGATTTAGAAACGGAAGGTCAAACTACTGGAACTGGATATACAATTCAAGCTATATATGACGGTGTAACCTACACAACAGGATTGGTTTATCAAAGTGGAACTTTAGTTTTTCCAAAACCTAATCCTACACCATCAGAAGTAGTGTTAATAGTTACCTCAGATTCTTCAGAAAATGACACAATACAAGTTACGGTTAAATGTCCTGAAGAAGAGTTGTTTAGTGTTTATAGTATTACGCTAACAACAAATGCTAACGCAAATCAGTTTTCACACACAGAATTTGGCTGGAGAGATGCTTCAGTTGTATCTCCTATTCAAAGTGATTTAGTTACATTTTTATCAAGTCCTAATGACCCAATAGTATCTCAATATAGAGAACTAGAAGGCCCTCAAGGTTCAAACATAATTCCGCCTGATGGCGCAACTATTTTAATGAGGTCAAATAAAATAAATTTTGATAATTTTCAATTTGACCCTATAGAAAATGAATTTAGATATTTAAGAACTGATGCATTGTTTGAAAACAATTCAACTGACATGGGTGTTTTATTAGCTGCTTCGATAAAAGCAACTCCAATAAACACCTCTGGTGCTCCTAATTTATATAGCGCTGAGTTTGGATTACCTTCAGGTGGAAACAAATTATATTTAATTTATGATTTAAGAAACTCTATTGGGCAAGAATTATGTTATTCTCCAACAAGTTTATTTGATGCGTGTTGTAACTGTACATTTACACCTACGCCTACGCCAACACCTGTACCAGTTCCAACTCCAGTAATACCAGTGTATGATTATTTTGTTGGGATTGATTGTGTTTCTTTAGAAGCGGTATATTTAAAATCTGACCAAACTCTTGGAGTTGTAGTTGGAGATGAGGTGCAATATTCATTTGGTGGTAACGTGGAGGGTTGTGCTTCTTTATATGCAACTGGCGGAAATGGTAATAGTGGAGAAGTAACAGTTCGTGTAGCAGGATGTGGAGATTCAAGATGTTCAGTATAAATGGTTAACTTTGTAAAATTATAAATGGCAACAACAGGAACATATTATTATAGCTCGTCAAGTTTTTCAACTGCAACAGCATTGTTTACGGACACAGAGTTAACTTCTTTTGCTCCTGATGGATGGTATTCTGATGAGTCAATATATAGGCAGCAGGCTTCAGGTGTTTTATTTGCTGAAACTACTTGTCCTAATTGTGCTTCGCCAGCACCAGTTCCGAGTCCAATAGTTTATGATTACAGAATATATTCAGAATGTGCTGGAAGTGGAACTCAAGTTTTTAGATTAGTAACGGGAGGAACTTTTCCAGGAAGTGTTTTATACAATAGTGTTTGTTATGGAGACCCTCAATTAACAGGTTTAACGTCAACTGTAAATGTTAATGCATTTCCAAGTTATGTTAGTTGTACTGATTGTGGTACTCCTCCAACTCCGCCAGTGCCAACACCTACGCCAGGTCCAACACCTACGCCAGGTCCAACACCTACGCCAGGTCCAACACCTACGCCAGGTCCAACACCTACGCCAGGCCCAACACCTACGCCAGGTCCAACACCTACGCCAGTACCAGTACCAGTACCAGTACCAGTACCAGTACCAGTACCAGTACCAGTGCCTACCGTTTCTTACGATTATAAAGAATACACTGACTGTAATGGCTCGGCGACACAAATTTTTAGATTAGTATCTGGAGGAACATTTCAGCCAGTTTATCAATATAATAATGTTTGTTATGGAAGCCCATTATCTACAACTTTCACTTCATTAGTGGATGCTGCAGGATTACCTTCATTTGTTAATTGTGGTGCGTGTACGCCTACGCCAACACCTGTACCAGTTCCAATACCAGTTCCAACTCCGCCACCAGGAATACAATTGTTTTCAACTAACAATGTTAACCTTGGTCAAAGTTCATCAAGCGCTGCATGTGTATTACAAACTTCAGTTTCTATATACACATCGAGAGCAAATGTTGCATCGGTTCAGGTTGGTGATTTCTTCTACACTAACAACACACTTACAAACATATTTAACGGTGGTTTAAAATGGTATGGTGTAACAAATGTAAACGGTCACTATCCAAATTTAGATAATGGATATGCATTTTTAATTAATTCAAATGGTGAGGTTGATGCAGTAGTTAATTGTACGCCTCCTCCATCACCACCAGTTCCAGCGCCTACACCAAACTTTCAAGATGTAGAAATTAGAGAGTGTAACACGATAACTCCTACATATAAAGTAAGGGTACAGGGTGGGATATTAACTGCGCCAACACTTTCAAATGGACTGGCAATTAAAATAACAGGAGCAGCATCAGGTCCTAACCCAGGCTTTACTAACACAGATTGTTGGGAAATAATTGATAATGCAGCAACTTCTTTTGATTCAACTGTTAGTTTAAATTCAGTTGATTCAAGTTGTGGAGGTTGTGGGGCAGTACCACAATATGATTACGCTTTGTATACTGAATGTCAAACATCGTCTACAATAGTATTAAGAAAACTTAGTACAACATCAAGTTTCCCTAGCTTTGTAGAATACAACAACATTTGTTACTCTAATCCTGTATCAACAACCGCAACGTCAGTGATAAGTGTTGAGTCTTTAACAACTTTTAATAACTGTTTTGATTGTGAAAGCCCTTCATTCTTTATTAATGGATTGCCACAACAAGGATACATAGAAGCTAATGCTTGTAATAATAATACAGATTATTTTGTATTTTCAAACAGAACAAGTGTAAGTCAGATTATAGCTGGTGACACATTATGGGCTAACTCTTCAAAAACTACAGTATTTAATGGAGGTTTAGAATGGTATAGTATTTCAAACACTTTAGGACATTCACCGCAATCAACTGATAGTAAATATTTAATTCTATCAACAGGTGTTGTTCAGGCTGTAACATTATGTTCTCCGCCACCTGTACCATCACCACCACCTCCAGTGCCTACAGCAACACAAGATATTAGAATTAGAAGTTGTGTAGATTCAAGCGAGTACAATGTAACCGTGGTTGGTTCAAGTGGATTGCCAAACAATTTCCAAATACAAATAAATGGAGGTGGAGGTAGTTGCCCAACTTGGCCAGGTGGAAGTGGTTCTGAATGTTTTGAAATTATTCAAACAAGTGGAGTAACAGGAGTTTGTAATGTTAGTATTACAGCAATAACTTCAGGAGGATGTTCAGCTGGAAATCTAACGTGTGGTACACCACCAACTCCAACTCCAGTGCCGACTCCTGCGCCGACACCAGTTCCTACACCAACTACAATATTTGGAAGATATTTTGACTGTGATGACCCAAGTAATTTATTAGACGTAAGCGCTCCGTTTGGAACTACTTTCCCTAATGTGTTAAAAGATGGGTCAGTATGTTTTGAATTTGACTCAAACGCTGGTTCAGGAGTTAATGGTTCGTATACTTTATATGCTTCATTCAACCTTTGTCTTGATTGTCAAAATCCACCAACTCCTAGTCCAACTCCAATACCAGCGCCAACACCAGCGCCAAGCTCATCTTGTAACCTTATTAATTTGGAGTTTGTAGCAAGCGTAAATGATATTGCATGTGACAACTATGAGTTTTACTACGCAAACACAACTGATTTATGTACTGCAACACTTTTATACAGAACTCCAACTTGTGATAGAGGTGCATTAGCAGGTTATTATAACAACGGGAGCTTCTACAGATATTGGAATGGTTCAGCATTTACATTATCGTGTACTGTTACTAATTGTCCATAATTTTTCATTTTAAATAATTATCATTAACTTTATTTGAAATTTAATCAAATCAAATGGAGGAAATACATAATTTTATTACACCTGAAGAGTGTCAAGAACTTATTAAAATGATTGACGCTAATCACTCACGCTCATCTGTTGTTGTAGGGGGAACAGATAGAAGTGATGTTACAGACTACAGAACGTCAAGCACATCAAATTTAGATATGAATAATCCAATAATGTCTAAAATAAAAAACAAAATAGCTGACACACTAGGATTAGAGCCAAACAAGGGCGAAGCGCTTCAAGGTCAATTATATCAGCCGGGTCAGTATTTTAAACCCCATAATGATTTTTTTACTGGAGCTGCTTATGACATGCATTGTAAAGCTTCTGGAAATAGAACGCATACTTTAATGATATATTTAAACGAAGATTTTGTAGGAGGAGGCACTCACTTTCCTACTCTACAAAAAACTGTAGAACCTGAGACAGGTAAAGCTTTATGGTGGTATAATTTAAAAGAAGATAAATTACAAGAGCAATATATTCATGAAGGTGTAACTGTAGATGAGGGTAAAAAATACATTGTAACATCTTGGTGGAGAGAAAAAGGTTGGGATGGAGCTGGTGATGAAAAAATGTATTATGATTCGCAAAAAGAAAAACCTGTGCAAAAAGTTGAAGAGTCAAAAATTGTTGAAGGTATGCAGAATAAATCTTATATAGTTAAAGCTTCAGAGACACAAAATTTGAAACAAAAAATTGAAAAAAAAGAGTTTACTAATGTAAATGACTTTCCAAGACTTACTGATAATGGTTTTACTTTAATAAAGTGTCCAGAAGAAACTTGGAACTTAATTAACGAGTCTTATGAGTTGTTAAAAGACAAAAAACAAACAGAGGATTTTGATGGAAAAAAAGAATTTATAGTAGGTGGAGATACTGAGATTATGTCATTTGACCATTTACCAAGCGTAAGAACTTTAATTCATAAACAATTATTAAAAACACATGAGGATTGGATAAAAGAATCTTTAACGCCTTCATTTATTTATGGTATAAGGTCATATACCAAAGGGGCTACATTAACACCACACGTAGATAGAATTGCTACTCATCACGTTTCATCAATTATTATAGTAGATAAAGATTTAAGATGTGGATGTCAAAATAAAAAATATGCAGATGATTGGCCCTTAGACATACAGGGTCATGATGGAGAGTGGTATAAGGTGTATGCGCAGCCAGGCGACATGATACTATACGAATCGGCAGTTTGTGAACACGGAAGAAAAGAATCTCTAGGCGGCGCTTTTTTTAGAAACTTTTATGTTCATTATCAATTAAAAGATTGGGTTTACAAACAATGAGTAAGTCAATTTTAATAACAGGTGGCGCTGGATTTATAGCGCATCACGTTATAGAAAATATATTAGATAATACTGATTGGACAATTGTATCTTTAGACAGACTTGATTTTAGTGGTAATCTAAATAGATTACAAGAAGTAGTTGGGAATAGAAAAGATAGCAATAGAGTTAAAGTTGTACATCATGATTTAAAAGCTCCACTAAATTCACAAATAGTTTCAGTTATAGGTAATGTTAACTATATAGCGCATTTAGCTGCTGGTTCTCACGTAGATAGAAGTATTGACTATCCAATGGAATTTGTTTTAGATAATGTTGTAGGGACTGCTAATATACTTGAATACGCTAAGTCTATAGACAGTTTAGATAAGTTTGTTTATTTCAGTACAGATGAAGTGTTTGGGCCAGCTCCAGGAGACGTAAAGTATAAAGAGAATGATAGATATAACTCAACAAATCCTTATAGTGCTACAAAAGCAGGTGCAGAGGAATTAGTTGTGGCTTATGAAAATACTTATCGGATGCCAAACGTAATCACTCATACCATGAATGTATTTGGTGAAAGACAACATCCAGAGAAATTTATTCCAATGTGTATTAATAAGGTTTTGAGAGGAGAAAAAATATTTATACACGGTAATGATAAAAAAAATAAAGCTGGAAGCAGACATTATATTCACGCTAAAGATGTTGCTGATGCATTGTTATTTTTATTAAATAATAACACTCCTTCTACTACTGATAAAACTGGTATTAAATGTCCTAAATATAACATAGTAGGCTCAAAAGAAATAGATAATTTATCACTAGCAAAATTTATTGCGGACAGTATAGGTAAAAAATTAAATTATGAAATTATAGATTTTCATTCTTCACGGCCTGGGCATGATTTACGATATGCTCTTTGTGGAAATAAAATGAAATCTATAGGTTGGACACCTAGTGAGGTTTATAATAAATTAAAAAAAACTGTTGACTGGACAATGAATAATAAAAGATGGCTACAGATATAAATGATTACACTGTTGTTACTTGTGTAACCGGATATTTTAATAAGGTACATAAAACAAATATTAAAAATGCTATAGTATACACTACATTAAGAGATGTTAAATTTAACGAGCATGCTAAACAAAATGGATGGGAGGTTCGCATTTTACCATTTACACACACATACGACCTAAGGGAGGGCACAAGACAATCCAAGTATGTTAAATTTTTAAAACATCATATCTCTAATACAAAGTATGTAATCTATATAGACCATAAATATAAAATACAACATAATCACGCTATAAAACTAATAGAGTTAATTGGCAACAATTCTTTTTTATCTTTTATAAATACCTCAAGTATATATCACGAATTTTTTAAATCATTAAGTTTTCCAAGATATAAAAATGATATAAATGAAATGATAAGAACAATTAAAGAGAATGAAAATAAAGGTTATGAGGATTTAAAATTATTTTATGGAGGTATGATGGTTTATAATACAACACATCAAAGGTTTGAAATTATAAAACAAAAAATGGAAGATTATACTCAAAAATATTATCACGTTCAAGACCAGTTATTATTTCCTATAGCAATAAAAGATGAAGCAAAAGTTTTAATTCATAATACTATTGATTTAAAACATGAGCATATTCAAGAACCTGTACCAGGTCAAACATATTAATTTATGATAAGATTTATACCTAGTGCTATAGTTGATGAACGTTATAAATGGATGGCAAATTTTTGGGCTTATGCTCAAAAAAAATCATATAAAGATAAAGCAGTGTTTAATAGTTTGGTTACAGTTGTAAAACAAAATACTGTAAATAGTCCTACATATAATTCAATTGACTGGGATTTAAAAGGATTACCATATTATGTTTGTCCACCTATATGGAATTATGTGTCAAGCAGAAATGATAACTGTATTGTAATTAATGTTATCTCTTCTTTAAAAACCTTACTGCCACAATATAAAGACAATGACATATTAGTTCTGTGTGATATGGATATGGTAATTTTAAAACCATACACAGGTCTTTTGCCTGATGATAATTCTATAATATGTTATGATGGATATGAAGACTGGCACATGTTTATAGCTAATTCTGAAAAACAAAATTATAATAGAATAAAACCTTATTTAAAACACGAAGACGGACAGTATATGAACGGAGGATTTGTTCCTATATTTATTAAAGTGAAACTTTTAAAAAACATTATAGATGAAATTATATCTGTAGCTGAACAGATTGTAGAATCAAAAGAAGAACCTACTTGGAAATGGTGGAGTTGTATGACTGCTTTATCAATAGTATGTCATAATAATAAAATTAAAATGATTGGCCAAAACAATACTTATATTCCTAATTTTAATCATTATAACGAACAAGAACATTTTTTTGCTCATTATAGTGTTGACCCTGTGTTCAATAAAAGAACTTTTCCAAATCACGATATATGCAAATACCCTGACAATGGTTTTTATAACCTGGTCAAGGAGTGGATGGTAAATTAAATAGGTAACTATTAATTTTGTAAATTTGTAAACAAATAATCTTTTATGGCTGGTGCTCTTTTTAATTTTTCATGTCCTATTGACCAAATAGGTGACGAGAATGGTTATTGTACATGGAAGGTAATTTGTAATGAGGGAGGCAAAATAAATGTAAAAGTTCCTGCAAATAATATTCATGTATATTGTTTAGAGCGTGGTTCTAGAATTGAAAAAACATCTGTTTATGGTATTGTTAATGATGCAGAACAAAAC
>WLWG01002663.1_pt1 | contig 13253 bp, 5 predicted proteins | sample 6712871 | NCBI WGS metagenome assembly WLWG01 (sample SAMN12718693, study PRJNA515312) | sponge metagenome | isolation source: marine sponge | host: Mycale hentscheli | place: New Zealand: South Island, Marlborough, Capsize Point | collected 2003-05-01 | reverse complement strand
TTATACCAGAACCAAATTATGAAAATATGTCTATTGTGGGTGTTTCTAGACTTGGTATTGGTACAACCACTGATTGTGGCAAAAATCTTTTAGTCAATCTTGAAATTGCACAAACAACTGAAAATAAAACTGGTGATAGATTCTTTGATGCGTCCAATTTAATTGAAGCAAACGTTGCCTTCATTGCTGACATTGCTTATGGAAGAATGTTGGCACAGTACCCATCATATACACCCTCAGCAACATCTACAGAATATAAGAATGATATTGTTGATGTCCTTGAGGCAATGGCATACAACCTCAAGTTTGGTGGAAATGATCTTACAGTAGACATTGCTGATCACGATAGTACTGGAGCATATGCTCTAGGTGAAGAGGATGAAGCAATCTACGCATTTGGTCAGGCAAAGGAAATGGCAGTTCAAGCCATGAGAAATGAAACCATCACCACTGGTGGTTATACAATACTTACACAATTCAAGGATGTTACTATCACTATTGATTCTAATACTCCATATTGTGCTAATGTTGCTTCCGCAATTAATACTCTCGTTGGTATTGTAACACAGGCAGTTGATCCCAACATTGGAACCGTTCCAACTAGAACGATTGCACCTGGAGCACTGTATAATGTTTCTAACTTCAAACTTGTAAGAAATGGTTATGCATTTGCACCTGGTGATATTGTTAAAGTTGTTGGTCTTGTAACTGCCAAAGGATTTACTGAACCAGTGGAAGACTTTAAGATTGAAATTACTCAAACTTTCAATGATTTCTTCTCAGCATGGTCATTTGGTGAAATGGATTATATTGATAGCATCGCTGCATATCAAGATGGAACTAGAACTAGATTCCCAATTTACTATGAAAACAATCTGCTAAGTTTTGAACTTGATCCCGCAAGTGATCTTTCTAGTGCAATCAATCTTGATGCGGTCTTGATTATTTTCATCAATGGTGTTATTCAGACTCCTGGATATTCATACTCATTTGATGGTGGCACATCATTCATCTTCTCAAGACCACCTAGAATCAACGATAGAGTTGATATTTTCTTCTATGTTGGCACACAAGGAGTTGATGTTGGTATAACCACCGTTAAAGAATCACTTAAAGTTGGTGATGATCTATTTGTTAAAAAACATCCTGACTTTGCATCTACTGTTGATCATCTTACTAATAGAACTATTAGAGAGATTGTTGGATCTGATACTCTAGAAACTCCAACGTATATTGGTCCAGGTATTGATTCAAATACTTTCAGACCATTTGATTGGATTAAACAAAAAAATGACAAGTTTATCAATGGAGATATTATTCCTAAGACGAGACCCATTCTAGAACCATTAATCTTCCCAACTGCCAAGGTTATTGGGAATATTGAAACTGATTCTACTGAGATCTTTGTAGATAATGCACAGTTCTTCGACTTTGATGAAATTGCTTATGGTTATAAGCAGAATACATTTACATTTGATGCATTTATTGTTGAGGGTGAGGCAGATCCACAAGCTGCAGAATTCTCAGTATCAGTTTCTGCTGGTGGAACAGTAAATGGAATTACAGTTGTAAATCCTGGTCTTGGATATACTGGATCATCTCTTCCAGTTGCAATCGCCGCACCTAAGCATATAGGTGTTGGTATTGGTACAACAGCAATAGCAACTGCAACAGTTTCTGCTGGCGGAACAATTTCTTCCGTAACAATAACTGATCCTGGATTTGGATACACATCAACAAATCTACCTAATAGTATTATTGAAGTTCCATCCGCTACAACACAATCAGTATTCAACTCACTGAATGTACAGGGATTTGCTGGAATTATTACTGGTATTGCACCAGCAACAGGTTCTAATGGCGAAACTGCTATTAAATTCATGTATAACGGATTTAGAGATTATCTCCGTGAAGGTGAGACAGATAATGCTTCAAATGTACAAGCATTGGTTGCAGGTTATCCAGTTTATATCTTTGATACTGTTGTTGGTAATGGTTTGATGTCCATCTATAGTTCTGATAATGATGTTGTTGGAATTGGAACAACACACCTTGATAATATTTACATTGTTGATTCTGCTACCAGTACAGGAACATCACCTGGTGAGATTATTTGTAATGTGCATAGTGGTTCCAATCTTGCAGGTATCGCTGCAACTGGAAATTGGGATGATAACAATGCAGGTCTAACTACATCACTTGGTTATATTTCTTGGGGTAGAATATATAACTTTGATGCAAGAGTAAATCCACTTGCTATAGGTGTTACTGGATATACAACTAACTCTGGATTAACCACATTCCCAACTATCCAGAGAAGGGGCAACTTTGGTGAATTTAATACTGGAGCAGTTCTTGCTAACAAGCCACGCGCTTCAAATTCATCTAATGATCTTTACGTTGATAACAACTTAATCTTCTATCCCTGATAACCCAATATAAATATATAAAAAAAGATAACAATGTCGGCACTTGTTACTGATCAATTTAGAATCCTGAATGCTAATAATTTCGTAGAGTCTATTGAGACTAATGGAAATTCTTACTATGTTCAGGTAGGTTTACCCAATCCCGTTGGAACGACCTTTGGTAGGGATCAAACATGGAATACTTACCCACCAGCTCCTACTGATAACTTAGCGTATCAGAAGCATGTTGGTGATGTTTCCATGTTTGGTAAAAGAATTACGAAAACAAATGTTAGGAGACTAATCAGAAGAATTGATTGGGTTGCTGGAACACGATATGAAATTTATCGTCATGACTACAGTGTTTCAAATCCATCCCCAATCTCAAATTCTTCCAGATTATTTGATTCCAACTTTTATATAATGAACTCCGATTATCGAGTTTATATCTGTATTGATAATGGTAGTAGTGGTGCTAGAGGCACTGCAAACTTTAAGGGTAATGTATCACAAGATCAACCAACCTTTACCGATTTAGAACCATCTAGAGCAGGTGATAGTGGTGATGGATACATTTGGAAGTATATATTTACAGTAAGTCCAAGTGATATCATTAAGTTTGACTCTACCGATTACATCACAGTTCCTAATGATTGGTTGACAACTAGAGATGCACAAATTAGGGCAGTCAGAGAGGCGGGAGACTCTACTGTCAATGAAAACCAGATCAAGAAGATTTATATTGAAAATGGTGGTGGTAACTATGCTAATGGTCTTAACCAAGAATTACCAATAATTGGTGATGGAAGTGGTGGAATGGTACGAGTTAATGTTGTTAATGGTGTAATTACAGATTGTGTTGTTACATCTGGTGGAAAAGGATATTCATATGCAATGGTAGATCTTGGTAGTATTAATTCAAGTGCTACAGGAAGTCTTGCAAAGTTAATTCCAATCATTCCACCAGCAAGAGGACATGGTTATAACATCTATTCTGAGATGGGAACTGATAAGGTCCTAGTTTATGCAAGATTTGATGGAGCAGATGACTTCCCAACAAATACTATATTTTCGCAAGTTTCTATTGTAAAAAATCCAACTTCTGTTGGAACTGCTAATACATATACAGAACCTACATATAGTTCTTTAGATTCATTTAAGTTTAGTATTCAGCAGGGTGGTGTAAATGGTCAACCTAAAGTTGGCGAAAGAATTATACAAAATCTTGCTAATGGTAGTAAAGCAATTGGATATGTTGCTTCTTGGGAAGATGAGACTAAGGTCTTAAAGTATTTTCAAGATAGATCATTATACTTTAATAGTACTACCAAAGATACCACAGACTATCCAGGAATTTCTACTGAAGGTAGAAATTACTCTTTTGAATCATCATCAAATCAAATTACAGGTGAAACATCTGGATTTGCTGGATCTATTGATCAAAACTTTGCTGGTATCACCACTAACCCAGTTGGAAATAAATTATATAATCTGGGAGTTAATTATGTTCAGGGGTTGTCAGTACCTGAAATAAATAAAGGTTCGGGGGAGATTATCTACCTCGACAATAGGGCATCTATTGCTAGGAACCCACGCCAAAAAGAAGACATCAAAATTATACTGGAATTCTAAAAAATGCCACAAAAGACGAACCTCAACGTAAATCCATATTATGATGACTTTGAAAAGTTAGATAATTTTTACAAGGTACTGTTCAAACCTGGATATCCTGTTCAGGCAAGAGAACTTACTGGTCTTCAATCTATTTTGCAGAACCAGGTAGAATCCTTCGGAACACATGTGTTTAAAGAAGGTTCTATGGTAATTCCTGGTGGAATTACATGCGATAATGCATTCACAACAATCAAAGTAAATCCAACACATCTTGGCATTGATGTATCGGTTTATCTTGATGCGCTTGTTGCAGCAGATGGTGGGAAGGGAGCACAAGTAATTGGTGAAACTTCTGAGATTGTTGGTAAAGTAAAAGGATATCTTCTTCCACCTGAACTTGATGTAGAAGAAGTTACTTTATTTGTAAAGTATACAGATGTTGCTAGCGATTCATCGACAGTAGAATTCTTTGATGGTGAGGTTTTACGTTTAGAGCAAAATGTAACTTATGGAAATACCACACTAGTAATTGGTGATACTATTCTTACATTGACCTCAACTAATGCAGCATTAACAGGATATGCTGTAGGTGTAGCAGAGGGTGTATATTTTATTAGGGGACACTTTGTAGATGTTCCTAATGCACAAATTGTTCTTGATCCTTATGACAATGAACCATCATTTAGAGTTGGATTTGATGTTGTTGAAGAAATTGTAAATTCAGATCAAGATGAAGATCTGAATGATAATGCAAAAGGATTTACAAACTATGCTGCTCCAGGAGCAGATCGTTTAAAAATTAGTACTAAGTTGGCTAAGAAGCAACTTACTGATAATGACGATACTAATTTTATTGAGTTGGTTAGAATTGATGAAGGTAAGATTAGAAAAATTCAAAATGCTTCTCAGTATAATTTAATTAAAGATTATTTTGCAAAGAGAACCTTTGATGAGTCTGGAAATTATGCTGTAGAAAACTTCATTGTTGAAACTGAAGATTCTCTCAATGATGAAGTTGGTAACGGTGGTATCTTCAGAGAAGATGAAGTAACTGATGAAGGTAATACGCCTGTTGAGACTAACCTAGCAGTAAAAGTTTCTGCAGGAACTGCATATGTCAGAGGATATGATGTAGATCTCGTTAGTGCAACTGTACTTGACGTTAAAAAACCAAGAACAACTAAGAGAATTAAAAACTCAGTTGTCAACTTCAGTATGGGTGGACAACTGAGAGTTAATAACGTTGCAGGAACTCCATATTTAAATATTGGCGATACTGATGCAGGTGGTTCTGGATCTACCAATAATAATGTTGTCCAACTTTACTTCAATAGAAGAAACAATACAGGTACAACTAATATTGCTGCAGCAAGTTCTGCAGGTCTCGGAGTTCAAATTGGTGAAGCTAGAGTATATTGGTTTGGATTAACAGATGACAGTTATAAAAATGATGCAACTCAATTTGATTTATATCTGTATGACATTCAAACATTTACTAAATTAACCTTAGGAAGCACATACAATCAAACTGATGTTCCACTTACATCCTTTGTGAGAGGATTATCTAGTGGTGCCACAGGATATTTACATTCTTCAAGTAGCAATGAATATTTCCTTTCACAAACTGCAGGAAATTTCCTTGTTGGTGAGCAAGTAATTATTAATGAGGAAGTTAAATTCCAGACCGGTATTAAAGAAATAGAAGTTTATAGTGTAGAAGATATCCATTCAGTATTCCAAGATGTTTCATCTTTGAGTGGTCGTGCAGGTACTCCAAACTTTGTTGCAGATACAGTATTGTATCCTAAGGAACTACCCCAGTTCTCTAAGACTGATCAATTAACTTTATCTGGATCGGGAACTACCAAGACAGCAACTATTGCTGGAAGATTTTTTGCTGGTGTAACTGGTATTAAAGAAGGAAGATATATTAAATACCAGAATGGTAATGCTCAACCAGTTTATTCATACGTATCCGATATTGCATCTAGTGGTCTTTCTATTGACCTTACAGTAGCACCAGCTGCTGTTCCTGGCGTAAACCATGCAACCCATGGTGCCAATACAGGACAGTTCACATTCAATATAATGTGTGCAAAAATAAATTCTAATATATCTCCTGGTCTTTATGCTCCATTACCTGTAAATAATATTGCTTCAGTAGATCTTGGAACTTCTGACTTAACTATTTCTAAGCAAGTACCTGTCTCTAGTTTTAGTGGAAATAAAATTGAATTAGATATTGATGCTGCACTTGATGTTAATGCTGGCATTACAAGTGCATATTATGAAGCATTTGATGCAGAAAGATATGCTATTACATATGCTGATGGTAGCATTGAACCACTTACTTCAGATCAATTTACATTAGGAAGTAATGGTGGGAGCATTATATTAAATGGATTAGAAACTGCTTCTGGTAGCAATGCAACTGTAAATGTAACTCTTACTAAGAGATCACTTACAAGTAAAGGTAAAAGTTATATTAGAAGTGAACAGATTGCAATTACAAGAACTCAGAAAACATCTGCATTAAATGGTCTTACTGCAAGTAAGTACTATGGACTGAGAATTGAAGATGATGAAATATCATTGAATGTACCTGATGTTGCAAATGTGCGTGCAATCTTAGAATCTACAGATGAAAATGCACCTGTTTTAGATAAGTTAGTCTTTGCTACAGGTCTTGCATTAGATCAAAATGCAATTGTTGGTGAAAAAATTGTAGGTCAAGAAGGTAGAGCAATAGGACAAGTTGTTAGTAGAACTGCAACTGAAATTTTCTATATTCCTAGAAATACTAATAATTTCCGTGTTGGTGAAACTGTTAAATTTAAAGACTCTGCTATTGAAGCAATTATCCAAAAGACTGTTAAGGGTAGTTATGTTAATCTTACTGCTAATTATAGATTAGATAGTGGAGATAGAAATGACTTTGTTGACTATTCTAGAATTATTAGAAGACCTGCAAGTCCAACTCCAGATAAGCAATTGCTTGTAATTTATGATTGTTATAAAATTAGTCCTGGGGACAATGGTGATTTCTTCACAGTAAATTCATACTCTGCAGACAGATACAAGAGTGATCTTCCCAATCTTCCAAGTGGATTGGTTGCATCAGATATAATTGATTTTAGACCAAGAGTATCTGCATTTGATTCTACCACTACATCGTCACCATTTGCATTTTCATCTAGACAATATGAATCCACATACAGATATATCATCTCTCCAGATGAAGTAACGCATGTAGGTTATAGTTATTACTTACCAAGAATTGACTTAGTTACTATCAATCGTCTTGGTGAAGTTGAAGTTGTTTCTGGAGAAGCAGCAGACGTGCCACAGGCACCAATTCTTGCAGATGATGCAATGGAACTCGCTCAGATTTCTTACCCTGCATATCTTTATAATGCAGCAACAGAACCTAAGATCTTCCATAGAGATAATAGAAGATTCACGATGCGTGACATCGGAAAACTTGAAAATAGAATTGAAACATTGGAGGAATTAACAAGTCTCACTATGCTTGAGTTGAGTGCTAAAACAACTGAAGTTACTGACGCTGAAGGATTCTCAAGATTTAAGAGTGGATTTGTAGTTTCAGATTTTAGAGATGCAAGTCTTTTAGATCCCGCACTCTCAACAGTTGATATTGATTCTGAAAATGCAACTATTGTTCCACCAACAGATAACTGGTCTATTCATGCAGAATTAGCATTTGATCCAGGTATTGATGTAGAAAAAGCAGATCTTACTCAAAACTTAAAACTTCAAGATCCTAACTGTCAAAAATCTGGCGATATTATCACACTCAAGTATGATAATGTTGAGTTCTTAAATCAACCCCATGCAACTAATGTAGAGAATGTTAATCCATTCAATGTTGTTGCATTTGTTGGTGGTGTCATATTAGATCCTCCTTCCGATAACTGGGTCAGAACAATTTACATTGATGATCATAGAACAGAATCTACTGGTGCTAAGTGGAAACATCAAGCAAAAGTTACTAAAAATGTTGATAAGAAAGTAACCACTGAAACTTATAGAAAAGGTGGCGGTAGAGGTGAGAAGAAGAAGAGATCTTATGTAACCACTACAATTACAACAAAAACCAGATTTAATAGAAAACTCACTGGTCCTTCAAGAGAATTCAACTATGTTGAAAATGTAAAAGTCAGTGGTGAGGCAGATCCATGGATGCGTTCTAGAAACGTATATTTTGCTGCTAATGGTTTAAGACCATACACTAAGCACTATAAGTATCTTGATAGTCAACAAGTGGATATCTGTCCAAAGGTATGTGAAATTCAGATGCAATCGGGTACTTTTAAAGTATTTGAACGTGCGTTTATTCTGGATACTAACAATCGCAGAGTTGGCAATATTAGAGTTCAAAAACCAAATCATAAGTTTGGTGATAAGAATAGACCAGATATTGCTGCTGGATTAGGTTCACCTGCAGTTTATGTTGAAAAATATACTGTCGATCCTTATGATAGAAACAGACCAGCTCCTGGAGATAGTTACTCTCCAACATCTAAGTTAATTAACTTTGGTGTTAGAGCACTTGGAACCCTTGAAGGTGATTATGGTTATGTTGAAAAAGGATTTAGAGTTGTAGGAAGAGAATCTGGTGCTGTTGCTACAATCACTAGAGCAGAGTTAATTTCCGATAATTGGGGTGATATTATTGGAGCATTCTACTTCAGAAATCCCAATAGTAAACCACAACCTGCTGTTAGAGTTAAATCAGGAACTAAAACTGTAAAAGTTACTGCACTTCCACCAAATACAATTGAACTTCCTGGTTCAACAGTATTTGCTTCTGAAGCAATTGGATCATATAGTGGTTCTGGATCAATTCTGACACAAGAAACTAGTAGGGTTTCTGTTAGAAATCCACCCAAACCTAAGAAAAAGAAAAACACAATTCAGGTTGAGAAAAAGGTTACTCATAGAGACCCACTTGCACAATCGTTTACAGTTCCTGGTGCTGGTATTTTCTTAACTGCAGTTGATCTCTTCTTTGCAAGAAAAGATCCTGGCGCTAAGATCTTCGTTGAACTTAGAACCATGGAACTTGGTACTCCGACCGATAGACTGGTTGCAGATTGGTGCGAGGTGGCATTGAATCCTGCAGACATCAATGTTAATGAAGCAAATCCATTTGAACCTGTTGCAACTCGCGTCACTTTCCCATCACCAGTATTCCTAGAAGGTGGTGATAGGGAATATGCTATCGTCATTCTATCTCCAGCATCTGATGGTTATGAGATGTGGACAGCAACTATGGGTAAGAAGACTGTCAGAACAACTTCTCTTCCTGATGTTCAGAATGTTGTTGTTTCTAAACAATACATTGGTGGATCTCTCTTTAAATCTCAGAATGGTACAATCTGGACACCAAGTCAATATCAAGACTTGACGTTTAAGATCTACAAGGCAAAATTTGTCAACTCAGGAACTCTTCTCTGGTATAACACTGATATTAGTTCTGATAAAAATACGGACAATGCACATGACTTGAATACTAATCCAATTCAAGGACTTCCAAGAAAACTGAAGCTTCCTATTAGTAATGGTGGCAATTTGACAACTGCAGCACAAACTCTTGGTACTAAGATTGGTGAAAGTGCTAATACACCAAGTATTACTGGATTTATTGAAAATATTGGTGGACCTGCATCTAGTATTGGTATTGCAACTGGTGGTTCTGCATATCTTGCAAGTCAAACCAGTTCACTCACCACATGTAATCTTACTTCTCTTAGCGGAAAGGGTACTGGTGGTCAAGTAACAATTACAACTGATGCTAATGGTATTGTTAATGGTGCATCTCTTACCAATAATGGTTCTGGATATGTTGCTGGAGAATTAGTTGAAATTGATACATCAACTATTGGAACTACTGATGCACATAAAAAAGGTCAAGGTGCGAAGTTTACAATCGATACAATTGGAACACCAGATTCTTACTATCTGAATGATGTTCAAGGTGAAAACTTTGCTGATACAACCTTACTTTATACAGTCGCTGCAAATGGAACAAGAACCGCTGCTGGTACTAACGTAGCAGTAAATGGTAATTCAAGTCTAATTGATGACAAATTCAGTGGAAATGTATTCAGTATTAAGCAACAAGATCATGCACATCATGGTGGAAACAATAAAATTGAAATCCAAGATGTTGAACCCGACACTAAGAGAACAGAACTTACTGCAACATTTGGTACTACAGATACTGTAGTTTCTGTTGCTAATACATTTGCATTCCAGACATTTGAAGGAATTCATACTGCTAGAGGATATGCTCTTGTCAATAATGAAATTATTCAATATACAAATGTTACTGCTGGAGTATCTCCTGCTGGTACATTAACTATTAGTAATAGGTCCATTGACGGAACAATCAAGATTGCTCATAACGTTAGCGATTCAATTCAAGCATATGAAGTTAATGGAGTATCTCTAACCAGAATCAATAGATCTCATGATATTCCAGGAACAAGTTATCGTAAAGATAACTCTGATATTGACAACTACTTCTTAGAATTTGATAGGAGTTTACAGTCTCCAACAATCAGAAGTAGTGGATCTTCTATGTTGAACTTCTCATCTGAGAAGGGATTTGGTGGAGATACTGTGGGAGTTTCTCAGAATGTTCAATATAGTGTCCTTACACCACAGTTCAATATTATCACACCAGGTAAGGGTACTGTTGCAACTTGCAATGTTAGAACAGTTTCTGGTACAAGTGCTGGTGGATCTGAAGTTTCATTCCAAGATATGGGTTACACACCCGCAGTCTTGGATAAACCAATTCAATTTGATGCTCCAAGAATGGTTGCATCTAGAGTTAATGAACTTGCTAGACTTAGCACACTTCCACGTAGTAAGTCTCTTACATTGAGAGTTGACATGGCGACTCAAAATGAGGATCTTTCACCAATGATGGACACTGCTAATGCAGAATTTGTCTGCAGCAGATTTAAGTCTAATGACCCAATTGACGATTATGTATCCGATGCTAGATCTAATAATTTGATAGGGGATCCTCATGGTGCAGTTCTTGTAACTAGATTTGTTTCTCTTGCACAACCTGCAACAAGTCTCAAATTATTCATTGCAGCACATCGTTCTGATGATGCAGATTTCAGAGTTTTCTATCAATTAAAGAGAGTTGATTCTGGAGAAATTGATCAGAAGTTCATTCCATTCCCAGGATATGATAATTTGGTTGATAGTGATGGTGATGGATATGGAGATCGTGTTATTGATCCCAATAAGAATAGTGGAAGAGCAGATGCATTTGTTCCTGCAAATGGATTAGGTGATGACTTTGCAGAATATCAATTCAGTATTGATAATCTGGAAGAATTCCAGGCATTTGCAATTAAGGTTGTTATGTCTTCTAAGAATGAATCCATGCCAGTTAAACTGAAAGACTTTAGAGCAATTGCATTAGCATGATGGAAGAAAATTTAAATGATGATTTAATTAGAGTTGAAGGTGAACAACATCTTTACAGAGATCGTGAAACCGGTGCTATCCTTAATACAGATAATTCCGGTTATAATCAATATGTTAAAATGAGAAAAGGAAGACAGACACAGAAGGAAGAATTAGATACCCTTAAAAAGGATATTGAAGAAATTAAGTCTTTACTCAAGGAGATTACTAATGGACCCAGATGAAATTATTTTAGATAATCTTTCTAAGAGTTTTGAATATACAAAACTATCAAAAGAGATAGATTCTTGTGATGATAGAGAAATGTTGAAAGACATTGCAAAGTCCTATGCAAAACTATACCTTAAGCAACAAGAGGTAGTGGGGCGATTAGGAATATAAATAATTCCTAGATCCTGAAACTCTATAGTAAATGGCTGATATTAAGGTCAGGGTAGGGCAAACACCTGCAGTAAAAGTAATATCTTCTCTTGCTGGTGCCCAGGGTTTATCCTTGGCTGAACTTAGCGATGTTAGTGCTCAAAACTTATCAAATGGTATGGTGCTGGTTTATAACAGTGCTATCCAAAAGTGGGAAGCAACGTTGACTCTTACACCAGGTGCAACACAGAATTTAGACATCAACGGAGGAAATTTCTGACATGGCAAGTATTATTAGGATCAAAAGATCCTCAGGTACTAGTAAACCATCTGCTTTACAATGGGGAGAATATGGTTATGTAACCGGTATTGGTAGTTATGGAGGAACCAATCAATATAAAGATAGGATCTTCCTAGGCGATGATGGCACAAATGCCAATCCAATTGGTGGATTTTTCTACACCTCCATGATGGAGCACGCTGCTGGTGCCATCGCAGGACAAGCAAGTGCTAACACTAGAAACCAAGATAGAGGTGTTATTGCAGTTCTTGCTCCAGCAACCAACAGTGGTTTAAGTGGTGCTGAATCACTTAAAGTTGATGAGTGGAACGTAGATAATTTAAGACTTGATGGGAATGTAATTTCCTCCACTAATACTGATGGGGACATTAAGTTAGACCCTAACGGAACTGGTGAGGTACATATTCCTGACGATACATTCTTATCATTCGGTGATGATAAGGATGCTAAGATTGAATATGATGAGAATGGAACAAATCGTGTTCAAGTAACTGGCGCACAATGGACTTGGAATACTGGCATTCAAGTCAGTGGATTCCCAGCACTGTTTGACCAGGTAAAAATTGAAGATAACGTCATCTCCACAATGTCTGGTGGATCTGACACACTCTATATTGATCCATATCCTGATGGTCTGAGTAATGAAGGTACTGTAATTGTTAAAGGTAATCTTCAAGTTGATGGTACAACCACAACAGTTAACTCAACTTCCAAGACCTTAAATGATCCAATTCTCCATGTTGGTGATACTACGAGCACCAGAACTGTCATGGCAGATGCCAACAGTGGTGCTACAGTACTGACTCTGGATTCTGTTGTAGGTATCAACACTGGTGATGCTATCACTGCAGCACAAGGTGGTATTGCCAATAATACAACTATCACCAACTACAACACTGGCACTAAGGTCATTACTATTAGTAATGCCACAACTGCCGGTATTAGTACAACTAATCAAGTAACAATCACCCACGGATACGATAGCAATACTGATAGAGGTATTTCTTTCGCATTTAACACAAGTTCTGGAGTTTCCAATAATAAGACTGGATTCTTCGGTATGGATGATAGTTCCATTGCCGTCAGCACAGCAGATG
>WLWG01002659.1_pt1 | contig 13272 bp, 13 predicted proteins | sample 6712871 | NCBI WGS metagenome assembly WLWG01 (sample SAMN12718693, study PRJNA515312) | sponge metagenome | isolation source: marine sponge | host: Mycale hentscheli | place: New Zealand: South Island, Marlborough, Capsize Point | collected 2003-05-01 | reverse complement strand
AGAGTTAGGTTTATATAATTCAAATATTTTATTTTTCATTCTAATTTCTCTTGACAAACTTTTACACTGGGATTATATAATTGTCAACTAGAAAGTAGAAATAAATTATGAATTATAAATTTAAGACTAAGCCTTACGCGCATCAAATAACTGCGTTAGAAAAATCGTGGGATAGAACTGAGTATGGTTATTTTATGGAGATGGGTACAGGCAAATCAAAAGTGTTAGTTGATAATATGGCTATGCTTTATGATAAAGGTAGAATAAATGGGGCCGTCATTGTAGCACCAAAAGGTGTTTATAGAAACTGGTATTCGCAAGAAATTCCAAATCATTTACCTAGTCACATACAACCCAAGATGGTATTATGGACTGCTTTAACATCGAAGACAAAGGATAAAGAGTATCAAACATTATTCGAAACTGGACATGACCTTCACATCCTAATAATAAATGTTGAAGCGTTAAGTACTAAAAAAGGATTAGACTTTGCAGCTAAGTTTATGCGTTGTCATAAAACAATGCTAGCAATTGATGAGTCCACTACAATCAAAAATCCAAATGCAAAAAGAACTAAATCTATTTTAACTTTAGGTAAAGAAGCTACATATAGAAGAATACTTACAGGTTCTCCGGTAACTAAATCACCATTAGATTTGTATACTCAATGTGGTTTTTTAAACTCTTTCTTATTAGGTTATGATTCTTTTTATGCATTTAGAAATAGATATGCCAATATGATTGACAGAAATTTTGGAGGTCGAAGAGTACAATTAATAGGTAGTTATAAGAGACTTGATGAATTAGCTGACAAATTAAAAGCTTTTTCTTATCGTGTGCTTAAGGATGAGTGCTTAGATTTACCTGATAAAGTCTATATTAGACGTGAAGTAGATCTTACAGATGAGCAAAGTAAAGCTTATTCTACTATGAAATCCGCGGCCCTCGCTCTACTAAAAGGCAAGATGGCTACAGCTCCTCACGTATTAACTCAAATGATGAGACTACATCAGATCACGTGTGGTCATTTACGAAATGATGATGGCACTATTACAGAAATAAAAAATAATAGACTCAAAGAATTAATTAATTTACTTGATGAAGTAGAGGGTAAGGTAATTATCTGGGCTAACTATGTATATGATATAGAAAATATAGTTAAGACTATTGGTGAAGCATTTGGCGAAGACTCTATAGTACAATATTATGGCGCAATTCCGGCAGAACAACGTCAACAAAATATAGAAAAGTTTCAAGATCCTAATTCTAAAACTAGATTCTTTGTAGGTAATCCACAGACTGGTGGTTATGGTATTACTTTAACTTGTGCAAACACAGTTGTTTATTATTCTAATGGATATGACTTAGAAAAAAGACTACAGTCAGAAGACAGAGCACACAGAATAGGTCAAACCAAGTCGGTAACATATGTTGATTTTATAGCACCAAAAACTGTAGATGAAAAGATAGTAAAAGCATTACGTAAAAAAATGAATATTGCTAATGAAATTATGGATGAGGATTGGAGAGAATGGATTTAATTATTTTAAATGATGGCTTGTATCAACTGATACCTGTAACAAAACAAATTATGGAAGGCATAGTTATAACTGCAGAGATAGATTGTTTTGATTTGTGTGATATTTTAAGACTTAAACTTACAGGTTATGCAGACACTTTAAACTTACATATTATGAATGATGGTAGTGGTTCTTTTATGGGTTGTATGTGTAGATAAGATTTTCTAAGATAAAAGTATTTCTGTCAAAAATTACAAATCCACAAGCCCAGTCTCTCTGTTTAAGAATTTATATTCTATTTTTGTAGTACCAAAGTCTTGTTTAATTTTGTTACAGATTTTTTCTACATCAAACTCACCACAACTATAAACATCAAACTGCATAAGTGCAGGTGATGGTTCATCCCATATGTGCATAGTAATGTGTGAAGTTTCAATAATTGCAACAGCAGTGATACCTCTGTTACCTTCCATGTTGCAATACTTAACATAAGGACCCATAAATATTTTCATATCTATAGAGTCAACAAATTCTTTCATCCACTCTGTTAATTGTTCTTCATCCACAGGTGGTCTAACTGCTTCAGCACGAATGATTAAGTGCTGATGCACCAACAAACTATTTTTCATAAAATTAACCTACGACTTTGCCGTCTTTCCATTCCATATCTGGAAGGCCTTCAGTATATTTTTTCCCGTCGAAGGTCAATACTTGTTTTCTGTTTGAGTCTGATTCGTGATAAGATATGTGGACCCAGCCCCCTGCGGGATCGTCCTTGTCGTAGTACTCCATGATGAGCTGGTCAAAGTCAACGTTATTTTGTAGCCAGTAAGCTGTCTTAATGTTGGGCACGCCAAATATTTCTAGGTCGACGGCCTGGCCCTTCGCATGCTGCGATGTTTTTTTGCTGCCGATCGCTTCACACAACGCCTCGCTCCGGTAGCCGCTGGTGATTGTCACAGGTTTGTCTGCCCATGCACGTAAAGGTTCAAGTACCTCATAACATAGGTCACCTAAACTTTTTATTTCTGCTGATCCAGGTGTATTGTCTATGCCCTTACGTTGAGCAGTCATCGAATTGGTCATCTCTCTTAAACTAAAATGTTTACTAAGTTGCATAATTTTCTCCTATTTGTTAAATAATAAATCGAGCACGAAGAGTGTAGTTGTTCCCGCAACCACTAAAAGAACCCAATAGAACTTATCTATCTTACCGCCCAATTTCTCGACGTCTTCGTGAATATGTTTTAGATCTTGTTTGTTTTTAACAATCTCTTTTTTAATTCCAGTCATGTGTCCGTATAGTGATATGATGTGTTCTCTTGTTGTTTTTGGTTCTATAGCCATAGGATTATCCGCCGAAGGTTATATCATCTTTAAAGATGCTTTGCCCTTTAGCAATTTTTTGTTGGTTATTTTTTAGTTGATCGAAAGGTAATTGTCCAGTGTTAGGAACTGTTACTCCTGCCAATAAGTCTCCTCCTGTTATTCCTGCACCTACATTATTTAAATTAGCTGCTGCACCTAAATCAATTTGAGTTTCGCCACTAAATAAATTAGATCTAAATGGATTTTCTATTTCTGGTAACATTTCTAATGATAAGGGAGCTACTTCTATTAAAGATTGAATACCATCTATAACAGGTTCTGCTTCAATATATGGATTAGGCACTCCAAGTCTTAATGCATTTTCTTCAAATTTATTAATAATATCTTTAGATGGTTCATAAGGTGTAAACCTACCATCTTCTATAGCTGTTCTATCTTTTCTAGAAATTCTTCTCATTCTTTCATCTAAAACATCATTACTTATTCCTAAAGTTATGGCTGCATCATAGTCTTTCATAAAATTACTTTTAGCATTAAATAAAGCTCTGTTAGCATTTATATATGCATCTACAATTTCTTCAGGTGTAACTACTCCACCTTTTAATGATGGTCTTTTAAATAAATCTTTTGCAAGTCTTTCTCTTTTTTGTAGTTCAGAAATTTTATAAATTATTCCATTACCTGGATTAATGTCAACAGCTCTTAAACCTGCGATACCAGCAAGTTCATTACCCAATTCAAATTCATTTCCTCTTTCATCAAATCTACCTTCATCATCAGTCGGTTTAGCTGCTAGTCTCATTCTATTTAATTGTTTGTAGTTAAATGGTGCTTGTGATTCAACAAGGTGTCCTACCATACCAGAAACTTTACCACCTATCGTATCTTCAGGATTCCAAACTTGATAACCTTCAGGAGTTCTTCCTTTTCGTATTACAATATCCGTCAATGCTTCTGTCCAAATAGATTCTGATATAAAAGGTAATCCTAATTCTTTTGTTGAATCAACTATACCTAAAATAAAATCATCCATTATACCATCCATGTCTTCTTCACCTTGACCTACTCTATTTAATACAGTTTGTAATGGTCTTGTAATTGTGTCGTATGCATTCATGTGAGAAAAATCTACGTATTTTAATTTACCAGTTTCTTTATCTCTTAATGGAATTAAGGTAGAGTTTTTAGACCAATCAGCAACATATCTTCTCATCGCATCCATTTCATCTTCGGTAACATTGTATAAAGCTTTTGCTCCTTCTACTGCTGCGTAGGGTACAGCTAATGTAGTCGCTGCCATTCCTGCTAATCTTTTATATCCTATATTTTGAAGAGGTTTTATTGTGCTACCATCTGCAAGTTTTGCTGTAAATGAAATTTCATCTAATGCACGTCTAACTATGTTTGTACTTGTTCTCATAATTTCTGCAGGGAAAGATACAAAATTACCTACAGGTAATTTTCTTAAACCTTTAACAAAGTCTGATACGTAAGAATAGTTAGGTATATTATTTTTAACAATATTAGCTGCTTCTTTTTCAAAATAATCTTGAGTTAATTTAACAGCTTGACCAGACTTATCAATAAAACTCATTCCTCTAGTTAATCCTTTTTGTGCAAAAGAATTTTCAAGTCTATTCATTTCAGCGGTCCACGACCCTATTTTCCAAAAGTCATCTTCAGCTGTATACATATCTTGAGACGCTTTAAAAAGTTTTCTAGGTCCTTCTAAAAATTTTGATAGACCATTATATGAATTAAATGTTTCACCAAACTTAACATCTTCCATTAGTTTAACTAAATCTCCAACTTGCACTTGTGAATTTACAACTCCAAGTCTTAAAAGTTTTTGATATAATTCATTTTGTTGTCTTGTGCCTACCATACTAGTTTGAAGTGCGCTATAAGCCTCTTTCATCATAGCTGGTGTTAGTGTTACTCCTGGTATAATACCATTTGCTGTTGCAAATGCGCTAGCAGATAAAAAGTTTCTAACGTGAGTAATAGGAGATAGAATTGTTTTAGCTATCTGTGATGTAGCTTTAGGATATAAAATAAAATTTTCATACATTTTACCAACCATAGATTTTGCACCTAGGTTTTGGGATGTTTCTTCTAATGCATCTGCAACACCATTAATTGCAAATTTGCCTTGTAAGGGATTAGTAATTCCTTGTATTACTTGATCTTGTTTTAAAGCTGCTTCTTGTGCTTGACTTAATTTACTTAAATCAACTCCACCTGCCGCAAGTTTTTTACCTGGATCCATATTGATAGGTCTAAATTCATCTTTAAAAAAACCTACAGCTTCTTCTCTTGTATCTGCTAACATAGGTCTTAGTCCAGCTGCTGCTCTTTCATTTGATTTTTTAACTAAATTATCAAACATTTGATTACGTCTTGTGATCATAGATAATTTATTAGTACCATTTAAAATTAATTGTAATGCACTTTTATCTTTACCAAATAAATCTTGAAACAAAACTTTCATTTCTGGTTTAAGTTCTGACATATTAGCAATACCTTTAAAGTTAGCTGCATCATCTAATACAGTTTTTGCTGCAAAGTCTGGTAAGTTAAATATTACATCAGAAGATCTATTTAAATTAAATCCTGCAGGTAGACTAGCATTTTTATATAAGTCAGTAACTAAGTTTTCTGCTTCAACAGAACCTAATCCTGGTTTAGCATCCATAAATATTTGTTTTAATTTATCAACTGCTTCTGTTGCAGGTTTATAATTTAAAGCTGGAATTATTGATTTATTACTAAACATTTTATAATTAGTATCTAAATAATTTCTCCATTTATCTCCCATTACATTTTTAAATTGTGCCAAACTTGTTTCATCAAGTCTAGAACCTAGGCCTGTAAATAATGTTCCCCATGTTCCTCTAATTCTTTGTAACTCTTCATATACTTCTTTTATATCGTCAGGTTTCATACCTTTTTTAACAAGCTTATCTCTTAAGTTATTCCATTTAACTTGATCCATTTCTTCAAAAACAACTTGACCTTTATCTAATAATTCTTTTCTGGGTTTCCCTGATAATAATACTTCACCCATTTCATCAGTAAGTTCTGCTCTTTTTACATCTGGTAATTGATCTCCTACTCTTTTAATTCTAGGAAAAATTTTATCCATTTGTTTTTGAATTGTAAAACCTGCGTTCTCTGCAATGTTAACATCCGCGGCTCTCTCACCCATAGCAGCTGTTTCTATATCAAAAAAATCTTTTTCTTTACCTGCTCTAGATCTAAATTTAGAACCAAACTTATCTAAAAATCTATTAAATTTATTATTACTAAATCTTAATTTTTCACCTTCTGTTGCTAATCGTTTAGCACCTGTAAACAAACCGCTTAACCCTGCAGTAAATAATGCACCTTCAGTTCCAAATTTTAATCTGTTTAATAATTCTGTTTGTGGGTTATCTGATTCTCTGTCTATTGCAGTAAGTCCTCCTACTAAATCTCCAAGAGTTCCAGCTTCGTCTACATCAGCAATAGCTACAGCATCTGCTAATCCAGCTGCTCCTGCTTGTGCACCAAATTTTAAATACTTTCCACCTTTTTTAGCAGCTAATGCAACGTCTGCCATTTTACCAGCAGTTTTTGCTGCTAAACCTGCAGGTATTGCAAGGTTAACCAATAGTTCTGATAGTCTACCTGCCGCTGTTTCTTGTGCATATTCATCAAAAGGATTTATGTCTGCAAAAAATTCTTCAACTTCTGTAGCAGTATCTGTCCCCGCTCCTAAATCAATTAATGTAGCACCAAGTGATACAACACCTTCTGGAATTTTAAATAAACCAGAACCAAGACCAGCCATAAAAGAACCAATACCACTTACACTTTCACCCGGAGGTCCTAAAATACCACTAGTTTCTTTATCTGAAGATGTAAGATCTACGTCAAAAATAGAAGCCATTTATTCTCCTTATCTAGTTCGTGGAGTAACCGCAATTACTTTGTTGTCTTTTACCGTAATAAATTTATCTTTATATTTATCTAATTTACCAGTTGGTGGTTGATAATACACTCCATCTTCAACGTTTTCAAAATCTACTTTTTCAACATCTACATCAAAAAATTTAACTTCAGATCCATATTCGTCTTTTACATATTGTTTAAATCCTAATCCTACTCCTAATCCTTCTTTGTATTGAATTAATTTTTCTCCTTTAGAACCACCTTTACTAATTTTTTCTGCTATTTCTACATCACTAAATACTCTTTCACCATCTTGATCTTTTACACCTTTATAAAAATCTAATAGCTCACCAGTGGCTGTTCGTTTTCCTTTAGCGACCGCTAACGCTTTTCTTATTGCAATATCTTCTTCTAATGCAAGTTTTCTAGAAGCTGTTTTAACATTTTGTATAGGATCTAATGCTGTATTAGCTGCTCGTAATGCTTCAGCTGCTCCTGCTCCTTCATATAATCTTGTACCACCTTCAACCATAGCATCAAAGATAGAATCTTTTTTAATACCTGCACCTAAAATATCTTCATACTCTTTAGCTTTTTCTTTTAATCTAGCTTTTTTATCTACTACAGTTTCTTTATACTCAGCACTACTTTGTTCTTCTGTTGGATTGCCATATGCTTGAGCTGTTCTAAGTTTATATAATTCTTCTTGTAATCTTTTAGCTTCTTTTTCCGAATCAGTTAAACCATCTCCTTCTCCACTAGGTTCACTTCCTATTTGTCTTTCTTTAAAACCTTCGTATAGTTTACTTAATCCAAAACCACCACCAACACCACCAACACCAATAGCTGTTTTATAATCTTTTAATTTTCCTGCGCCACCTAATGCATCTTTTAAAAATGCACCTGTATTTTGAAACATAGGTCTTAATTTTTCTGCAAAAAATCTATCTGTACCTACAGGAGCTGGACCTTTATAAGTTCCTAATTCTTTACTTGCAGATTGTGGGGATTTAGTAAAGAAATCTTTTACTTTACTTGCGCTTGGTAAACCTGCATATTTTATACCTGCTCTTGTTAACATTTGTCCTGCTTTTAATTTAGCAAAAGGATTTAAAATCATATTCATATCTCCTCTTGTATTTTTTAATATTGCTTGAGTTTCTGCTGCTGTATAAGGTTTATTAGTATTAGGATTAATAGCTGTTGTATTTCCTATAAATTTATTGAATTTATCAAAAGATCTATCAATAATATTTTTTTGTAATATATCTCCACCACTTTCATAACCTACTCTACCACCACTAGCTAAACCACTAGCAATACCGTTTCCATAACTAGAAACTTTTCCGCCGCCTCTAAACATTGGTCGTCTTAATATTCTACTCATTAATTATCCTAATAGTTTTCCAAGTGTACCACCAATGGCACTTGCTCCACCGATAAATTGTTGTAGTGGACTAACCGGTGCTACTGATTGTGGTGTCGTAGTTGTAGTTTGAATTGGATAAGTTCCTGGAGTCATCTGTGATAACTGTTGTCCGATTAAACCTATTTGTGTAAATGGTTGGAACTGTGCTTCTCTAGCTGCAACTTGATTAGCATCTAGAAGTGCTTGTTGATAACCTTGATCTGCTTGACCTATTTGTTGTTGATAAGCACCTAAACCTTGTTGAGCTGTTAAGTCTGCTCCTCTTGCTTGTTGTGCTTGTGTAAATGCATCATTTAATAATTGTGCTTGTAGTTGTGCTCTATTCATACTTTGGCCTCTTGCTGCTTCAGCTGCCATAACACCTTCTCTACCACCACCAAAAGCACCACGTGAAATTGCTGCATCTCTTAAACCTTGATTTTCTATTGCAGCGTTTCTATCAAACTCTGCTAGTGTTGCATCAACAACTTGTTGTTGATAAGGAGACATGTATGCTTCAATAGATCCAGCTTCTACTCCTGCTGGTAATGCCATACCGGGTCCAACTAAACTTGATAAACCCGCTGCTTGTGTTGCTAAACCTTTTTGTAAAGCAGTTTGATCTGCAATTTTTGGTGCGTATTTAGATGTATCTAATCCTGTAAAGCCAGATAATTGTGAAGCTAGACCTGCACCTAATTTATCTACACTTGCAAGAAGTGCTTTACGTGAACCGGTTAACTGCGGGTCATAGAGTTGCCTTGTTTCTGTAACTGACATTATGCTCTTGCCTCTAAGTTATTCATTAAATCATACATTCGTTTAGCGCCTTCATTTACATTGCCACCACCAGCACCTCTAACAGCATCTGCTGTCATTACAAATTCATTTTTACTTACTCTTGCTGGTACATCATCAGCTCGTTCTTCAGATCCCATAGGTATCATACCACCTTGTCTATAATCCATTTCCATACCTTGAGGTAATACACTACCACCCATATTATAAGCGTTAATAATACCACCCATCGCTCTGTTATTGTATAAATCTATACCATAGTTTTGAAATAATTCTGCCATAGATTCGTCTACATTTACACCAGCTTCTATTTGTTCGTAAAGTTGTTTAACTCTGTTTTTACCACGAGCTATTTCCATAATACCTTCTTCCATTTCATCACCATTAACATTTTCTATTACTTCACCCATAGTCATAAAATCAGGCGCACTAAAATCTCCACCACCCATAGCAAATCCTACTCTGCCACCATTAGCTAATAAACCTTCTTGTGCTAAAATATCATTAATATCACTTTGATCATATCCGTATGCAGTCATAGAACTTGTAATTGCATCTATATATTCTTGGTCCATACCAGCTTTGGCTGCTGCTTCCGCTACTTGTTTTGCAGCTTCAGCTGCGTTAAATTCTTTTAATGCTCTAACCCCTTCTGCATAAGCTACATCACCTGTTGCTTGTGATACTGGAAACGCTGCTGCTTTTCCTATATCAGAAAGTGCTACCTTATCTTCAAATGGATTTTGTAAAACATCTCTTGCACCACCTGCTGCATCAGCTAATTTTCCTGCACCTTTTAATAAAAAGTTTTTACCTTTGTCTATTGCACCTAAACCTGAAGTATCATATTTAAAACCACCAGACATACCAGGCACACTTCCTCTTGGAATTGGCACAGCTTCACCTGGATTCATCATACCTCTTAAAGTATCTCCAGCACCACCCGCGGTCATCGCACCGGCGCCAGTTGCCATCAATGTAGATAACATATTTAACTCACCTTCATTACCTTCTTGTGCTAATTGAGCTAAAGAATTAGGTAAGGCACCTGTAAGTAAACCTCTTTTTAATAAACCACCTAATCCTGCACCAGCACCAAAACTAGCGGGAGCTAAAAAAGGTACAGCTGCTGCAACGTAGGGTAGGAAAGGTTTTATCTCATTAGGAATTACTTTATCTAATACTTTTGAAACGGGTTTAGTTATTTTTTTAACTACTTTTGACATTAAAATCCTTTTTTACTTGTTCTATAAAATTTAAAATTGTTATCGGATCTCATCCAATTAACTTTTTTAAAATTATGCCTTAACCAATGGGTTATTTTACCACCATTAATTTTAGAAACAACATCAATTACCCAAGGGTTATCTCCACTTTTCCAAGACTCATTAGAAAAATCACCTGTTTGTTTATACTCTTTCTCAGAGTTACTATCTAAATAAGCCCAGTTAGCAAATGCTACCACGTTGTTGTTCTCCTTAATTATTTTATATTGATTCAATTTAATAGAAGGGAGTATGTGATAGTACAAGTCTTCTCGAGTGTATTCTTTATACCTATCAAACTCTTTGTACAAGGATATGATTTGGTGCATATCTTGTAGTTGGCTCTTATCAAATATGAATGTCATAGCAAGGTGGCTACTCTTGTTTATAAGCCAATACTCTAATTTACTAGGTTTTTACGCTCTAGTCAACCAACTTACATTTCACTGGATCCACCAAGAGGAGGCATTTCTGCTATCTTTACCTCAACGTCTCTCTTAATGTGATCTTTAGTAGTGCTTGTATGTGGGCTGTTAATATCGTCTTCTGCTTCTTTTTCTGAAAGATACTCTCTTCCAGTTTCTTTATGTGTAATAGTTACTATTACTTCAGGAGTAATAACTGGTATTGTTTTACCATCTATTTGTTTTTCGTATATTTTTTCTGATTTTTGTTTGACAAATGGCATTATAAATCCTCTCTGTTTATTTCTAATACTGATACAACAATATCAGCTGCACCACTAGTTACATTTATTTTTAATATTTCACTTTCTTCCATGATTAAAGGTTCACTAAAAACTTGTTCTTTTTGATTAGCAGCTAAGTCTACATCATTATCTATTACAAATGCCGTTCCACTAGCATCAGTTAAAGTTACTTTAGCAACGGCCGCACCACCTGCATCTTCTGATACTAAAAGAGATTTAACAATAGCTCTTGAATTTGATGGTACTGTATAAAGAGTATTAACTCCGGAAGAGGTTAAACTTAATTTAGAATTTTTATATATATTTGCCATTTAATTTACAAACCAAGTAAATCTTTCTTGGTCTTCTTTTAATTGTGTTAGGTATGTAGCATTTAATTGTTCTACAATCAAACTAATGGATCTGTTAATTTGTCTTTGATTATCCTCACTATATTCTTTTCTAGGTTCAGGTAATCTTACTACGATTTTTGTCATTATCCTCTCCTTCCATCGGGTTGTATATCTACTTGAAATGTACCAAATCTCCAAGACTCACCAGCTGCTGTGTTAGCTAGTTTTAAATTTGCATATCTTCCTCTTGCTCTAGTATCTACTTTTGTAGTAGTTGATGTAATAGTAAAAGGACTTAATGCAGTTGCAACGTCATCATCAGCAGGAAAATCCTTAACTGAAAGAGTTACTTGATTGTTACCTGTTAATACTTTGAAGTTAGGTAAAAATCTACGCATAGCTAAAAATACTTCACTCTGTTGTGGTTGTAATGAAAAACTAAATGATTGAATAAAAGACTCTAAAGCAGTTGTACTTCCGTCTGGATTAACTTGATCTGTGCCTGTTTCTTGTGCAAAATAAGTTGTACTTCCTAAACCCGATTGACCTACAACTGTAGGAAAAGTTCCTGTGCCTGTACTATTATAAGATGTTGCATAAGGTTGAGGATAAATAAGAGTATCCATCCAAGTTGTTCTATTAAAATTTGTATTAGTATTTGTAGTCCATGTACCTAATGGTGGTTGTTTTGCTTCACCATAATTATAAGAAACAGATCGGTTATTAAATTCAGATCCTGCTGTTGGATACCACCATACAACTTCTGTAAATAAATTATTTAATCCTGCATTAACTTGTTGACCTTTAGTTGTATCTACATCATCAAATACATAATCTTCTACACTACAAGGTAGTGAGTTTACTGTACCATCAAATGCAAAGAAACCATTATTAGACATCCAATAGGCAACACCATCTATTTCAACAGCTGCATTCTTACCTATTAATCCACAGTTAGTACCAACTTGTTCAAAACCAAATGTAAAAGGTGCACCAACAAATTTCATTGTATACAATGCATTGTTAGTCCATATCAAAATATTTTCTTTTGCAACCAAAGCTCCAACAATTTTTGTACCATCTTGTATTCTTTGTGTGCCTGCAGAGTTTGTAGCTAAAGGTGTGTATTCATTTATATTTTCCCCTGAAGAAAATCTAATAAACATATCATCTTGAGTAGCAGTATCTCCAATAGTTGTTTCAGTGCCAAGATGAATTAAGTGTCTTGTTGTTGGTGATATAAGAGTTATTCTTGTAGCTGTTGGATTATTAGTAGTTTGAAATCCGGATGTTGTTGTAGAAGCTCTTGTTGATAATCTTGCTGCAATAGAAGAATCCCATGTAAAAGTTTTACCGTTTGCAATAGTTGCAACTAGTGTGTCACTAAAATTACTTAAAGACCAAAGTCCAGGTTCTAAAATAATAGTACCTGCATCTACTGCATCACCCCATCCAGAAAAATCTGTAGCATTTGTAACTGTTGCACCCGTACTGTGAGCTTGTCCTGTAGTTCCTGCAACTGCCGTTCCTTTTACCCCTCTAGTAATACCTGTTAACGTATTTGTACCTTTTCCTGTATAACTTATTAATTCAGTTCCAACTGCAATAGTGCCTGCTGTAGGAAAAGATGTATTTGATGTAACATTAATTGTAGTTCCTACTCCACCAGTACCTGCAGTGTCTGCATCTAATCCACCATTTAAAGTAGTTGTAGCTGCTCCTTGAACTGTACCACCATATGGACTTACACCATAACCGTATCCATAAGATTGTGCAGCAGGACCAACACGTTCATAAGGAATAACACTACATGATCCACCTCCAGCAGCACCTGTTGTAGTTTCTGTACCAGTAATGATTGCAACTAAGTCACTTGTAACTCTAGTCACTTGAAATAATTTATCTTCAAAAGCAGCATCAGTTAAACCAATACCACTTGGTACTGTTACACTATCTAATAAAATAATATCACCCGATT
>WLWG01002656.1_pt1 | contig 13282 bp, 15 predicted proteins | sample 6712871 | NCBI WGS metagenome assembly WLWG01 (sample SAMN12718693, study PRJNA515312) | sponge metagenome | isolation source: marine sponge | host: Mycale hentscheli | place: New Zealand: South Island, Marlborough, Capsize Point | collected 2003-05-01 | reverse complement strand
TATAAATTATCAAAATATAAAGGAGGAATACCTATTGCTGGTGATTCAATAGGAACGATCGCAGCTGCTGGGTTTAATGTTAAAAATTTATTTAGAGCAGGTCAACAATATTTCGACTTTTCTGCTGGAAATCCATATGGAGATGAATCAAAAGCTATTTATGATTATAGTAGTGGCAATGATTTTACAAATGTCACGCCTGGTGGTTATTCATCTTTAAGATTTTTTCCTGGAAGTGGAACATCAACAAACCCCTCAATAGGATATTTTGATGGATACTGGGCGAACCCCTTAAATTTAGCACAAAGGGTATATTATAGATATAACCCACAAGGAGATACAACAGCAACAAGTGGCACAGCATATTATACTGCGGATGCAACCCCTTATCAACGGCAATGGTCTTTTGATATAAATACTGGAACAAATGGAACATTTACGCAAACATTTACCGATGGTTCAACTGCTACATATGAACCGAGTGGGGCATTATCAACATCATACAATCCTATAAATTTCACAACACATATAACAAATCCACTACCTCAAATAGATACAGATAAAGAATATTTTCAAAGTATAGTTGTTGGAGGTATAACATATTATTTAGGAGCAAATCAAAATGGTGGAGGAGATGATTTAGATAAAGAAGGAAATAGGGGCAGATTGATATATTCAACTGGCGGTCCATTCATATCAGCATCGTGGGCTTATAATGCTGGTGGAAATTATATAGATTTAGATAAAGGAGGAGGAAATGTAATAAGATTATTAAGGCAAGGAGCAGGTGTGCCTGATGAAACAAATATTATATCATATCCTACAAGTCAAAGTGTCAATGATTTCGGTGATACTTATTCTGTGCCTATTGATGGTAGAATGTATGGTAATTCATATCAAATATTCGGCACAACAACTTTTACTCAAACCACGCCCTCAAAGGAATATTTAGGTCCCGGATTAAATCAAACTGATGCAACAACAAGCGAAAATATCACAACTGGTAAAATGTATGATAATGTGGGTGATGTTTGGGCGAATGATAATGGTAAAACTTGGGAGTTTGATGGAAACAATGGTCGACTATCTATCAAAGATACTTTGGGGCAAATTCAAAGTCAATATTCAAATGCTAATGGTGCTGGTGAAAATTCATATGTCCCATATGGTTGGTGTTTATTTCAAGCAGATAAAGCAGCTACATTTGAAACGAATGATTTATTTACAAATCAAAATATAGCATTATCTACAAGAGGTTTGGGGCATAATACAATTGCCACTGGTGATGGACAATTACAAACAATAAACGAACAAGGATACGATTTAATAAATGTTAATGATGGAACATCATAGTAAGCAACATAACTTTTTTATTGGTTAGGAAGCAGTGTTTGCATGGCATTTTAGTATTACTACCTGGAATACCAGAATACGTTCAACGTTTGAGAAAATATCTCTCCATAAGAGCAGGGGCATAGATAGTGATTATTTCCCATTGCGGGGTCTCCGATAGGTTGGCCTCGCCTTTTTAAGGGGTAAGCAATGAAATGCATATGCTTAGTATATATAAAGGGAAGATTAGAATTAGAGCGTTGTAGCTTTATGCAATTGAAATAAATTATTGTAAGTACATTTAAATTGTCTCTTTAAATGCCACCAGTTCTTGAAGTTAATAGCTGATTTATTGTCATTTGTTTAATTAGAATTTAAAAAGATTTTTGCAAGTTCTTCTTTTTTTCAGTTCCTCTTTTTGGTAATTATATTATGGATCATGAGAAAAGTTTTATACCAATTAAGTTAATGAAAAGAGATTTTGCAAATTTAATTAGGCGAGGTTTTAATGAAGTAAATCGAGTCACTGCGTACTATGCGGTCAGATGGATTAGATACTAGTGCATTTTGTGACTGCCAGAGTGCTGTTATCCCTCCTAAGAGGAGTAATGGTCCGAGTCCAGCGTCCGCCAACCTGCGCTGGGCTCACTTTTAAAGAGTTTGTTTGGTGGCAATTTCATTAACATTTTTAATAAACATTTTCTGCAATTTTTCTTTATTTACTCTAAGCGCTTGCCTTAACCATAGGTTCATAGTTTTAAAATACAACTTAATTATAACAATCTTGCTAGAGGGATAAACTGGTGGAACTGACTATTCAGCAGATAGCAGATAAAGCGGGCGTAACCGTAGCCACGCTTCGCTTTTACGAAAGAAAAAGTTACTTATGCCGGAAGGCAGAAACGAATCTAACTATTGTATTTATAACAAAGTATCTCCGCTTAAGAAGAACTAATGAGCAGTGCTATATCCGTTATTAGCATACTGATTAATGTCACGTCACACGCAGACGACATTGTAAATGTATACCTCAATGCAAACTATTTTTTTATTTTGTGAAGTCGGTACTTGACCCTTATGTATGGTGTAACCTGAATAATGCATCTTGTGATTAAGTGTAATTAAATTAGAGATCAATCAAAAAATTATGAAAGATAAAAATCCAATGCAAACAATATTCAGCTTGTCGATATGCATCGCTAGCTTATGTTTAGTGAGCCTGTTGTATATGTTGTCTGAGAGAAATCTTTTTTCGTCTGTGTATTTGCTTTATATCGTGAGTTGCTTAGGCTTTTATATTTATCTTCGAATACAGAAACTATGATGGTGTGCTGTTTTTTAATTGCATATGGGAATTGTGGTGGAAAGTAGTGAAACAGGTAAAAAAACAAACCATGAGTGAGATTCTCACTCTTTAGTACACAGTTTTGTTGTTTTAATTGGATTGTAACTGTGTTCTATATTTGCTATTTTTTCGTACATTTGACAATAAGGTATAGAGTTTAAGGAATACAAAAGCATGAAACAAAACTTGCAAGATTCAGAAATAAATGTTGATGAAGATAGTTTTCGTAAATTTAATAGACAAACAACTAATACATATAATTGTTTAGTAGCTGAAGTTGTTGAATTGAAAAAAATTGTCTATGAAACAAGAAATACACAAAAACACACTTTAGGATTTGTAAATGAGGTATTTGGAATAATAAGTAGAAGACAAGTAAATCAAGCTATCATTTCTAGCGCCTTAGTTTTTGTCGGTGTAATTATCTTGTTGGTAAATTATTTGTAACGAGAATATGGATGAATACAATATTACTTCAATTGACGATGTGCCTATAATTGCGTGGCATATACAACACCACGGTACTTTTTTATTTACGTATTCCATGGACAAGGATATAGCTTATATCTTTTTAATCTCATCAAGATCTGTTGGAGTTTTTCTTGGTCCGGCGGGTCTTTTAGCAGGATTGCTTGCTGGAGGTAAGAAGAAACAAATTACCTTTGTATGTAAGTTTAAGGATGGAAGAAAGTTCTTAGCCACTGTACCTTCTAAAGTTTATATGGAGATTTCGGCGTCGGTTTTCTAATCTTACTTCGCAAATCAATTATCATCTTTGTCAAACTCAAGTCGAATTTTTGATACACCAATCTCACTAAAGTAAACAAACTTTCGAGGATACTTATGAGGCAGCTGTAGGGGGAGTCCGCAACTAAATGCGGACTATTGGATGAAAACATATAAACAGATTGTCAGCTATAAACGTCTTCGAAGTGAACCTGCTTGGAAACTGTTGGCGACAGACAATGCTCCCGCTACATTAGCGCTGCTTACAACTTACTTTACTGGAAAAAGAACGTCGTCTACCTAGTTCTATTTTACATGAGCGCATCAATCGTGAGCTGAAGCAATTGAGAGCCTATGGAGAATATTTACCCCAAACTGCACAAAGCTATATCAGTAAATGGTTATCGTCGGGCTTTTTAGAACGATCTTATGAGCCACAGGCAAGTGAAGAAATGTATGAGCTTAGCGCGCCAGCGGCCCAAGCCCCAGAGTAGCCCCGCTAGGTCCTCATATCTAAGTTTTGGCAGAAGTAAAGCATTAGAGATTGATGGCGACCTGATGCTGGTTTGTTTAAATTGTTTACGAAAAGTGAGGAAAGCAAAGTGAATAAATTGATAATGCTAATCTTGACCGTTCTATTTTTTTTGTTTGGTAGCAATGGCGGCAGCGACGAAGGCGGTCCGACTGTAACGAATTTATGTGATCCTAACGATGACTTGGTTTTGCAAGGTCTGTATGAAATAACCTTTAATCCATTTGTTAATGATGATCTTGTTGTGGATGGTCAGCTATTAGTTACTGAAGATTGTAAATTTATAACCATGGTTAATGAAAACCAAGAAGAACTTTTTGCATACCGATTAAACTTTGGCGAATTCACATTACAATTAGTGGATGATCTTGTGCTTTGGGCTGTATCGATGCGTCCTTACACTGATGTGAACGACAACGGGGTTCTTTTAAGAGATTTGGAACTTAGAACTAATGAACCTTTAGTTCTCACAGATCAAGGTAGTTTTGTATTTAATGCCGACGCAATAAATGTCGATGTGATTAATGAAATCGGTGAATTCCTAACGCTTTTAAAGTTACCGCAGGAAACGATTAATCCAGATGATATTGATATCTCAACCGATCTAATACCCGCGCCTTTGTTTAATGCGGTATTTGCTAATGTATCGTTTACTGCACCTCTGGTCAGAAGTGTAAATACTCAATTAGTTTATAATGCACCACTTAATGGCTGCACATTTAGAAATACGTTTACTGATCGGGTGGATACCAGTATTTATAATATTGGCGGCCTCTTTCTTGGTTGTGGTGATTTGGATAGTAACTTTAATGGCTTGGCTAACTTTGGCCGCAATAATGGTTGGCTTTATTTTATTGCTGCTGTTGAAACTAATGATGGCTTGATGGCTAGTGCATTTGCAATGCGAGAGGTAGAAGTGAATGAGTAATACAAATTACGTAATTTGGGAAGATACCTCAGAAGTTCTTTGTATAATGGACCTAGGACCATGGTATCAAGCCCGTGCGATGAACACTGTTAACGAAGGAGTATCAATACGAAAACACTTTTCTCACTAATATTAACGATCACGCTTACAGGTTGCGTGAGCATGATTGTTTCGAGCTTCATTATGGATGCGGATACTAATGGAGATAAATATGTAGATAAGGCTGAATGGGATGCTGACTTTGATTACCGCAAAAAGAGTAAGCCTGAACTAACTCGTGAAGAACACGAGGCAATCTTTCAAGATATGGACCTCAACAAAGACGGTCGTTTGAATAAGGAAGAGATTTTGGAGTGGGCTGAAAAGGCTTAGGAGTTCTTACATGAAAACACTTATTACAGTAGTCATCAGTTTATTTGTTATAGCTGAAGCTATGCATCATACATTGGCTTATCTACCCAGGCTTGATTGCAGAGCCCTTGCTTAATCCTGAAAATGTTAGCACTACATTATGGGTCGGTGCGGTACACTCGTTGGTCTGGGTGCAAACAAGTTTAGCTGCCTTCGCTAATGGCAGGCTCAGTAGATATAAAAGAAGTTGCGGCTATTTTGCTAGAAGAGAGTGAAGGAATGTGTCTCGACATTCTGCTGCAAAAACACTCACCGCAAAACATTCGCACCAAGTACGGCCCGATCCTGCGCAGACATTTGGTACATGGCGATATTGATATCATCCAAAACCATTTAATTCTGCAGAAGTTCAAACCTATTCTGTTTCGTTACTCCCATTCAGAAGTAAATACACAAGCTCTAGCGTTAAATGTAAATCTATTTTGGTTAGAACGTATTATATTTAATGGCATTGAATTTGGCATGCCACCGAACACCACAACACCCACCAAGAAAAAGAATAGAGCACCTCGCAAAATTAAAGTTAAAGAAACTAACGCTAAGCCGAAAAAATTTATCGATCAATGCATGTGCGTACATCAAGGCTCGCAGTTTTCTAGGTATGACTTTATTAAGTTTCATGTAAACTATCTGGGCGGTGCTCATCTGAGTAAGCCAGCCGAAGATCAATTAAGATTAAGAGAAACCGTTGCTTTTGATTGTGAGACGCCCGGAAACATCAAAATATTGATGGGAGCTGGAATTCTACAAGCCAAAATGGATGACCAACGCAGACGACATATCTATGAGCTCGCTGATCTTGTATTACTCGACACTGCTCTACATTTCTGCAAAAGCGTTGTGAAAAGACAAAAAGATATTAGCCAACTATCATCACAGTGATTAAGGCGTGCTTTTAAGTATTCGTAATCTTAACTCGTGACGCTTGCTAATCGGTTGGGGTCGCGAGTTCGAATCTCGTTTCCCGCTCCAAAAAGCTATCCTTAAATCAAGCATTTATTCTCTCCTTGCTAACACCTGGATTCTCCCTGGGATTAGGAATGGGGTTAGGTTCACTCCTGAATTATAGAATTATCAGGTAAAGACAGCCGCCAGATTGTCGAGATTGTTTACAAGAGGCCCGAAGACTTCAAGAGGTACAGCACGGGGATTGTTGGGATCCTGATATAGAAACTATTCGTGTTAATCAATTCTTAGGCACGATATCCAATCTCCTTAAAGATTCTTTACTGTGTGATGAGATCAAAGATGTTTGTCTATTTGCTATGCAAATTACTGGCAAGCAGGTCAAAGGAGTTTACTCATGATGAAATTCTTTGATGCAGTAGGCAGCGTGATGTTTTCGTTTTTGTGGGTGGTGTTTTTGATCGGCTATGGGGCGGGCTTTATCTTTGATCATCATCATTGTCCTTAAGTTCGCTGTAAATATTTAAATTTCATTTATCGCAGATATATCCCTTATGGGTGTAATGAGTGGATAAAGGTTTGGGTCTAGATTTTTAGGAATTTAGACTTATTCTAAATTTAATGACAATTTGGGCACATTTTGAACAAAGTGTGACCAAGTTCACAAAAAACATGGATGTTGGACCTAGGTCTATAGCCACAAAGTACTTGCGGTTGTACCTGCGTCTAACGCTTTAATTAACAACTTCAATTGTTTCCAAGAGAAATGGTTATGTTGAAAGGTGGCATTTATGAAATTGATGAAGCGTGGCCAGATTGCCGTAGAGCTTGGTATTGGCCGAGATACATTGCTCGTGTGGGAGCAAGCTGGATTACTTTCTCCTGGACGCAACGATGCTGGACATCGGATGTATGGGGATCTGTGTTTTGCCCGATGTCGATTTATACAAGCTTCACAAGCATTAGGGTTCACCTTAGAGAAAATCAAACGTGTATTGGAATACTCTGAGACTACACACGCAAAGGAGTTTGTGAGGTTGGAAGCACTGACACGACTAGAAGAGATCAGTGTAGAGATAGATCAGATGAAGGAAAGTCGTGCAGTGTTGTTGGAGATCATCAAGATTTTTGATGGGGATCCAACTTGTGAGTGTGAGTTTATGAATTACCTATTCTCACATATCAAGCATGAAGCGCATTTGAATATTGTACAAGGCGGTAAACGATAAAAAAATAATCAAACACATGAAGGAATATATATGGAGGCAGCTACATTAAAACATCGAATCTATAACCCGGTTGGTTTTCGAGGATTAGTGGACCTGCATTTAGAAGCCAACAAGCAGCGACCTATACATGGACGCGAGCTAGAGATCTTGGAGATCTACCTACACAAACAAGGGGGCGGTAATGGAATGCATAAAAAATGTGTGGACGCGATTATTCGCTTTCGCAAAAAGCAATCTGAAACCACTCAGTATTGTAGTGCTAGTGCTCATGCTTCAAGCATGCTGGCAGGTAGCCAGTCCAGATGAACCGGGAGTGATCACCGACTTTGCTGACACGGGCGAAGCCCGCTGTTTTTCGCAAGTGGTGCTCGTCTCCATTGTGAATGGAGATGCGCTCAGATTGAGCGACATCCCTACAAGTTATAGCGTGCATCGCTCCATTGTGAACCAAGCATTCATTAATGATGTGAATAACGATGTAGATAAAACATTACCGGTGGGGGTGATGTTTGGGGTGAGCTTTCCCATCAATACATCCTTTGATGTGGTGAGTGCGTTCTTAGCCCCCGATCCCCCGGCTAACACCGAGAAACTAAACAACGACGCCAACAATGAATACGTGGAACTGCATCTAACTGATGTGGAGAACGTGCTCTACATAATTACAAAGAGTTTATATGATGAAATTGTACAAGACTGTGTTTAAACCGCGTCCCCAGCCATGGTATGACCCACAAGAAATTACCGTGGTCCGAGCCTGTCTAGCCCCAACCCTGAGCAGGCTCATCTTATTACTTCTCTTGTGTGCAACAACCCTCCATGGCGAGGATGCACAAGATGAGATTGATCCAGAACAGCTCACACCGATCATGCCAGATGAAGTGTTGCCCGCGAATAAGCCTGATAACAATCATATGAAGATGATGATGGAGGTCTGCAAAGATCAGATCGTCTCCATGATGCTTAACGGCATCGAGATCCCAGACACTGGCATCCTGCAAGACGTCGATCATTTTATATTTATGTGGGATCGCACTATTAAAACCAGTAACGATGAACAAGACGCTACCAAAATCAGTGCACATTGTTATGTGGGTAAAGAGAAAGGGGACATCACCAAGTTGCTCATAGATGGCATACAGGTGATCTAGGTTGTAATTACCCTCAATTGGGGAGGAGAGACTATGAAAGTAAAAAACCTATCGATGATAGGTTGGTTGTTAATGATATGGATATTAGGAGTATCACAAGGACATGCTATACCAACTGTCACCATTGATCGCGCCTTCGAGCAGCAAGGTAATGCGATGAATGTCACCATACGCGTGAGTGTACCGGCCGGTGATCCTGTCACCTCGGGACAATTCAGAGCCTTTATGTGGTTCCGTCCTGGCACCTTCAGCACCGATGAAGGCGTGCTGGATCATATTGATACTTCACGTAAATACTTTAATTTTAATACACCACCGGGAAACACCTCGGCTACCACGTTTGTGATTCGCCTTGCTGATCTTGGACCCTTTGCCAGTCCTGTCTATGGTCAGCACTTCATCATGCAACTGAATCCAGATAGCGGGCATGAAGGCGCGTTCACCCCGGTGGCACAATACGCTACGGTATTGAATCGAAACCCAGGGACCACGGTGTATAACCCTAACAATCGATGTGCATGTCAGTATCCAGCTTTTTTTTGTACTGCCTGGAAACCCCCGACGGGTTGTTCGGGTTCACCCTACACCGACATCACCAAGGTGTGTCAGGCAAACACCTGTGAGGGTGAGTCTGAGGTATGCAGTAATAATGTAGGAGTCGTCATCAGACGCGAATGCTTACCAGACTGTGCAACGATCTGTGAGAACTATGTGCAAGAGCATCCTATTGATGCACCTACACTTGCCTGTGAGTTTCCTGCCTTTTTCTTAAAATCCAGACGTACCTGCATGCTGCCACCGTTCCCAACGGATGATAACGATCTCGCAGGTAAAGACATGGATGCCGACGGTATTCGTGATGATGCAGAGTTCTCCATCATTGGACACACCCAAAGTTTACCGGCACGGATTCACTATGCAGAGATGGCCAAAGGTTACCAAGCATTGCTTTCCTCTCCCGGTGTACCGGTGGTAACACAAGCGGCTGAACGGATCATCTCAAGCAAAGAGGCATGTCTTGAAGGCATGACGGAGCTTGGTGATGTACGTGGTTCTGACTTCTTGTTGCCTCAAGTATTGAACAACCCCGTTAGAAGTCGTGCGTATTGGAGTCATCTTCAATCACAACATGCAACACTCGCGGAGGTACCGCCACCGTGTCAGTAAGAGTGATCCTATTGATGTTGATAACAAGCTTGCTCACAGCTTGTGCGCCTCGTCTTGCAATGGATGTCATTACTAATCGTTATGTCATCGACATACACGAGGACCATGCAGACCTTGGCAAAAAGATTTGTTTTGTTAAAGAGGTCAAAGGCTACAACCAAGGAAGCAGACAGATCCTAGGTGGCCAAGACGATCGCTTGAAGGACTACAAATATATTCCTGGTTATCAGTATCACATTGAGGATCACGACTTCGTCGTGACACGTAAAGACGTATTCAAAATTATTGGCGTGGTAGACATCACAGCTAAAGGACTCGCAGAGTCTTTCGGTGGTGACTCACGCTTTACCATTTACCTTAAAGATGGCGAGAAGTATCTCGCATCAGGAGGCTATTATTATGAAACAGATAAAAGGTGCAGCGCTGCTACTGGTACTAGCAGCACTGCTATCACCGTCGATCTGCATAGCAAATCTTAGTGACGTTCAAATCTATTATATCAATGGGATTCAAACTAAAAAGGCTAAAGCAGATAGAGTCCCAGGCAAGCTAGATGTCATGCATGGCAGGCCGGCAGGCAGCACTCGCTTGCTCCACAATGCTACGGCTGGCGTACCGCTTGGATTACTAAGCGATCTATGGGAGTCGGATGCAGTAGTCACCGAGGCTACCCGTGTCGGCATGAAACCCACTACCTATTTCTGGGGTGTGTTTTACGGCACGATTAAAGTAGTCCCCACTGCGATCCAAACGCTGTTCCAAGCATTACAAGGCCAAATTGCCTCACTGCCCTCTAGTGCCACCATCGATGTGGAGCGTTGGATGGGCATCATTAATGCTGGTCGTACTGCAAACCCCTACCAGAAGATCCTGCTAGTGGGTCACTCAGAAGGTACGGCTTATGTGAACCTTGTGTATAACCGCATGGCTCAAACTGAAGTTACGAGCAATACGGAAACCAATAACTGCACGCAAGTGTTTCAGATGGCGAGCATCACCCCCACGGTGGCCAATGGTGGTCGCTATGTGACGGGTACGAATGACCGCGCTATCCAACTGGTTCGCGCAGTGCTTAACAACATCTTGCCTGCCAACATCTTCTCGCTATCCACGGATACAAAAGATGGGTGGCTTCGCCACGGGATCAACGAAGTGTATTTGTTTGAGCCCAATATCGTGGCCAAGGTTAAGAGTGACATGGCTGTGGCAGGTACGGATCTTGTGCGTGAATGTATTGCCCCGACCTGTAACGGTACGTGGGGGAATGGTTCATCCAATATGGATGACCGAGAGAATCATTCACGATTGAATGGACCGGTCACGATGAGCTATCGCATCCGTCCTAACAATCCAGGCTTTGTCGGACCCTCGGCATGGCATGCGGATCATGTGGCAACGTTAGGCGGGCAGGTACGAATCAATCGTAGCAATGTCATGCAAGAGGAGACGGGTACCTTTACCTATAACTTCCGTGCTGGACAACCGGATCTAATTAACATGGTTACCAGTGGCACCGTGCGCCCTAATGGCTGGGTAGCGATCTCAGCCCGACCCGCTTCTTTTTGTATTTCATGCGGAAGTGGAACCTGTTCCACCTTTGAAGGCAAGAATCGTAGCAAGCAATGGTGGCTCAATGGCAGCGTTGGAAATTGGGAGTGTCCTGATATTCGCAACGTAGACGTTGCACTCAATAACATCATTACCAATGTCGGCCAGAAGATCCGCAATGGCAAGTATCTGTTTAGTACTAATACCCGTGGCTGTTTCTGTCGCAGTGCCTTTGGATGTCCAAGCGGTGTTGCGCCTCGAATTCGTTACGGCGGCACGGTCGTTGAGGTCCCAAGACTAGGAACCTTTAAGGAGATCGAACTGAGATAAGAATTCGTCATTCCCCATGGCGAAAACTACGCCGTGCAAGACAAGGATGACTTAGTACCCTTGCACGGTTTTTTTAAATAGGAATAGGAGTTGATATGAAAATAATAATCGCAGCCGTAGCGGTAACTTTGTAACCGTAAATTAATTTTAGAGAAACAAGGCAAACAGTATTTGTTTAACGGTGCGTATTACCCGCACAACCATAGGAATTGTAAAGCAAGGGAAGATAGCCATGAGTGAACAATCTAGAGAGCAGCTAAATCAGAATCGCCTTAACAAGTTTGAAGAGCGATTTAAGAAAACAACGAGCACAATGAATTGGTTCATTATCATCACCATCATTGCATTCACTATTATGATGATCAAATGATGTTAGAAGAAACAGTATTACATTCATCACGCATAATGAACAAGAATGATGCACAGTTAATCGCTGCAATGTTAAGTGATGAAACTCCCGTGACATTCGGTTATGCACATGACGAACAGAGCGAGTTTGTGCTAATGATTAGTTGCACACACATACAAATAGGACGCTTGCCTATTGGTGGGGATTCTAACAACAAGATGTTAGTCGGTGTCTTGCATCACAATTTCTATTGGTTTAATGCAGATGAAGAGTTTTATGCCAGCAATGTAGCTGAGAAGCTTAAGCTAGGGCAAAAAGATTCTATCTCGATTGCAGAATTACTCAACAACATAAGGGAATATTTATGAGTGTTCACCTTGTACTTAAGAGCGTTGTAATAAGCGTGGTTCTTGGGTCTTCCTCAGCTCACGTACTTGCTGAGGAGGATTCGTATCAAGTGGAACTGGAAGAATCTCACGCTCAGTTTCATAACGACTGTAAAGATCATCCTGCGCAGGATGCGTGTGTAGCGAACTTAAAAATACAGTTTTACATCGCTTTTTGCTGCAAGACATTTTAAGTGAACAAGAGCGAACAAACGAGTTGTTAATTATCTTGGGTCACCCGTAATAACTATGAAAAGAGTTTATTAACGATGGCGTATTCAATGATATGTAAAACACCACGGTGTGATCGTAACGTGACATCGGTTATATAGAGCTTATGGAGTAGGTGCGCGAATACGAAAGCATTAACTTTACTGTGTATTGCACTGTGGCTCACGAAATTAATGCATATGAATGCAAGTATGTATTTTATTTGTCACTGAGTAAAGGCTGGATAGCGATGATGGAAAAAAAGAAAGAGTGCTTGCTGGAAAAAATAATCACGATGCCAGCCGAGCAGCACAGAGCGAGCGTAAGCGCGCAAGAGCACGAGTCGGCTATGCAGGTACGTGAAATTACCAAAGCTTTTTCCACACCTAAGCAGTTCAAGCAAGCAATGCACGGAGGGGACTTAACGCTCGATTACAAAAAATGTTTCACACTTATAACCGGGTCAGAAAACACTATAAAGAACATGCGCAAGAACACGGAATAAACCCACGTACGTTGTATTCAAGCTTATATAAATATGGCTGGGGTGCGCCAAATATTGGAGTCATAAATGAATGATCAATATAAATTACCACAACTAAACACCATCGTCATCGTAGATGGTTATGAATTCAAGGTAACCTCAGTCGGTCCTGAAGGTACGAGAAAGATCTTAGTAAAACACGAACGCTTAGGTGCTAAAACGTTTGTGCTGACTTATGCTGATCAGCC
>WLWG01002655.1_pt1 | contig 13282 bp, 14 predicted proteins | sample 6712871 | NCBI WGS metagenome assembly WLWG01 (sample SAMN12718693, study PRJNA515312) | sponge metagenome | isolation source: marine sponge | host: Mycale hentscheli | place: New Zealand: South Island, Marlborough, Capsize Point | collected 2003-05-01 | reverse complement strand
ACCTTAACCGCTTTTTGAACGACGTTTTTGACCGCTTGAGTAACGGTCTGTATGGAAGAAGTGTTGGTGGCCGTAGTTGCTTGAAGGGTGGTCACATCAGACGCAATAGCGGTATCTGCGTTGGCTCTCGCGGTCTGCTCGCTTTGTAGCCCAGCATAGGTAGCCGCCACGCCTGTGTTTGTATCGTTTACTGTGGCTTCTAAGGCGGTTGCTCTTGTCGATAACGCGGCGTCAGCGGTTGAGCGAGTCGTTATTTCAGTTTGAAGTCCAGCGTAAGTCGCCGCCACACCCGTGTTTACATCGTATACAGTAGCGTTCAGCGTGGTGATATCAGCGGCTAATGCCGTGTCTGCTGTTGCTCTTGTTGTCTGCTCAGATTGCAACTGTGCGCTTGTCGCCGCATTTCCGGCAACGGTCTCAACGTCGCCCATTCTAGTGATAAGGCTGTCGCCAGTATACGTTGAGGTATAGCCCGTGAAGTTTTCTAGCTGGGTTATGTTTAAATCAAGCGCGTCGATGGTCGTATTAAGACCGAGACCATTAACGTCATCATCAAGAATGTCGTCGATTAAGCCGGAAATGAACAGATAGTCCACCGCAGTCGTCGCGTCTACCCCGTCTGTCCAATAAAAAGGACCAGCAATGCCATCAATATTTACGGCCCTGATCCAGTAGTACCAGTTTTCCTGACTGCCAACATTAGTATCGGCAAACTGATAAAGGTCACCGTAGTACCGCGTATAAACGCCTGCCGCCTCAGCCTGAACTAGGGTTGGCTCTGCCGCGCCTGAAGCTCTTTGAAGTCGATATATCTCAACGTAGTCGTGGCCGTTGTAAGGAGGCAACGTCCAGTTAAGGAAGATAATGTTAAAGCCGCCCGAGGCAGTAAAGTTTTCAGGCCGTGTTGGTAGCTGAGTGGGACCGCCGTCGGGATTTTCGTTCGGGTTAATGATTGTCCCACCACCGTTTGACCCTATCCCTCCAACAAGCCTAAGAATGCCCGTATCAAGCAGATCTCTAAACGTCACAGCCCTATCAATAATCGGCCCTCGACGCCCCGTGAGCGCGTCTAGGCTCTCAGATACTGACTGAGCAAAACGGCGCTCCTGCCCCTGATAACTGGTCGGGACAGTCGCCAGACTTTTACGCTGTGTGGACTTTAATCTCACCTAAGCTCCTGCGGAGACTCTGCAATAATTAACTGAGAGACTTCTCTAGCTCCGCTTATGCGCACCTCAAAGACGTTGTACTTCGTGCCGCTAGGGAGCCTAAAAGTATGAATATCTTTTGATTGCGCGATTGTCTCTGTGTGAATCAGGCTGTCTGGCGTGTTAGTTCCGCCGTAGATTTTGATGACGACGTTTCCTTGGGATAGATCTTCACCAAAAGAAACCTGACAAACTCCAAGGTTGATCGGCTTCGCTGTGAAGAAATGCTTAGACCGCCAGTCCACACTTATAAAAGAGGTCGTACTGTCGCCAAAGTGACGGAATCCTCCACCCGATGTCACGAAATAGAGCACGTCATCTTCTAGGTCATTGAATCCAGCTATCCCGTTTTGAGTGATCCTTGTGAATGCGTTTTCTTTTCCGCGAGGATCTAAAACAAAACCGTTGTAAGTGCCACTGGCGTCATGGAAGCCGACGTATCTATCTTCCCATCGATACGCTCTGATGGTGCTAGGGTTGTATCCGCTCTGCCAGTCTGCCCTGCTTACAATAGCCTCAGTGACAACCGCAGATCCTGACGACGAGACCCTCACTAACCCGTCTGGTGAGGCGTAAATAACGGAGTCGCCCATGTCCACAATGGATCGCTTGGAGATGCATGACTGTGCTATATCAAGTTCTGTCATGACTAACGCGGAAGGGTCTGCGCCCTGAACAACAACCGGCTTGCCCTCAGTGAGAACAAGAAGTCCCGTGTCTAGAGGAGCAAGGCCAACGATTTTGTTTTTAGTTGTAAGCTGGTATGCCTCTGGCCATGCGTGAGGGAGAAACGCCTCTGAGATACAGAGCGTTTGATCCACGAAGCCAGCCGATATGCCGTTCGGAATAGACACGATTCCAAGCATTCCATTAGGGGGACCGATCCAGTCTGTGCTGGGAATCTCTTCCCCTAGAGAGCTATCGGGAACCTGATTGTCTACGACCGTTCCGCCGCTTGATGCAACTTGAGCGAGGAACCTGAAGACGCCGTCTTCGTCTGTTCTGTAAACGCGAATGTAGGCGTAGTTGCGAGTACCCGTAGCTGACCCAAGAGTAATTGAAACTGTCTGATCGGTGTAAACATCGACAAGATCTGACGTCTGGATTGCAGAAGGCGGACCCTCTTCGCCAAAAGCCGTAACGTAGGTAGCGACATACGCCCTGCTAATCGGGTTTTCTTCCCCGACATTGGCAGATGTGGTGGGCGACAGCGAGGGTGACGGAGTGGGTGGCGCGGGAATGCCTAGCTCGTAAATGTTATTCAGGGCTTGCGCAGAGGCTATCTGAGGATAGCTTCCGTAACCCGTGAAATACACGCGCTCATGGGAGTCCTCCGCAACCGGACTGTCGATGACATTAACGTCTGAATCAAACTCAAGCCACTTGCCCTCGGCTGTCTTGTAGATCGTTCTGGTAGCGCTGTTTACCCCCCCAAGGCTGATTATTTCCACGGCTGTTGTGTTAGATGCCAATGGGCGGCAAGTCCCCCTGCTGAAGTCAGCATTGACCGCAAGCGTTGACATCTCTTCAGGGAGAAGCCTTGGGGCTATCTTCTCAGACATGCCGCCGAATACTTTGAGCGCAAATGCCGCCACTACTCTTTCCTCCCGCTACCGAGAAACAGACCGAACGCCCCAGTAAGCGCACCCGTCATGACGCTAACAAGCGAAGCTTGCTGAGTGTCAGGATCTGGTAGCGCCATAAACCATTCCAGCGTGTTCCAAGTCATCGCCATCATCATCAAAATGAGCAGACGCGGTATGAGTCGCCACCTGTCTAGAATCTCTGCGTTCATTTTTTCCTCAACTGCATCAATTTGTCTGCGCCGCGAATACCAAACGAAGCGCTTACCGCAAGAAACAGCAGGTATTGATACCAATCAGGCAAAGTATCCAGAGCAGAAAAACTGTCAGATACGCGACCCAAAATAGCGGGATCATCAACAACAACGCTCCACCCCAAACAAAAGAGAGGCACAGCGAGCACAATCGTCCAGAACTCATCCTTCCAGCTTGACCCAGAAGCGATGGCCATCTTGGTTTCCCAGTCGGCATCGTTCTGGATTACCTGAAGCCTAGCTTCGTGCTTAGCTTGAGCTTGCTCATGCTTGTTGTTGAGATACCCGCCAATAAGATTACTGAGCGGCGATATCAGCGCCTGCCACACCATCATCACTCTCCTCAGACTTGAGGCTGGCAATGAGGTTGTCTGTAAACCACTGCTTCGCCACGCTTGTCTGGTCTAATTGAAACTGCAAGTTCCCTGACTTTTGACTTAGATCTTGAATCTGCTTCAGCATGTACTGCTGTTGCTCAGAAAAGTCCGCGATTGCGTACTCCTGATCGTCAACAGTAATCGTTTGATCTTGTACTTCTGACATATCATTTCCCCTTGGTTTTCACCGTTGCACAAAAATCCACGTCACGAAGCCAAGACTTGTGACAGTGGTCCTCTTCCATAAAAAAGATTGTGTTGATTACCCGCTCAGTAACCCTCCAGTCCGCGCAGTAAGCGCGAGCACTCAAGGTCATGTTTGGGTTGCCGCCGATGCTGGCGTTTAAAAGCTGGCTAAAAGCCGTGCCGATATTCTTGATCTGTTCCACACACCCTCCTTGGTGGTCGGTACTTCATCCGTGAGTCTTAGGGCTGTGCTGGCTCCTAAACCGGCTCCTCTGGCAGTTGCTGAATCTTAACAACCATTAGCCAGACCGTCTTGTGATACGGCGTAGTCCAGTGCCGCTACTTTCCATTGGTATGACATTAGTTTGCTCCCTTCAGTGCCGCTACTTCGGCCTGTAGTGTTTCAATCATTGCTTGTTGTTCTTGAATGGCTTTGGTTAAGACGGGAATTAGCTTTCTGTACGAAACACCAGCAAGCGACTTATTGCCTTCTTCATTTTCATCGTAAAAGCATAGGTTGGCATTTACTTGCTCTACTTCATCAGCAATTAACCCGTATTCAACTTCCTCATTAACCTCCCTTGTAAACCGTCCTTCATCGTCCTTTTCTTTGTAGTTAAAAGAAACAGGACTTAAAGAATACAGCCAGCTAACGTCTTCTATCGGCTGTATGTTTTCTTTCGCTTCCCTAATTGAGCTAACATATCCAAGCTGACCAGTGCTATTTACATAAACATCCCTGCCCGTAACAGAAAAGCTGTAGGGAGCGAGAGGGCCGTTTCCGGTGCTAAATAATCCATCTCCGCGAACGTAACTTAGAACAGTCCCACTAGCATCAAAGTAATACCCGAAATACGATGATGTAGAGCCAAATGCTTGCCCCCTTAACGGGGCTTGGATGGAAGACGACGCAATGTTGAGCATCAACCTTCCATTGGCATCAACCTTAAAACGCTCCGTCATGGTGACAGCCGCATCTCTCGCTACTGTTTGCTGACCCGCGTTAAAAAACCTCAACTCATCTTGATCTACCAGCAACGCACCACGCCTAAAATTCAGGCTGGTATCTACCGACGAAACAAACCCCTCGGTTACCGCTGGCGAGCCGTAAACACCCCAGCCGATGCAAGTCGCGGCAGAAGATTTCATAGTCCCGTAGGTGTTCGCGATATTGGTTGTGCCGTGGTACTGAACCCCGAACGCTATTTGTCCGGTGCTGGGACTGCTTGCGCCACCCAAAATTGTTCCGCGCACGTCAAGCTTAGAATCAGGATCAGTCGCACCAATCCCCACGTTGCCGCCATTAGGGTTGAGGGACAACGGATATGTAGTTGCGGTGCCATCATTTCGTTGTGCAGAGATGAATCCAGTACCAGTAGCACCACTGACATTCATGTGAATGCCGTAATTTTTGTCAGCATTGCTAACTATGATTGAGGCATCGGTCGAACCTGCGGATGCTGGCCCACTATTGATACCACCTGATACATGCATTTGAGCATCTGGACTCGGAGTACCAATCCCCACTTTGCCGACACTGTCGATGGTCATTTGGGTTGTCAGCGTTCCGGCGTCTGTGGTCTTGAACGCAAGCCCCGTTTTAGTTGAGCCTTCTCTGATTAGATTTAGCGCAGAACAGACGCCATTAATGGTATAGGCTTGAAGGAAGTCCACATTACCTTCGGTTGAAGAGATATTTGTGCTGATTCTTTGAGCAACGGTTGTTGCGTCAGAGCCGACATGCAAAGGATTGAGAGGGTTGCTTTTGTTAATTCCAACATTGCCGTCAGACTTTGCCGTGATAGCTATTTCGCTATTTGCATACACATAAAAATCATTATCAGTAAAACTCCCTACATAATTAGAGCCTATTCTTGTTTCTCTTGCCAATGCCCCTGTTCTATTGAGAGAAATAGAAGAGGATGAATCTGCGTCGCCTTCTACTTGGAGTGCTCTACTAGGTATTGCAACACCGATTCCAACCCGATTATTCGTTGAGTCAACAACCAGCGTATCGGTATCAACCGTCAAGTCGCCTGTGAAGCTCGCGCTATCCAGCGGAAACGAAATGTCTGACTCCACTACCGTGTCTGGTGGGATTGCTAGGCTGTTGAGTTTGGTAATTGCCATTTCGGTTCCTTAAATTACGCTAGGCGGCTGGACGGTATGATTACTCTGCCGGATCTGCTTCCGGCTCCGGAACGTCCTCGACCTCTGGCTCTTCATCAACATCTGGCTCTGGCTCAGCTTCTGCGGCGGCATCTCTTTCTAGCGCGAGGTGCAAATACAAGCTATACAACGCGTTGTAGACATCCGCGAAGGTCATCGTCTGACCGTCTACCTGTTGATTTGTTTCGGGGTCTAACAAAGCAAACGCCGTATCTTGGTTCTCCGCTGTAAATTCGGAAGCCACCAAACCCAAGCTCTTGCTGATAACCTCATCACCCAGCGTCATCACTTCTTGCTCTTGGAAGGCTATGGACTTGTTGATCAGTCCGTTGTCGATAAACACAGATCCAGCGCGAACGTAAGAGCTTCCCGCCACACTGCTTTCTTTGTAGTTAGGCATCAGTTGGCCTCCAGTTGTTCGATTCGTTGAGTCAATGTTTCAATCGTGGCGCTCTGCTCCTTGATGGCTGAAATCAGCAAAGGAACAAGAGACGTATATTCGACGCCTAGATATGGATCTTCGCCCTCTTTAGAGTTCGCGTGATCTACGGTTACGGCTTGAGGGAAAACAGATTGAATCTCTTGAGCAATAACAAAGGATCGCTCCTTGCCTTCATCGTCCCAGTTATATCTACCGATTACAGGAGTGATTCCAGCGAGCTTGTCTAAAGCGCCATCAATGTTTCTGTCGATTACCTTCGTTCTAATGTCAGAAACACCTGACCATGAAGTACCGCGATTGTTGATGTAGACACCGCCAGTTAAAGTGCCTGTTAAACTTGTAGAGCCTTGAATGTAGTAGTCGTTTCCTGAATCCGCACAGTAGGCTAAATAGCCTCTAGTGCCGTCAGCCAGAGCGTAGCCACCGCCAAATGATCCCTCTCCCACAAACGCGGCGTGAGTATTCCAGTGTCCACCAGAACTAAGGTTCATGCCTGACCGCATCCGAACAGTAAGCTGTCCTCGCGCAGTTTCGCCGTCCCAGTCAGAGAGCAGTAATTTGCCGTTGTTTTTGAGGTAGAAATAATTGAGCGGAGAATTATAACCGGCTGGATTCACCCCCATCCTTATCTCGCCATCAGCCCTAAACGTAATGTTTGAAACGCCTCTACCCGTGTTGTCTGCGGCATAATTTCCGCTATCTCTGTGATAGTTGTTTGCTATGGTCATTAGCGAGTCGGCGGCAGTACCAAAACGACCAAACCGCAAGAAGGTATTAACATTTGACTTGAGAGCTAATCTCGCGCTGGTGTTTGAGTTGTTACTGTCTGTAATACACACACCAGCGTTTGCGGCTGTGCCGCCTTGAGCGCAAGTTGTACCAATCAAAAGCTGATTGTCGTTCTTCAGCTTCATTTTTAGGTCATTGCTGGCGTAAAACTTGATGTTGCTAGGAACGGAATACCCGTCTGTGGCGAGGATTTTGTAGTCTGATCCGCCCCTTAGAGACATGGATTCTTCAGCGTAATGCACCTTCAAAGCCGCCACATAATTGGCGTTAGAAGCAGACATCGCTCTGAGGTATGGGCTAGAGGCTCCTTGGCTGGTAATGTGTGCTTCGCTAATTAGCGCCTTAACATTTCCAGAGTTATCTCTAAACGAGAAAGACCCGCCTTGAGATTCTAGGTACATCGTTGAGGAGAAGTTAAAGATGCTGGCTCTAGTAGTACTGGTAGTGCCTTGAAGCCTAATGTAGCCACCCGCATCTGCGTGAGTAGACTTTAGCTCTACAACTTTATAAGTTCCTTGCGCTGTCGGATCGGTGCCAAATCCTATATTGCCGACACTATCCATAATGCATCTAGTAGTGCCGCCAGTAGTGAATCCCAGATGATCGGCAGATAAATGGTACATACCAGTATTAGTATCACCATCAAACGAAAATGTCGGGGTTCCGCTACCTGTAGTAGTAGTTCCTCTAACAACACCCTGAGAAGTAATGCCTCCTACATCAGTAATATCGCCACCAATGTTTACAGCACCGTTGCCCAATACCTCAAAGACAGTTCCATTGCTTCCGCCAACGCACTCAAGAAGTTTAGTACCGCTACCTCCGCCACCGCCAGTCAGCTTAAGAACATGGCTTGCCGTAACATTGGGGTTTTCCATTGTTGCAATGACAGTGCTGGCTACGTCTTTTGTGACATCTAAAGTATCTGTATGTGTTTCTCCAGTTACCTCAACGCCCTGCTCATCAATTCTAAAAATTGGAGTCGTATGGTGAGTTGTGCTACCAGTGACGTTACTCGCCAACTCAAATTGAAAGTTTGCGGCTGAAGTGCTGTCAGTGTTTACAACGATCCGCGCAGAGTTTCCGTCTTGATCTGGAACGCCATCTGTGTGGTTAAAGGTTACGTTCGCGTTTCCCTGACCATCGTTTATGGTCAATGCAACCTCGCCACCTGTAGCGCCCATAGCCTGCCGACCAGCGATAACATGAGTACCGGATCGTATTTCACCAGTTGATCGCATAAACCCATCAACATCGAGGTTTACGTTTACATCAAAAGTGCTGTCAGAAAGGGTCATTCGGCGTGTAACGCCAGTGCCAGTGCCGCTTGCTTTGCTTGCTTCAGTGTTAAAGCCAATCTCGCCGTCAGGGTCTAGGGCAATCTGTGCCGCACCCGTCTTGCTGTTAAGACCAAAAGAAGTCCATGTACCGCTAGAGTTTCGGTAGCCATTAGACGTAATGTGTAAATCGTAATTACCTTGAGTGGCTATGCTTCCGTAGTTGGAAATGCCTATATATTCGGTTGACCAAAATGTGCTTGGTCTAGATATCTTGCCTGTGTCAGCGTCAACCGTTCCGATTACTTCAACACCTGATGAGGTTGTCGCAATCTTTTTACTGCCATAGTGATAAAGCTCAGTTGATCCTGTTGAGCCGTCTGCTAATAGATATGTGGTATGACCGCCAGAGCCATTGTCTGTCCGCAAACTAATATCTTTATCATTGGCAAAGTTTCTAATGTACAGATCCCCTACCTCATTAGAGATAAGGCTATTTGTTCCGTCATGAAAAATGTTCAAATCAGAGCCAGCACCAAACCTAGCCTTAGAAGAATCAGCAAAGGTAATGTCATCGCCAGAGGAAACAGCAATGTCTGTGCCGCCTGTAGTGTTACCGTTGGCAAGCACCTCTGGTAAGGCATCAGCCGTATCTACTTGAGCGTCCACATACGCCTTAATAGATTGCTGAGTAGCAAGCGCAGTAGCACTGTTACTAGACATATCATCCTGATCGAGAATGTCTGTAACTTCTACTGAGCCTGTGCCAGAAAGACCGTCAAACTCTACAGTGCCATTAGATGTCAGAGCGCCGACCGTGACTGCGTTATTGGTGGTCGCTCCGTTATCAGTAATCGCATCAAGGTTGACGGCAGAAGTAAGCTTGTCTGGAGAAACCGTGTTGTCACTCGGCTCTCCAATATCAAGCGTCTTGGCCATGTCTACGATGTAGTCAATGCTGTCATTTGCGGTTAGGGCAGACGAGAAAGTAATCGTACTGCCACTAACCGTAAACGCAGAGTTAGGCTCCTGAGTCACGCCGTTAAGCGACACAATCAAAGCGTTAGCATTTGCGGGAGAGTAGGCAACCCCGCCAACAGCTAGGCTGTAACTTGCCGTTGCAGACGCGGTGAGGGAGTCTAGCTTTACTACATCTGTACCAGTTAGGGCTTGTTCAAGAAGACCAGCAGTAAGCCTAAGCTCTACCTTATCGCCAGAGTTAAACGCTCTAGCAGTAGTGCCTTCCTGACCTCTAGCGACGGTCAAAGTGTTGCTATTGATAGCCGTGACTTTCACTATTTCAAAAATAGTGTTGTCACTGATATCAACCAAAGTCGCTAACGAATAATCGCCCGTATACAGCGTAGGCCACGCAGAAGCATCACTTACAGAAATGCTCGTGGCCGACGACGTAATGCCTGACGACAGTAGCGTTTTGGCGTTGTTGCTAAACTTAACCGCCATAATTCAACCCTATGCAGATTACTTATTTAGGAGACAGTGACCGTCCAAGTGATGGTCATACTGTCTGCCGTGCCCTTATTAACGACATCAAAAACAGTCCGGCAAAGCATCGTTCCAGAGGAAGAAGCATTCAGAAGACCAGCTTCTGTTATAGCCGCCGCTGATGAGGGAGTGTTCGCAGGGAACGTCGCAACGTAAGTAATTGTGTTGGAGCTAACCGTAGTGCTGGTCAGTGCAACGCGGGCTGACTCACTGCCAAGAGCGCTGTCACCAGCCGCCGCCGCAGTGCTACCAGTACCGATTGCCATGTGAGACATGGCCGCGTCAGTCGTATCCTTCATACGGCTGGCGACAAAGTCTTTGCCGTCAGACACAACAAGGTTATCTACTTCTTTGACAACCTCATTGTTGATTGCGATAGAAAGCTTACCTGTAAGCTTCAGCTTTTCTTTCAACATGAGTATTTCTCCTACTCGTTAAAGGCGAACGAATTAAATACGTTCTCGTTAATTACGCTTTCGCCTCTACCAGCGACAAACGTGATTGAGACGCCATCTCCCATAGTGAAGCTGTCGTCTTTGCTTAACCCTGAACTGTTGGACAGGGAATCCGATGCGCCAAAGGAATCCTGCAAGGCTCGACTAAGAGCTATTGCATGTGCTTCTTGCATGGCGAGAGTGTCTGAGACGGCCTTGCCCGCCCCGTAAGAAAGTTCTTCAGAAAGGGTCGCGACGTTTTCTTTTTCTAGGACTGCTTGCTTTGCAAGGTCGCCGACTTGAGCCAAGTCATCCAAAACAAATGCGTCAGAGAATGTTCTGCTAAATTGAACAACGCGAGACAGCGATTCAGACATCGCAAGTGTTTCGGACAGACCCTTCCCGTAATCGGGAGAGTAATCCTCTGATACCGAGACGCCGTCGCTCTGAGGCAATGTCGTTCCGATGGCGGGAGAATCTTGAACTGCGGCGGAGTCTGCGAAGCTGGTTGAGAACGAATAGGACAACGCCTCAGTAGCAGAAACCGAATCAGTCAGACCCTTGCTGAAGTCCGTATCAAGATCTTCGCTGACTGATACCGAATCGTCTCTCGACTTCGTAAACGACAGAACCTCGTCGTCTGAAAAGGAAACTTCATCGGACTCTGCCATGCCGAATGAGAACGAGGGCACCTCGGTGACCGTTGCCGTTTCGGAGAACGACCTCTGGAAGTCCATTTCTTTTGAGAAGCTTTCAGATACAGAAAAACTGTCTGACACAGGCCTTTCAAAAGATACCGCATGAGCCTCTACTAGCTCATAAGAATCTTGAAGGGATTTTCTGAATACAAACTCCAAGCTTTCCAGCATGGACACTGCATCATCCCTGAAGTACCTGTTCAGCGACGTAGGATCCAGCGAAACATCTACAAGCTTGGCATTCTCATACTCAACAGAAAATCGGAGCTTCACTACATCAGTAGAGATGCTTGCCCGAGGTAGCTGGTATGAGAGGAATAACTTAATCATCAGTCGAAGTCGTCTCGGATCTTGAACTTAATCAAGTCGTTGACGGTTTGTATTCCGCCAGAAGAATTTGTTATCTCGACTTCGCCTTCAAAAATTCCTGCGGTATCAAGAGTTCCTGTCGGGAAGTCTGTTGTGACCTTGCCGTTTGCAGGCTCCGTAACCGTGCAGGCTAGAGTTGCTTTCACAGTGGTCTCGCCAAGCTGACGGATTCGCAAGCGCACAGATGATCCCGTCAGGTTTATAGGTCGCCATGTATCACTTTCAGCTTCGTCCAAGGTGCTTCCAATAGCCGCCTTGTTGCTGTCTTTCAGCGTGATGGTCAACTCTGGAAGTGTATCTCCCACAACCAGATTGATAGTCTCTGAATACGCCATTAGATAAACGCCCTCGATTTGACCGTCAAAGCTCCGCCGCCGTAGCCATACCTAACTTCACGAACAACCTGCCCTGTTCTCTGGTCGCAAAGAGACTTGTTCGATTGAGCCGCGCCCATGTTTGACCAAGGTTGGTTCGCCATCATCTGAAGACGGTAGATCGCGCCGTGGACGATAGGCTCTCGGAACTCTTTGCCAATCGTGTCTGGGATTGATGTAGATGTAGAAGTTGGCTTAACGGAATAAAGAACCTTCAAAGACTCTTTTTCACTCGGGACGGGAGCAACATAAAAAACCGTGTTATCTCTTTGGGCATAGTATTTCGGCTTGCCCTTCTGACTGCCGTCGCCCTGCACCTCAAGGAGGCGGGAGTATGAAACTGGGCGCAACGTCTCCCTGTTTCGATAGATATCAATAATGTGATTTAGCTCAGTTCCACTCGGGATCGTGAGGTCATACTCATCAATCCCCGCGATGATCTGGACGGTCTCAGGCTCAAGACGATACGCATCAGTCTTGACGCAAAACTCAATAGCAGACTCTCTGATGGCCCTCTCAATTACGAAGTCGGGCGCACCATGAGCTTCTGTTCTGACATACTCTGCGATATCCAGATACTTCACTATTACATCCTCTGCGCATTGCGGTCAGGGCTGTTAGGCATCGGATCAATCGCGGCGTCTGCTCGGGACTTGATGCCCAGCGCGTTAGCGAACGACTGGTAATGCATCATTGATCTCTCAGCATTGCCTGCGTATTCGCTGTCCTTCTGATATGCGCGGTACAGCATGTAATCTAGAATTGCGTTGGCGTAAATGTCGTCCAAGCTGATAACCTGCGAGGCGGAGTAAGTCAGATCTGCTGGCGCAGTGCTGTAGATGATCTCGATATCCATGCTCGTAGTGGCATTTGGATAAACGTAAAAATTCTTGGGATCCGCTGGATCGTAGACAAAGTGCTCGATCTTCTTCGTCGCATCGGCTGTCGTGTTGTGCCAGTTGGGTAAGGTCTCATCCAAGATCTTGCGATCAATTTGAGTAACTGCCCTGCCGCCATCATTGCGGACGACATCGATTAGCCGCAGTCCGGTAGTTGGAATTGACTGTTTGCTACCAGCAACGCACGTCATATTTTGGTTCAAGGTTTTTGCGTCGGGTCTATGAAGAACGATCTCTCTCTGAGCATCGTTGAGAAACGTCAAAAGCTCCGCTTGAGGAAAGCGGACTTGGGACGTGTCCTGAAGGATGATCCCCGCTGTATCTATTAAGGTTGCTACCTTAGTCGTGGCCATCCGCCACCTCCCATTCAATGATTTCCAGATCGGGATTTTTTGCAAAGATCGGGTCGTAGTCGAAAATGTTTCCGGTCACGACGTTGCGAAGTTTCTTCGGCATCCTTGCGGGCAAAACCTTCTCCGGTTGTTTTCCATTCTTGCGGAGCCTATCCATTTGGTCTTGGAGGTCAGACAACGTCGCTCGCCTATCAAGCGTTACGTTGAACTCCTCCTTGGCCTCTATGTACAGGTCGTCCTTCTCGGTCTTGGTCTCTTCCACTTTCCTCTCCTTGAAGTGAAAAGGGGGAGGAAAACCTCCCCCTGCTCAGTCCTTAGACCTTCCACTTACCTACAGCGAGGCAGTCTGGAGTTACAACCTTGC
>WLWG01002651.1_pt1 | contig 13301 bp, 18 predicted proteins | sample 6712871 | NCBI WGS metagenome assembly WLWG01 (sample SAMN12718693, study PRJNA515312) | sponge metagenome | isolation source: marine sponge | host: Mycale hentscheli | place: New Zealand: South Island, Marlborough, Capsize Point | collected 2003-05-01 | reverse complement strand
TCCGTGCACGTACTCCCAGGAGAGCAAAGGCTCCACACCTAACCTCATTTTATTGCGAGGATCAACGGTTGTCGTACAGAGGCTAGCGCGAGGCATTACATGGACGCAGGTCCTTTTCATCATCGTTGTGGCTCTCGGTAGGTCTCACCCGAGATTATTCCTAACGCATCCTACTGCGCCTATTCCCTAAGGACTACAAAGACCAATGGGCCACTAATTTTATTTACACATACAACCGATAAAGTTTCCACTGTTATCGTTCATAATATGTAAATTTAATTCATTTACATATCCGGTTAATTTTAACCGGAGAATGTCGCATAGATCAAAACAATCTATTTCCGAAGTTATGATCACACCTTCCATCATCTGTTTCGTAACTGGTATCAGTTGATACAGACCATCGTTTAATATTATGAGATCCATTTACATACTCCTCAATAAGTTTATACCAAAGTGCTTTGTACTTTGGATTTTTTGTTTTGTTCCAAAGATTTGCTGCTTCGTCTATTTGCTTCTGCATATGGTTTTGTCCCCCATTCTATTATCTTTCTTGCTCCTGGAGCAGATATTTCTATATCTACACCATAAGGTCTCCATGCTTTCCTTAAGATATTTAACTCCAACAATAGTATAGCCCATTGTTTTTGTGTAATACCATTTGGTTTCATTGTTATTATTTTTTCTTTCATACGGATAATATAATATCCTAGAAAATAATGTCAACCCTTATTTTCCCTGGCCCTTGTATCTCAGTTGTTTTTGCTGTCTTTTCTCTGATTTATTTTTATTTTTTTTATGCTGGCGAGCGCCTCTTTTTTTAGGTTTGTCACGGGGTGTAAAGAACTTGAAACTTTGTCTAGCCATCTTTCCATTCTTTTACAAAAGGCATAATATCTTTATCTGCAGGTGAAGCTATGACAGGTAAGTAAGTTATTTTACCATTAACATGTTGCTGTAAATCAGAACCACAATTCATACATCTGTATATTTCATTTGTAAGTCCAACCAACATTGTATCTTCCTCACATGTTGGACATATACCTTTTACTACTTCTGCTGATACTTTCATATTATTGACAACTTAAACATTCATCGCTGTCATTGTCAAGGTCTGCTAGTGCTTCTTCTTTGCAGTCCTGGCTGCAAAACATATCTAATTCGTCTTTTGGTTCGAATTCTTTTTTACATTTATTACATTTTTTCATTGTTTTTCTGTGATAATTTTTTTAATTGATTTTGATCCATCAATGTTTGACTCAAGTTCTGCTTTTACTTTGCCACACATATATTGAACATTAACATTTATATCACGTTCTGCAAGTCTTTTCCCTTTCAAACAATCACTCATTGATTGCTGTATTCTATGCTCTTTTAATTCGCCTGCTATAAACATACAAAGAGCAACGACACTAGTAATTACCGTTTCCATTTGCAAACTCCCTTTGTTTATCTTTTAGTTTTTCAATATCTCTTAATGCTTTATCCATTTGTTTCATAATAAATTCTATATTAACTTTGTTTGTCATGTTCATTTCTTGAGTCTGTTGCATTTTTTCTACTTGTTTATACAGATCTTCGATAAGCATGAACTGCTCCGAATCAGCGGGTAATGAACCCATTAATCCTCTTGGCCATTTGATTCTAAACTCTGTATTTTTTTCAAGATCAGACTCCATCAGTTGTAATCTTGTATGATGAGAGTTTTGAGTCTCAATAATACCAAAATATGCCCAGGTTCCAATTGCAACCAGACCTATTAAACTAGCAACCGTCTTCATTGGCATCTGCACAGAAGCTTCTTCAGAGATAGTAAGTGGTCTTTTAGACACTAGGTCCTCCACAGAAAGCCAGGAGTACCAATAACACTATTAAAATACCTGTAGCGTAATAATTCATCCTGGCTATCTCCATAATAATTACTTAACTATGTAAGCTACGATTAAAATAGCAACTACAAGACATTCAATCTTGTGGTCTGACCAGTAATGCATAGCTTTACTTTTTATTTTATTAATCATTTTTTTTCTCCTCAATTTCATAGAAGAACTTGTCCGTATCTTCTGTACGCCAAGCCCTGCTATCTTCTACATTCCACTCAGAAGTCTGCACTTTCCAATCAGGAATATCATCTTTTACAGTAAAAGAAGGTATGTCCCATATACATCGATTGTTAGGTTGTGCTGCATAATTACCATCATCTAGTGCAATTATGTGAGCGCACTTGTGTTCGTGCGGAATCTCTGAATGATCAGTGTCAAGTATATTAGACTCTGGATGTGCAAAGTCAACTGTAAATAAATATTTTCCAGGGTGCCATTTTTTATCTTTTCCTATATACTTACCGGCTTGTCCGTCTAGTATATCCCAACGATGAACAGCAGGATAATAAGAAAAACAATTCCAGAGCTGTAGTTCATCAAGTCGTCTTGAGGGCACTCTGGATGCATCAAATCCCTGTTGAATAAACGCGCTAATTGGTAAGCGATAAAATATTGCACCGTTTTCCATAATAGCATGAAATAATATAGCCCTTCCTGTAAGAGCGCTAAGACCAAAGATAATACAGTCACTAACTTCTCCCTTATGCTTTTTAAGATCATATAAATACTCTCTCCTTATTTGTGCATAAGTTGGTGGTATGTTTGCGTTTAAATATGCCATAATTCATTTTTACCCCTTTATACTACCCCAATTTAATCCAGATTCAAAGTCTACTTTGTTTGGAACTTCTAGTTCTATAACTCCCTCCATTGTTTTTTTTATTAAATCTGCTTCTTCTGTTGATTTTATTGAAAAACAAAGTTCATCATGAATTTGTATGTGTGGTACAATACCTATTTCATACAGCTCTACCATGGCTTTTTTTGTCATATCAGCCGCTGATCCTTGTATTAATCTATTTAGAGCTTTGTATGTAAATGCTGGTCTGTAATGTTGTTCAAAGTTTTTACAATGTGGATCTGCAGGTTTACCATTTATAGCTAAATCTTTGTGGTATCTATTTTCTGCTTCTTCTTTTTTTAATATAGGAACTGGTACTTTTACTATTTGTTTTACACCTTCAATTTCCTTGTATTCTGTTATTTCAAACATACCTTTTTCAGGATTCCATTCTTTATTTATAGGTTCCCATCTGTCAAATCTACAAAACCTATCTTCCAATGTAAAAATATTTTTATTATTTTCTGCAAAATCTTGTAAACCTTTTGATAACTTTCTTACAAAAGGAACTCTTGTATGATACTGATCAAATAATTCTTCTGCTTCATCTTTATCTAATTCTAAAGAGTTAGCTAATTTGCCTTTACCCATACCGTAAAATAAACCAAGATTAATTGTCTTTGCTTGTTTTCTTGTTATCTTAGCCATTTCTGCAACTATCTTATGAAAGTCTGTGTTTGGATTTTCTTTATATGCTTCAGCCATAACTTCCGCACCTTGTAATTTATTTTTCAAAGCATAATGTACTACAAGTCTAGGTTCTTGTTGTGAGTAGTCAAACGATGCCCACTCGTGACCTTCTTCTGGAATAAATAATTCTCTTATCTTACTCCCTAGTTCACTTCTTGAAGGTATCTGTTGTAGATTTGGATTAGACATTGAAAATCTTCCTGTAACTGTACCACCCTGATCCGATCTTATTTGATTTATATCTGCGTGTATTCTTCCTTCGTGTATGTGTTTTAAAATACCGCTCACAAAAGTGTTAAACAATTTATCAAGTTGTCTAGCTTCTGCAATCATTTTTAAATATTTATTTGTGTGGTTTTCTAAATAAAGTTTTGTTATACTAGCTCTCCCTGTTTTTGGTGTAACTTTATAATCATTTATACCTAACTTATCTAATAAAGGTTTGATAGAATCTGAGGCCCAAACATCAACTTTAATTCCAGTTTCTTCTTCAATAGTTTTTATTATTTGATCTTTTTGTTTTGTAATTTCTTTTCCAAAAGTTTTTGTTTTTTCTTCATCAACTCTCACACCTTTAAAACGCATCTCAACCAAACATGGAAACAATCTTGTTTCTATGTCAAATATATTTTCTAAAGTCTTGTGTTTTTTAGATACAGTTTTTATTGGTTTTTTTATTAAGTCCTTGAATTTATTCCATAAATTTAATGTTAGGGCTACGTCTTGTTCTGCATAATCTATAACAATTTCCCAAGGTAGTTTGTGCATGTTGGCCATTGGATCTGCTATACCGTGCTCTTCTTTTGATCTTTCTGCTAAATCAAATTTATATTTTGTTTCTCTTAAATAATCTTTACCAAGTGAATCCAAAGTATATCTTGGTCTGTTCTCATCAATGATTGATGCAGCTATCATTGTGTCATAAATAGGACCTTTTAACATCATACCTGTGGCTGATCTTATCCAGCACACATCATACATTGCATTGTGAAATACTTTTGTTATTTTTTCGTTTTGAAAAATCTTTTCGTTTAGTTTTTTCCAAACTCTATTTTTACCATGATTGTCCCCTTTGTGTCCAATTGGATAATATAGTTTTTTATCTCTATAAGCTAAAGCAATACCACAAACTTTTCCTTTTCCTTTTATGGCCCCTGATCCGTGAGTCTTTAACTCTGGATCGTAAGTCTCTAAGTCAACAGCCACAACTTCACCATCGACTACATCTATCTCAGATAATTCGTAAGGTAATGTCATTTTGTATCTTTCATCTTTTTAATTTCTAAATCACAATAGTGTTTGATCTTCTCCAGATCTTCTACACCATTTTTGTGTAAATATCTACAAACATATTTCACAACGTTGCCTTGAAAGAATGATAAATCATTCTTTGAAATAAATTCATAAGGTTGAATGTGGAAGTCCTTGTAGTGACTCCCGCCTATTTGTTTGTCTTGGGGAAACGCCTCTTTAAATATACTTTTATCAGTCATAGTCCTCCTTTCCTGCAAATGTTAATCCGTTTCTACTATTTAATAACCATAATGTTTCTTTTGCTCTAGAACATGCTACAAACTTCATTCTCTTTTTTGTAAAAGATTCTTCTTGTCTTGACAATGTAAAATCTAAAACAACGTTGTCAAATTCTTTACCTTTAATTGTATGTATGTTTTCTACAAATACTCTTTTGTCTTCTAGATCTCTATTATTATCTACTATTTTTCTAATGTAATCTTTTTCAAATAATACATTTTTATTACTTACTCTCTGAAAATCATTTGTGTTAACTATTCCAGGTACAAAAAATTTATTGTCAATTAACCATGTAATATCAAATATACTCTGTTCCGCTTTTTCTAAATCTTCAACTGTTTTTAGTTTGTATTCATCAGACATGGAATTAAGAATAGATTTTATTTTTGCTCTTGTTTTTTGCTGTCCTTCCATTAATTCCTTAAACTCTCTTTGATTTTTTATTTCTTTACTTGGATATTTTATTTTAAACTTTAAATTATCTTTTGGTGGCAATTGAAAAGGAATTCCAATACCCATTAAATAGTTTAGTATTTCTTTTGGTTCTCTACCTCTATATGTAAATATAAAATCTTGATTTGTATTTAGTAGTGTATCTTTTAATTTATGAGATAAGGGATCTCTGATTAAATCAGACATGTAATGTAATTCACCTTCTTTTACAATTCCCCCTTCTTTTTTAGGTGTCCAAACTCTCTCATATTCATACTTTATCCAAATATCTTTAATAATATTTTTACAGTATTCGTTAATAACTCTAGGACATCTGTATCCTTTTTTTAATTCTATCTCTGGTTTTGCAAACTCTATATGAAAAGAATGTGGATCTGCACCTGCAAATTCAAATATAGACTGATCTGGATCTCCAGCTTTGTAAAAATAATCTACGTTTTTTGACATAATGGTTTCTGCATTTCTTTGAATAACACTAGAATCTTGTGCTTCATCAATCATTAAAACTTTTATATTACTACAAAGTTTTTCAGATTCACCGTTTTCATTGTCATAAAATTTTTTTATCATGTCTTGGAAATCAAGTATATTGTCTACTCTCCCGTTTATTTTGAGACTTTCTTTAAATTTTTTATAATAATCAGCCATAGGCTCTAACTCTTCTTCTAAATAATATTTAACATCTTTTTCTCTTTCTTCTGCAGTTAAACCTCTGTAGTAAGATTCAACAGTTTTACCATTGTCTCTTGCCATACTAATAAATTTAAAAAATGGGTGTAAACCAAACAAAGCTTGTACATTACTAAATTTTTTACCAGAAGTATGCTTGTCAAATATAGGTTTTCGTAACAATAAGTTTTCATAGTCCTCTATTAAAAAAGCTTGCCCTTCAACTCTATCTTTACAAAACTTATGTATTGTAGAAACATTGTGTTTTAAAGTTTCTTTTGCATTATTTATTTTAGGAAAAATTTCGTGCCCTGTTTCTTTTTGATAATTCTGTATTGACTTTGAATCTTTTATTCTTTCCCTTATGTGATCAGATGCTGTATTAGTATGAGATATTACTACAATATCTGCAGGAGAATATTCTTTCAAATGAGAATAATATATTTCTACTAGTTTTGTTGTTTTCCCTGTGCCTGGAGGACCTGCTATTCTAATTTTTTTCATCTGTTATTTCCTTTGCACCGTCTCCTTTTACCATGTAATGATTAGGATCTGATTTAAAATGCCATGTTGGACATGAAACTCTTTTGTTAGTTATGTTATTGTAGACATCACCATGAGTTTTTTTAGCCTTCATAATGTGTCTAAGTCTATATGTAATACTTTTTATATGATCGTTTCTTTTTAATGATTTTAAATAAGACATAAAATCATGTATTCTAAAATGTAATTCGTAAGTTTTCCGCTCAACATAACATGCATTATCAAGTAAAGCATGTTTTTCAAAAGACACTGTTTGTTTTCTTATAAATTCATAAACTAACATTTTAAACTCATAATCAACATCAGCTTCTTCCTCTGCTATTTCTACAACTTTTTTTTCTAATCTTGAGTATTGCATTAGAGTAAATTCTTTTGCTTTCATGTCTAATATTGCAGGATGTGGAAACTGACCTGCATCGGAAAGTTTGTTTGTCCACTTTTCTTTATTGATTAATTCTGAACCTGACATTTCCACTCTTATTAATTTCATTTCTTTTCCATTTTGAACTTCAGTGTGTTCAAAATACATCGGAGGGTTACTTGTGTATTCTACTATGTGTCCCATAGCTTCTTTTGCATTTGCAACTTCTAAAGCTTTTTCAGGAGTAATACCGCAGATATGTCTTGTACATGCAGCTACATCACAAAATCTTTTTATTTCAGGTCTCTTACATAAATAATTATATTCTTTATTTTCTGATTTTAATATTGTGTTGTTTATTTCTTTTTCTTCTAAAGGTTCATCTAAATAGTTTTTATTAAAATGATGTAACAATTGTCTTGAATCAAAATTTGAAAATTCAGGTATTTTTTTGATACCTTTATCCATAGAGTTTTTACACCAACTATATATGTGATGAAGTAAGTCATTTCTATTTGCTGTTTTAATTTTACCATTACCATCTTTCAAAGCATTTTTTGTACAAGGTAAAAAAAAATCTTCTATAGTTTTTTGTTTTATTTTTTTAGGTTTCTTAACTGACTCTATTTCTTCTTGTAAAAATTCTGTTAAGTCTTCTTGCGCATACTTCTCATGCATTTCAAAAAACTGTTCTATTGTTGCATCTTCAAAGTCATCTGTGTATGCATAAGTAGATCCTTCTTCATAATCAAAATACGGCATATTTAACCATGATCCATATTCAACATTATCCATGTTAGTTTGCATTGGATAAATTCTATCTAATATATCTGCTACACCAATTTTAGCAGCTAATTTTTTCATTACATGTTTTACTTCTTCTGCGTCATGAAAGTTTTTCATAAACATATAAACGTGTGCTCTACCGCTTTTTGATCTAAACATAATCAAAGGTAATTTTAATTTCCTGATTTTGTTTAAAAGTTCTTGGTAATCGTAATTATTTTTATCAATATCTATTGCACCCCATTTACAAGTGCTGTCTTTTTTAAGCGGAGCAATACCTAGTTGTGGGTCAACACCGTCTAAATGTTTTTGCCACAATTCTTTTGTTACAGTTCCTTTTTGAGTTGTAGCGTCTACTTCAACTTTTACAGATCTTGGATTATTAATCCTTTTAGCCTGTCCATAAAAATGGTCTGCACCTTCAAATATATTTATAAATTTCTCTAACATAAATTAAAGTGGGCGACTCCACTCTCGCTTTGACGCCCACTACCTAGGATACTATAAATTTAAAGATTTTTTAGTTTGTTCTTGAGCTTCAGGTTTTGCTTCAATCTCACCTTTACCCACTGATTCTGCAAATGACTTAGCCATATCATATACAGCTTTGTCTGTTACAGGACCAACCTTAGCTACATCCCAACCAAACCATGTTCCTTTGTCATTAGACATCTGAACCGTAGATAGATTATAAATGTGGCTATAAGTAGGCGGTGTGAATAAACCGTTTTTACCTTGCATCTTGATACCCATCATCATTGAGTTCCACTTTCTACTAACTTTAAGTTGAGTAGACTTCATAGAAATCAAAGCTGTTTGTGGGTTATCTCCAAGAGTCAATACAAAATGACTAGCAGTATTATCTAGATAATTACCATTTGGTAATCTGTCTTTATAATCTTTACCTCTAGTAGTCTGACTTACAATATCACTATCTGCATCGTGAATTGCAACAGGTGCACCTGTACTGGTACCTCTGTCTTGCCATTCAATGTATTGTCTTTTGTAATGAGCTGGTACAACTTGTATAGTGTCATACAGTTCATTAGTTACAGTGTTTATTATTTTGCCAGGTTCTGCACCCTCGACATATTTACCATCACGCTTGTTTACTTCTGGTGATAGTTGGCCCAGAATTTTTAAGAATGGTAACGCAAGATCTTCCTGCGATATATTCTGAGCGCCTTGTGCTGCATCAACTTCCATATCAAATGTTGCTAATGCATTATTCTTTTTTTCTGCTACTTGGTTCATGTTTATTTGTTCCTTTTTATAGTTGTTTTATTCTCTGAGAATACCCCAAAGATTTCCGTTGGCATTTCTTTTCCTGCCTCAATACGCTCACGGACTAGCGCTTTCAGAGTCATAGGCTCAACCTTCATCTTTTGTGTCGGTTGAAACCCGTGACCCTTCGCAAGTTCAGCATATGATGCTGCCTTGTTATCCTCGTTACGACCAAATGCTACCGAGATCTCATTCTTGATAATATCACCTAGTCCATTGTTACGAAGCCAGTTAAACGCCGCTTCTTTATTTGCTTCTGTAATAGTAGCACGATACGACGTTGAAACTTTAAGATGTGATCCATCTTGAAGTTTTAATTCTGCTAAACCCATCTCGCTCATCATGGTTGGTATAACCTCACCTGATATACGTTGGTATTCTTTTTTTAAATCTTTAATGTTAGTTTCACTTGCTTCTATTCTTTTGTGCAAACCTTCTAACATTTCTACTTGATCTGCAAGAGACTGAATATTTTCAGTTTTCTTCATTGCATCTTGTTGGTCTTGTTCAAAATTAATTGTCATCTATTTTTCCTTTCTCGTATAAATTTATTTCTATAGGATAGTATTTTCTTTCTTGTCTATCCCACTTAATTAATTTGTATTTACCATTTGTAATATCAGAAACAATAGAGCATGCAACTCCAATGATTGCAGGATCACCAACTAATAATAAATAATCATCTGGTGTGTAGTCTTTTAAAAGTTTTCTTAATTGAAATATCAAAGGACCAGGAGACCACATAAGTTGTGATAATTCTGGTAACAAAAATTTAAAGTCACCATATTCTAATGCACCCGTAATATTTATTTTAGGACTATTAAATCTAGTTCCTGCTATTTCTTGTACTACATACACTGTAGTTTTTTTATTGCTTTCTGACATTGACAAGCAATATAAACATGTTTATATATTTGTCAACTAGAAAGAAGAAAATAAATTATGAATTATAAATTTAAAACTAAACCATACGCACATCAATTAACTGCGTTGGAAAAATCTTGGAACAAAGAAAACTTTGCATACTTTATGGAAATGGGTACAGGCAAAACAAAAGTATTAATAGATAATGTTGCTATGTTATATGACAAAGGCAAGATTGATGGTGTGTTAATCGTTGCACCAAAAGGTGTTGTTAAAACTTGGTACGAACAAGAACTACCTACACACTTACCTGATCATATAGAAAATGTGTCTATATTGTGGCAACCTAATATTACAAAAACACAACAAGAAAAATTAGAATCTTTGTTTGAAATAGAAAGTGCATTACATATTTTAGTTATGAATGTTGAAGCGTTATCAACAGACAAAGGTGTTAAGTTTGCAAATAAATTTATTAACTCACACAAAGCTTTAATGGCTATTGATGAGTCTACTACAATCAAAACACCTACTGCTAAAAGAACTAAGAACATCATAGGTATTGGTCAGCATGCTAAGTATAAAAGAATCATGACCGGTTCTCCTATTACAAAAAATCCATTAGATTTGTATACGCAGTGTGAGTTCCTTGATCCGTGGTTATTGGACTTTAGTTCTTACTACGCGTTTCGTAATCGTTATGCTGAAATGAAAACGATGCATGTACACGGACGTTCTATCCAGGTAGTAGATAAGTTTCAAAACTTAGGTGAGTTATCAGATACAGTAAAACAATTCTCATACAGAGTATTGAAAGAAGATTGCTTGGACTTACCCCCTAAAGTATTTATCAAACGACACGTAGCACTGACGCCAGAGCAAAAGAAAGTTTACGAACAGATGAAGAAAGCAGCAATGGCTGTGCTTAATGGTAAAGTTACAACTACCATGACTGTGTTAACACAGCTTATGAGATTGCATCAAATTACATGTGGTTATGTAACTGCTGACGATGGAACTGTACAAGCAGTTGAGAGTAATAGAATTAATGAATTAATGTCTATCCTAGAAGATACAGATGGTAAAGTTATTATCTGGGCCAACTATCAAACAAGTGTAAGTGATATAATGAAAGCGTTAACCAAAAAATATGGTGCTAATTCATTTGTTCACTATTATGGTTTGACACCACAAGAGGATAGACAAGATAATATTCGTAAGTTTCAAAACGATCCAGAGTGTAGATTTATTATTGGTACACCTCAAACAGGTGGCTATGGTATTACACTTACACAAGCTAATACTGTTATATATTATTCTAATAGTTATGATCTAGAAAAGAGACTACAGTCAGAAGACAGAGCACACAGAATAGGACAAAAGAAAACAGTGACTTATATCGATTTGATTTCTGAAGACACCGTCGACGAGAAGATTGTGAAGGCTTTAAGAGATAAAATAAATATTGCATCTGAAGTCATGGGTGAAGATTTAAAAGAATGGATCTAAACTAAATCTCTAGCTTTTCCAATTACAGGTTTGTATTTAGTCTTACCTTCTGATTTGTAAGCCCACAAAAATTGTTTTCTAGGTTTGTCTGTAGTGTAACTACAGTGGATCCATCCCGAGTTAGGTTCGCCTGGCGTGTAGAACTCGAGTATCAATTGATCAAATTCTAGGTTTGCATAAATCCAATCTGCTAATTCAGCATTGTCAGTTCCCATACATTCGAAATCTGCCGCCTCAGCTTTTGCATGCTGTGAATTTACAGAGCTACCTATCTTTAGACACAGCTGTTCGCTACGGAAACCGCTCGTCACCTTGACCCTGCCAAAATGATCACGTACCGGCTGTAAAATATTTTCACAAAGTGCTTTTAGTTTTTCTATCTGACCTGAGTTAGGATTGTTATTGATATCCAAACGGATAGCTGTATCTGATTTAATTAATTCTTGAAGTGTAAAATTACGAGATAGTTCCATTTTTATTTAAGCATGTTTAATAAGAGTGCAATACATATTCCAAATGCTCCTCCTATTATCATCTTCTCCATACGTGCTAAACGTTCTTTAACTTCTTTGATTTGTTCAAAAGTTTGTTTCTGCATAATACGACACAGTTTTTCATGGTCATCTATTTTCTGTAATGCAGATCTTTTAGCCATTATTTTGTAACCCCCGCTACAAAAGAAACCCGATAGGATAAACCTATCACACCGCCCAAACTTTTAATTTTGTTTACCATTATGTTCTTAACCTTTGCTTAATAAGTTGTTCACTTGGTGATAGTAATGCAGTCTCCGTTCTTGTCAAGTTAGTATTTGGTATGACATTTTGCGCAACATTTTGTACTTTAGGCATAGGCATTCCTGGTAATGGTGGTGTTTGTATATTGGCTGTTTGTACAGTCGTATCTCTTTGTGGAATACTAGATTGATCTAAATTCATTAACTCTTCTATTTTTTGTAGATCTGTTTTACCTTCTCTTTGATCTAATTTTTTCTTACCATAATCTCTTACAATATTTCTAAACATTCTCTTCGGATAGAAATAATCTTTTTCTATTTTTTCTCCTCTTTCTTTTGCAATTTTTTCAGCTTCTTTTACTCTTTTTTTCATACGAGAATCATAAGCTGTGTATGGAATGTTATCTCCTTTTAATAATTTTCTTGCTTTAGAAGAAGATATATTTCTTCCTCTTAATAATTTTCTTAAATCTCTTTCACTAACTCCAACTGTCTCAGCATCTTTTAAAATAAAATAGAAGTCTTGATTAACTTTAAAAGCTTCATCTTGAATTTTTTTAAACTCTTCTGCCATTACTTCTGGTCCTCTACTTTCAAAGTTTTGTAAACTAAAAAACTTCTCTGCAGTTGTAACTGATCTAATGTTTCTATTGTATTCTGTTATCTTGTAGTTCATGGTTCGTGGTACGTCGACATTGATAATTCTAATACCAGACAACATTGCAAGTAATTCATCTTGTAAGTTTACAGGTTGTCCACCTTTTTTAATATCACCTGTAAAACCTTTTAATAATTTATCTCCTGTGTCAATAAATGTTGGTCTTACACCTCTAAATATATGTCCTAGACTTTTCATAAATTTATCTTGGTCCGAGTCTGTATCAGAATAAACAGCAGCTCCTGTTTTAGTTACACCACCTCTACCACCTAGTAAAAGATTTGATGGCATTACATCTGACATTTTTTCTAATGCGATTGATTGAGACACAAAAGGATCAATTAGTTTTCTTATTGGTCCATCCTCTCCAAAGAATAATTTAAACATAGTATCACCTACATCTCTTTGTTTTAATTTACCTTCTTCTATAGTTTTTATAGCAGCTCTAAATGGTTGTGAAATTACATCGTATGGACTGAAGTATGAAAAGT
>WLWG01002650.1_pt1 | contig 13303 bp, 13 predicted proteins | sample 6712871 | NCBI WGS metagenome assembly WLWG01 (sample SAMN12718693, study PRJNA515312) | sponge metagenome | isolation source: marine sponge | host: Mycale hentscheli | place: New Zealand: South Island, Marlborough, Capsize Point | collected 2003-05-01 | reverse complement strand
CTCTCCCCCAAGAGCGGAATAACCGACTTTGTCTAGCCACGAGTCCTCATGGCTTATGGTTTGCAGAAGGCGGGCCGTCTTGACCCAATCCATCATCAAAATAACATGTTGTTCTGTCAGGTAACCGTGGCTTATCAAAGCCCCGTTCATTATAACATTCCAGCCGTTTGCTATACGACTGTGGTTTTCAAACGCATCGCCGTAGTCCTTGGCGCGTTGTCCGTTGATAAGTTCTTTTGACTTATCTAAAATTTCATCACGTTTCATTTTCTTTCTCCCTTGGATAATAAACTAATACAAAGCTCTCGCATTTAGGGCATGAGAGGTTTGTTACAATAGAATGTTCTTCGTCATCCTCGCAGTCGTGATCTCCTCCCCAAATAAGCTCTGTCTTACAGTGCCAACAGTTCATAGGTTATAACTCCTTGTAAAATCTTCTGGTTCAACAATAAACAAGTTCTCTTTAGCACGAGTTACACCAACATAAAAAACACGGTGCATATCGTCTGGGTTGATTGTCATCTGTTCTTCTGACGCTGGAGAAAGGTCCGTGAACAGCACAACGTTGTCCGCCTCTCCGCCCTTTGCCCCGTGTATCGTTGACACGGTTATACGCGGCTCTCCGTTAAATCTTTCTCCGCGTCGCAACATTGCAATGATGTAGGCTCTTTCGCTTTCTGGCATTCTGTCCATAGCAATGTGCCATACCATATCTTCTGTAGCCAGAAGCCCGTGGTCCGCGGTCAGTGCCTTTAGATCTAGCAGGTCTGTATCTTCTACTGAGGTTAGTTTTTTAAAGCCCCGCGCCACGCGGTCTTTAGTTGACATGAAGCTGTAGATCTTACGGGCTACTGCGCCGTTTACTTCTTTTCCTTTACGCAACTGTTCCCATCCGTTTACGGCGTCACTTATGTTTTCGGAGATGGAGCGATGGCCGCGGTTATTAAACAGGTATCCAGAGGAGCGCAGTTCTCCGGCTACGGGGTTAAGCTGGTATCCGGCTTGGGCCATGATGAGCCACGATCCCTCGGACATGTCTATCTCTTCAATACTGAAGATCCGGCGGATTGATCCGCGAACGTCGGCCTTTGGCTTGTATTCTTTGAGAAAGCGTTTTTTGATGCGGGACACGACGCGCTCTGCCATTTTGTGTATCTCGAATGGAACACGGTAGGATTGGTAGAGAGTTTCTGACCCGCCTTCCAGATTAATAAAATGCTCTACGTCTGCGCCTGCCCAGCGGTAGATGGCTTGGTCATCATCTCCGGCGCAGTACATTCTATCGGACTTCTCATCTATGATGTGGGCAATGTCCCACTGTATAGGAGAGAGGTCTTGCGCTTCATCTACAAAGCAGAGGTCAAAGTTGGGACAGTTTGATTGACCTTCTTTGGGAAAACTCTCCAGCATATCTGTGAAGTCGAACAACTCCATATTCTCTTTGTACATACGAAGGCACTTGTCCACATAGGTGACGGTGTTCCACTCAACATCTATGCCGATACTGTTGTACTGGTCTCTGAGCGGGATCTTCCGCATGCGGGCGAGATTAATCAGACCCAAGATCGGGTCCGTTGCTTTGACCATGCTGGGGATGTCATCTTCATAAAGGCCGCTGCGGGTCATTTGAAGCTGTACGCCCATCTGACTAGAGAGTTCGCGGTAGTTCTCTTCCTGCATCACTTGTTCTGGGCGTATGTCAGAACAGGTCAAGGCAAGACTGTGCAGTGTCCTAAAGTAGAACAGGTCTTCCTTGGGATCTAACCCAAAGCGTTTCGCGGCACGTTCTTTTGCTTCGTTGGCGGCTTTACGAGTAAAGGCTAGGAAAGCAATGTTTCTTGGAGCCACGCCCTTTTGAAGAGCGTCATCGACCATATTAAGAAGTCGTGTCGTCTTCCCAGTTCCGGGTGGGCCGAAGATTCTGAACACTGTCTCTGTCCTTCCTGTATATCTGCCAGACGCGCTGCTTGCTTATTTTATATAATTTAGCGACGGCAGTTTTTGTCATAAGTTGCTCGTCGATCAATCTAACGATCTCAGAGTTTCTTTCGCTTGGTGGTGGTTTTGTCAAAACGGGCTCTCCTGTTTTGGACTAAAGTCTGGTGTAGTAATATCTATGTCCCCTGCTTCAAAGGCTGGTATCTGCCATACCCGCACTGCGCGGCCCTTGATCTTGAGAACTGTGCTGTCTCCGTTTATGTCCCGCAGGCGCTGGGCAATGCGGTGTGACTTATACTCAAAGAACTTGTTCTTCTTTAGAAAGTTCTCAAAGTCCTTGAGACGGAAGTAGGTTACCATTGCGTCCTCGTCGGTCCAAGGGCGGCGGAGCAAGATCTCTTCTTTGTCTTGCGCCTGCTGTAGAAAACGACAGAACTCTTCTAGGTAGTCATAGAACTGGCCGCTGACACTGGCATCCACTGCAACTTCCATGATTGCGCTTTCGTTCTCGCGCATTTCGGTAAGCAGGGAACTGATGCGTCCTTCCCACTGCGCCTTTGCGGCACTGCGCGGCATGAAGTTGAGTTGCTCCATACAAGCTTTCTGAAACATGGGCTGGCTCATGAGGGCTTCCGTATCTAGTTCCAGAGGTTCGCCGTTTACATCCATAAACCAGACGGGCGGTGTTGAGTTGTACTTCCGCAGATTTGCCACTGACGCATTTTGGACGGCTGACCCGATACCAAACTTACGAGTCTGACACAGTTCTTTGTTACAGTGCGCGTTGATCGGCGCGTCGCTACAGCGGTAGGCGTAGTCCTTGCGCTCAAGCTGCTTTGCCACCACCGTGACTTCGCTCAGAGGCAGGGGCGGCTCAAAATACTGCATGTTGTAGGTTAGGATCTCTGTCTCCCAGCTATCTGGAAAAGCTTTGCGTAGGTACACGCCGATATTAAACAGTCCGTTGTTGCGCCCGCCCTCCGATATTTTCTCTTTGACAAGGTGTTGCAGGCACGGCGGTCCGTCGCGCATGGGCGTCGTTTCGGATGATTCGGTTACTTGAAGCTTTTGTATTTGCTCTGGGGTTTGAACATGTGTTTCGTACAGCTTGTAAAACTCTTTGAGTGTGGCTGAAGTGCCGTCATCTAGTATGCCGTAGCGCAGTCCGTCTTTCGCGTTGTAGTAGGGCAGGTTTAGAAAGTTTCCTACATCACCACGATCTAGGTGCAGCTTTATCTGTTTTGGAAACACTTCGCTTTCGCCGTAGCCCAGCGCGGCAGCAATACTCTTCAAAGACTTCTGCATGTCCTTTGCGTCCACCCAATCCTTACAGAAGAGGAAACAGTGCGCTCCACCAGACTTTGATCTGCACACAACAAGTGGAAGCTTTAATTTTCTAATCTTTTCTAAAAGCAGTTTGTGATCCAGCGGATACTGGTCAATATCTACGCAGCCCCACTTGCACATGTTATCTGCGTTAATCGGTATGATACCGATAGAGTTGCCCTTCCCAGAAAGGTGACCTTCCCACAGTACCGCAGTCCGCGGTTCCCGAACGATCCCTGCCTTTCCGGTGTTTTTACCGTTAGACTGAGTTTTCTCCACCCGATATGTGCCATAAGCTTCTTGTAATCCATCAAAGATAGATGAGAACTTTTTAACTGTCATGGTTATGTCCTTGTGGTGGGGACTGCCGAAGCAGCCCCCTTGTAAAACTTAAAACGGAATGTCGTCTGAAGAACCTTCAGTTTTCTCGTTTTCATGCTTTACAACCACATCTCCACTCAAAACGCTTTCTGAGAAAGACTTTGCTTGCCCGTAAACGGCTGCTTCTTGTACCGGACCTTCGCGGGACATTTCCCACCCGTGCCAAGATCCTTTTGAGTTCTCTTCTGCTATAGATTTAATCTTATAGACATGTGAGAAACGTGGCGGCGTGAACGGACCGTTCTTACCCTGCATGGTCACAGATTGGATCATGCTGTTCCACTTACGGCTTTTCTTCAACTGCGTAGACTTCATTGCAATCAAAGCAGTTTCAGTTGAGCCGTCTTCTTTCACAACCAGAACATAGTGCTGGTGCGTTTCTTCGATGTAGTCTCCATCACCGCCAACGACGTATTCTTTGTTGTCGTCACTGTTGCGCTCTGTTTTTGGACGCGCTTCGTTTGGTGTGTAGATTTTGATTGGTGCGCCCGATCCAGAGCCCCGTGGAAGCCACTGAATGAATACGCGCTGATAGGCGCAAGGGATTACGGACAGGCCGTCCTTGCCGCTTATAGCCTCGCCTGAGACGGTGTTATAAATGTCTCCTTTGCGAGCCGTTTCGTGGGTATCCAACACGGGATCTAAGCCACTGAGAAGTTTTAGAAACGGGAGTGCCAGATCATCACTGCTGATGTTCTGATTGCCCTGACCCGCGTCCTGTTCAAACATAGACGCATCAAATGCTGCTACGTCTCCTTTTTTTGTTTTTGCTACTGCGTTCGCCATTATTTTGCTCCTTTAATGATAGCGCGTTGACCCACATAGGCCCCAAAGAGTTCCATTGGGAACTCATCCCCAGCCTCGACACGTTCCCGTACAAAAGCTTTTAGTGTTCCCGAATGGATGCTTTCGTTTTGATCCGCCGGAAACCCTTCTTTTGAAGCAAACGCTTTAAATGCGCTGGCTTGATCGTCTTCCCCACGGCCAAATTCACACGACACAACATTCTTAATTATGTCGTCGTAACCGTTATCGCGCAGCCAAGCGTAAGCATGCAGCCTGTTGGCAACTAGAATACTGGCTCCGTAAGTAGGCTTAACATCTACTGTAGAACCGTCGTCCAGTTTAAACGAGGAAAGACCCAACTCCTGCATAGCAGAGGGCAGTTCTTCGTCTGTAAGTTTCAACAAGTCTTTCTTACGAGCCTTGAGATCATTCTCAATAGCTTCTACTTCCTGTTGCGCTGATCGTATTTTTCGGGCTAGTGTGGAGATTCCACCAAGGTTGCCCTTTTCAAGGGAAGATGCGACAGTTTTTTCAAAGTCGGCTTCCATTGTAGCTAGTATATCGTTCATGTTTTCTCTCTTTCGTTGTTAAAGACCCTTTTACGGCCTTGACAAACACCCTTATATTCTCATAAGATCGCTTAGTCAAGCTTCAAAAGGATAAAACTTTGTATAAGTATAAAACAGAACCCTTCGACCATCAGCTTAAAGCATTAAACAATTCGTGGGCCGCGAACTTCCATGCGTATTTTATGGAGATGGGCACTGGCAAAAGTAAAGTTGCCATTGATAACATAGGTATTCTCTTTGAAGAAGGCGAAATTAACGCGGCACTGATTGTTGCACCAAAGGGAGTGTACGATAACTGGGCGCTTGGAGAAATACCAATGCACCTTCCAGATAGGATTGAACGCAAAATAGTAAGCTGGACGCCTTCTTTAAGCAAGAAGTTTTCTGCGGAACTAGAAGATGTTATTATGGAAGACTACGAAGGGCTGAAGATCTTTGTAATTAATGTAGAGGCGTTCTCCTCACCCAGAGGCGCGAGGGCCGCGGGCCGTTTTCTAGTGCAGAACCCCGACAATATAATGATTGTGGACGAAAGCACGACGATCAAGAACCGCAAAGCCCAGCGCACGAAGAACCTGATGGTATTGACGAAGTACAGTAAGTACCGCCGCATACTGACGGGTTCTCCTGTGACTAAGAGCCCAATGGATTTGTTCAGTCAGTGCAACTTCTTAGACCCGTCTGCGCTGGGCTATAACAGTTTCTTTGCTTTTCAGAACCGCTACGCTATAGTGCAGAAGCGTGTGATGGGGGCGCGTAGTTTCCAAGAAATAACCGGATACCGCAGGCTAGATGAGTTGAACGAGCGTTTGTTTAACTTCTCCACCCGCGTGTTGAAGGAAGAGTGCTTGGACCTTCCAGAAAAGATTTACATTCGGCGCAACGTAGAACTAACGGACGAACAGGCCAAGGTTTATATCCAGATGAAAAAGCTGGCTCTGGCCCAACTGGACATCCGGTCCGGCTACTGCTAAGATTTTTGCTTTTTCTATACCTTCGGGTTCTACTGGTCCGATAGGACCTGCGGGTACAGCAGTAAAGTCGGGTATTAATTGGAAGTTTAGTACGACTACAACAGAAGCAGACCCCGGTTCGGGCTTTATGAGATTTGACAATGGGACATTTGCTAATGTTACAGAAATATACATGGATGAAGAGGATGCTTCGGCTACAAATCAAGACTCTTTCTTTACTTATATGGGCGCTTCTACCGGCACTAGAAAAGGTACTATACATATAACTCTTAGAAGCGGTGATACAGAACAGTTTGCTGATTTAATAGTAAATAGCGTTACAGATATGACAGGGTGGTATAAATTAGGTATATCTCCTAATTCATCAACAGAAACAGGTACATTATCAAACAATGTAAAATATGTAGTAGAGTTTTCACAATCGGGGAACACAGGTCCTACTGGCTCTACTGGTGCGAATGGTCCGACAGGACCAACTGGTTCAACTGGTTTAACAGGGAGTCAAGGCCCAATAGGTAATACCGGACCAACAGGGAGTACAGGTCCGACAGGTCCGACAGGCGCAGATTCTACAGTAGCAGGACCTACAGGTCCTACAGGACCTACAGGTCTACAAGGCTCTACAGGACCGGATGGACCACAAGGTCCACAAGGCACAACAGGTGCAACAGGACCACAAGGTCCTACCGGCCCTCAAGGTACACAAGGTGTAGCAGGTCCGACAGGTAGTACAGGCCCTACAGGTCCTACAGGACCGGATGGTAATTTCGGTGGTGCTTCATTTAAGTATGATTTCAATACCCACACCTCTATAACAGACCCCGGCGCAGGTAAACTAAAATTAAATAGTGCTACGCAAAATACTGCTACTCATATTGTTATTGATGATAGCGATTTAGACGGTAGCGATATTCAATCTTTTATGAGAACAATAGACGATTCTACTTCTACAATAAAAGGTCATGTAAAGATAAGTAATTTACTAGATGCTTCACAATTTATAATATTTACTATTTCTTCACTAAGTGAACAAACAGGTTTCTTTGATATAACAGTAAGTGCTATAGACTCTTCTGCTACATCACCTTTTAGTGCGGGAGAAGATATTTTAGTCACATTCGCAAGAACGGGTGATAAAGGAGACACCGGACCTGCCGGTCCTACAGGACCAACAGGACCTCAAGGCCCAACAGGTAGCCAAGGTACTGTAGGTGTGACAGGGCCGCCGGGTAGCACAGGACCGGATGGTCCAACGGGACCTCAAGGTGGAACGGGCGCAGAAGGACCTACAGGGCCTCAAGGAAGTACAGGTCCCGCAGGACCGCCCGGACCAAATGGACCTACAGGTTCTCAAGGACCAACCGGCCCTACAGGACCTCAAGGTACTACGGGTAATACAGGACCTACCGGAACAGCCGCAGGTTTTGGAACACCGACAGTATCTAGTGGTCCTTTGGCAATCGGTTCTAGTGGGCCTAACACGGCAAAGGTATTTGCTTTCACAATCCCACCGGGTAGTACCGGACCTACAGGCCCTACGGGTCCTACAGGCCCAACAGGTCCACCGGGCGGAACAGGTAGTATAGGTTCTACAGGTCCTACGGGTCCGGCGGGTGCATCAGCAGGTGTTGGTACACCAACCATAACTACAGGTCCTTTAGCAGTAGCAGCAAGCGGCCCGGATAATGCTAAAGTATTTGCCTTTACAATTCCGGCAGGGCCAACAGGACCTACCGGACCGCAAGGTCCTACAGGAAGTCAAGGCCCACCGGGTCCAACCGGACCGACAGGGCCGACAGGACCACCGGGTAGTACAGGTAGTCAAGGTAATATAGGTCCGACAGGACCTACAGGCGCAGACGGCAATTTTGGTGGCGCATCTTTTAAATATGATTTTTCTACAAACACATCAGATAGCGACCCCGGCGCAGGTAAGGTAAAACTAAACAACGCTACTCAATCATCTGCTACTAGAATCTATATAGATGACAGCGATTTAGACGGAACAGATATTCAATCATTCCTTCGTACAATAGATGATTCTACATCTGCAATAAAAGGACACGTTAAAATTAGTAATTTAACAGATGCAAGTCAATTTACTTTACATACTATTACTTCTCTATCAGAAGATTCGGGCTACTTTGACATAACAGTAAGTACAATAGATTCTTCTGCTTCTGCGCCATTTTCAAATGGTGAGGATGTTATGGTGACTTTTGCTAGAACTGGTGACAAAGGAGACACCGGAGATACCGGAAGTGCAGGTCCTACAGGACCACCCGGACCTAGTGGTGGAACAGGACCGGTAGGTCCACCGGGTACACAAGGTGATGAAGGACCTACAGGTCCTACAGGACCTACCGGACCTAATGGTCCACCGGGTAGTATAGGTCCTACAGGCAACACAGGTCTTACAGGTACAGCAGCAGGGTTCGGTACACCTACTGTAAGTAGTGGCCCTCTAGCAATTTCATCAAGTGGTCCTAATACATCCAAAGTATTCGCCTTTACTATACCACCCGGCGGTACAGGGCCTACAGGCCCCGCAGGTCCACCCGGACCTAGCGGTCCACCCGGAAACGATGGTGGCACAGGACCAACCGGACCAACAGGTACAGCAGCAGGATTTGGGACACCTAGTGTTTCTTCCGGTCCTCTTTCTATAAGTAGTAGTGGACCAAATACAGCAAAGGTCTTTGCTTTTACTATACCTGCCGGAGATACCGGACCGATAGGTCCAACCGGACCTACTGGACCTACGGGACCAACTGGACCACCCGGTGCTACAGGAAGTGTTGGTGCAATAGGACCGTCAGCAGGTTTCGGTACACCAACAGTTTCTTCCGGTCCTTTAGCGATTTCTTCAAGCGGTCCTAATAGTGCCAAAGTATTTGCTTTTACAATTCCACCCGGCCCTATTGGACCGACAGGCCCAACTGGACCTATAGGACCCACAGGACCGGCAGGTAGTAATGGTAATGATGGTGGTACAGGACCTACAGGTCCGGCTGCGGGATTCGGTACACCTACTGCTACAACAGGACCTATTGCTGTTTCATCTAGCGGTCCAAATACTGCTAAGGTATTTGCTTTTACAATTCCTCAAGGTGCAACAGGCCCACCCGGTCCTTCGGGCGGCGCAGGTCCACCCGGACCCGCAGGACCAACAGGCCCTACAGGACCGGCAGCAGGTTTTGGTACACCAACCGTTAGTACCGGACCGATAGCAATTTCGTCAAGTGGACCTAACACCGCAAAAGTTTTTGCTTTTACTATACCACAAGGTGATACAGGACCTACGGGACCTACAGGCCCTACGGGTCCTACCGGACCACCCGGCACAACAGGGCCAACAGGTGCAACAGGACCCGCAGCAGGATTTGGAACACCTACAGCAACCACAGGACCAATAGGCGTATCTTCTAGCGGCCCTAATACAGCGAAAGTCTTTGCATTCACTATACCACAAGGTGCGACAGGACCGACAGGTCCAACCGGCCCTACCGGACCGACAGGACCACCCGGCCCTACAGGTTCTACAGGGGCAGCAGCAGGGTTTGGTAGTGCGTCTGCTAGTACAGGACCTATTGCGGTTAGTACAAGTGGTCCCGATACTGCTAAAGTATTTGCATTTACTATACCACAAGGCGCAACAGGTCCAACAGGCCCAACTGGACCAACAGGACCACCGGGTCCTACTGGTAGTACAGGACCTAATGGGCCACCGGGAAGTACGGGACCAACAGGGCCACCGGGTTCAGTTTCCGCACCTACAGTTTATTCGGGTTCAACAGTTTATTCGGCGGGAGATGTTGTTCTTTACGCAGGTGGGACTTATATAGCGAATACAAGTGCGTTAGCCCAAGACCCCGACACTTCCTCAAGATGGGATTTACTTGCATCTCCGGGTAGGATGTTGATAGTCGCAGAATGGAACGACCAATACTATACTTCATCACTTAGAAACGGTTGGAGATGGTCTTTTGGTGCAGGTATGAATAACGTAGATAACAGCGATTCATCAACAAATCCTGTAGGTACTGTTTTACCTATTGCTTGCAGACTAAAAAAGATAGAATGGTTTGTAGGTAATGTAGGTGCGGAAACAGGCTCAACTTCATTTACTCATAAGATTACAAAGAATGGTACGGATTTGGCTACAACATATTCTTGGGCTTCAACAGGAAGCGGTGGTAATTCTTATATAAGAAGTGCTTCACCGGATTTAGATTTTGCCGCAGGTGATACTTTTAACCTAAGAGTAACTTCGCCTAGTGGTTATTCAAGCACTAGACAAATAGGTAGACTAAGAGCCACATTTTACTTTGAAGTGAGGGAGAATTGATAACATGGCTAGAAACTTTAAAAATGCAGATGCAGCAGAAAAAGCACTAAAACAAACCCAAAGAGAATGGTTAAAAAGAATAGAAAACGCATACGGTGAAAACTATTATGACGCTTTATCTGATTCAGAAAAAACCGAATTAGATACATTTAGAACGGCTATGAAAAACTTATCTTCTATTAGTACAAAATCATCATTTCACGATGACGGGGTTTTCCCTAGTATTCCATCATGGTTTGATTATGGAGAATTAGAAGAAGCACAGGGTGTATCAAGAGCAGCAGCAGGTCCAACAGGACCGACAGGACCAAGTGGTGCTACCGGCCCAAGTGGTGCTACCGGACCAACAGGACCAACTGGACCTACCGGACCAAGTGGAAGTAATGGTTCTGCGGGACCGACAGGTCCTACGGGACCTACCGGACCGACAGGGCCTAGTGGAAGCGGTGGCGGCAGTACAATTAATGTGGATTTTGATGGAAGAGAATCAACCACGATGACACAGTGGGTTATTGATTCAAGAGGCGGAACAGTGCAAATCCACTTTGCTAACGGAATGGTCGGAACAATTGCCATCAATTTTTCATAAGATACTCCTTAAATACCCTATGATGTAATGGTACACTATGTCAGAAATGATGGAACATCCCGCATGGATAATGTGGGAAGAAGCGTTGAGTGAAGAAATAGTGAATGAAATAATTGAGGCGGCAAAGGAAGCAGAACCTCAAGCGGCATCTACCTTTAGAACAGGTGAAGGTAAAGAAGATAGCCACAGAAAAACACAAATAAGATGGCTACAAGATGAAAAATACAAACCTCTTACAGAACAAATGATGTGGTATATAGAAAAAGCAAATGAACATTTTGGTGTAGAAGTATCTTATCTACCACCATTACAATTTACAGAATATATGGATATAGGCTATCACTATGGTATGCACCACGATATTGATTGGAACAGACAAGATGGTATGCACAGAAAAGTAAGTATTGTCGTACAACTATCAGACCCCGAAGATTATGAAGGTGGCGAATTAACATTTAGTCATACTCAAAATCCCGACCCAATAGCACTTGCTAAGAAAGGTACAGTAATATGTTTCTTGTCTTACTATGAACACGGAGTAGCACCTATTACTAAAGGTAGTAGAACAAGCCTAGTAGGATGGGCCGAAGGTCCACGTTGGGTGTGATTTTTTGGGAGAAGTAAGAACAGGTAAAATAGTGTATATTGCACCCGAAAAGTCATATACCAATGTAAACATTGAAGAGACACCTCATGGGTTCAAGATTTATAGAAGAGGCAGCGAAAGAGCATTTACAGTTATACCGCATTCAGCAGTTAAGCAAGTAATATACGATAGAGAGGAATAAAAATGAATAACACAACTAACACAACAAGAGAAACGTGCCTAAACGCACTTAACGAAACAATAGATTGCATACCCCTAGATTCTTCATCATTGTTAGATGATATAGAATTGATACTTTTATCTTTAGTAGCATTAGCGGGTATAGGTGTATTTTTATATAAAAAATACCTAGTACTAAATGCTGATGGAAAAATAACATTAGATGAATTATTAGATTCAGTAGACGAGGTTAAGGAGAAAGCCGAAGAAGCAAAAGAAGAGATAGAGAAAATAGAAAAAACTCTTGACTCTCATAATGTTGCAGAATTGAAAGAGAAGTTAAAAGCAGCAGGTCTTTCAGTAAAAGGCAAAAAAGCAGACCTTGTGGCTCGATTAGAAGCACACATGGGTGAGGCTTAGTGGCCGATTCTGATGTTGTCTCAATAAGATTAGACAATTTAGAAGAGTCTGTAAAAAGACACGAAAGATTAATTGAACAATTAGTACAATCCCAAGTAAGTATGCAAACAGGGCTTGCTAAAGTGGCTACCGAGTTAGAAATAACTAATGGTTTAATAGGTACATATATGGGGAATATGCAAAAAATTATTTTTACCTTAATAGCAATAGTAGCAGGGGCTATGGGTATTTCTACACAAATGTGATAATATGACTAGCGATATAGAAAAATGGAATACTTGGGTAAAACATCTAGGTTCTACATCTGCTAGTACATCTGTCACAGTTAGTAATATTGAAAAGACACTTAAGGAATACCATACTATAAATAAGCGTATGCTTTGGATAACGCAAATATTATTAATAGGAGTAATTGGTTTAAATGGTTTATTATTGTTCTACAAGTGATGTCGGCCAAAGATTAGGTCTTAATTCAGCCCAAAGAGTACAAGCAGGTAATACTTTACAGGTAGCAATCCGTAGAGCCTCTATTGAAATAGAGCAAGTTTATAATGACTATGGTAGGTCTAACCCTATTGTTATAGAAACTACCGCTAATGGGGCTGTATCGGTAGGAGATACTACTATAACACTAACAAGCGCAAGTGCTTTTGCTACTGCGGGTAGCGGTAATATTGATGGAGATACAATATCTTGGACAGGAAAATCTAGTAATGATTTAACAGGTGTCACAGGAGTTTCTATCGCACACGAAAGTGGAGTAGCAGTACAACAAGGTGAGTTTGCACACGTTCTTAGAGAAATATGTGCTGATATAGCAGCCGCTTACTACATGGAGGATGAAGGTACATTTCAAGAAAACTCTTTGCGTGGTGGAGTGTTGAGAGAAAGAGGCACATTTAACCTAACTAGGCTAGCCCATTTGGGTAGTGTAGATTAGGTGATGGTATGAAAGGATTTACAAAAGTACCTTATATTCATGCGGGATTTCCTAGAATAGATGCCGTAGGTAAGTTTAGGGCAAATGTTGTAAATGAGTTAAATGAACAACAGGCTGTATTAAATAGAGAAGTAAAAGATTTACAACTTGAATATAAGAGAACTGGACAAGAAACGCACACAAATGAAGCGAGCGATATTAGATACAACTCGCAACTCTTTCTCAACATATTTGCAGAAGTTCCAAAAGCAATTGTTGCGGGAGGT
>WLWG01002649.1_pt1 | contig 13303 bp, 15 predicted proteins | sample 6712871 | NCBI WGS metagenome assembly WLWG01 (sample SAMN12718693, study PRJNA515312) | sponge metagenome | isolation source: marine sponge | host: Mycale hentscheli | place: New Zealand: South Island, Marlborough, Capsize Point | collected 2003-05-01 | reverse complement strand
CCACCTCTAGCTAATCTAAGTTCTCGAATTGGTAATGGTTTAATTTCATCTTCAGCTTCTTCTAAAGATTCTAAACCTTCTTTGGCATATTTAAATGAATTATAAAAATCACTTTCTTCAAATTTTTCTTTGTCTTTTTTCTTTCCTGCGTATCCTCCAGGTCCATCTACAAGTCCTCTTTTACTTGCCATACCACCATACATCATTCCAGGTACTTCTCCATATTGTGTATCACCCATCATAATTCTTCTTGTACTATCTCTAACACTCTCAGGAGTAATCATATCCATAGACTTATCAAGACCTAGTAGACCTAAATTTTCAGTATCCATTACATTTTCTGCTTGAAGCATTGCAATCATTTCTTCCATAGTTTCTTCACCTGTTGCAAGACCTGGAAATCTTTCCATAAATTTTGTAAATATTTCGTTGTAAGCTTGTTCAGCCATTTGATTTCCTCGAATTTGACTTTCTCTTTCAGGAGATAACTCACTAGGCATTGGTAAAACCATATCGCCTTCTGCATAACCAACTCTACCGCCGGTTCTATATCCGTAAGTGTCTAACATAGAATCAACTTCATCCATGTCCCACGTTCCAGTACCTTCGTAGATTGCTCTGATAGCTGCTCTTCTACCTGCTTTGTCAGCGATACCTTGTTCTGCTAATTCTCTATTGTATCTTTCTAAAGCTTCTTCATTTAATTCTGCTGCTTTGATTCCAGCGTCTATTCCAGCTTGACCTGCTAGTGTTGTAAATTTTTTATCTGCTAAATAATCTCCAGCTGTTTTAGCATATTCATTACCCATCATAGATGAGCCACCATACTCACTTAAAGCTGTTGGCGCTGCTGCTAATACTCCTGTTATTCCCATGTCTTTTAAATCTGCTTCATCATCAGTAATTCCTCTAGCAAGAGCTCCGGCCATAAATTTATTTGCTATTGCATTAGAAAACATTCCAGAAGCTGCGGCTCCGGGTATCATTCCTGCTGCTAAATAAGGTACAAAAGGACGTATCTCCTTTGGTATTATCTTTTTAATTCTACGTCTAATTCCTGAAAAAAATCCCATATTTTATATCTCTATTGTGTTGTTGAATGGCAAGGTAGCAAAGCTTGAATGTACGCTAGTGTCAGCCATTTTACTTGTTTTTCTCCTTGTAGTCAATCTACATTATATTAGTATCTGTGCCCATAGGAAGGCCAATAACCTTAACATGTACGCTCTTAGATATATGCTCTTGTTTAGTGTCTGTATCTGGACTATCTACATCCGCTTGAGCTTCTTCTTCTGAAGCATACTCTTTGCCGGATTCTAAATGTTTAATAGTAATTTCTACTCTAGGTCTATATTTTAAAACTTTTTTACCATCTACTTCTATATATTTAATTTCTTCTTCTTGAGCTATAATAGTCATTATCTGTCCTCTCTGTTTATTTCTAGTATTGATGCTGTTGTAAATAATCTATCTGCATCTGCTGCAGTTACTTGTAATACTTCATTTTCTAACATAATCAAGGGCTCTGTTAATAGCTGTATACTTTCATTAGCGTCTACCGCAGCTGTATTGAACAAAGTAAATTTGTTACCTGAAGCAGGATCCGCATCAAATAAATCTACTGTAATTGTAGTTGCACTACCACTATCACTACTAACTAATATTGATTTTATAATAGCTCTAGAATTTGATGGTACAGTATATAAAGTTGTAACTGTATTTGTTGTTAAATCTTTTTTTGCACTTAAATATATATTTGCCATATTATCCTAGTCCAAACCATGTGTATCTTTCTGCATCTTCTTTTAACTGTGTTAAAAATGTAGAGTTAAGTTGTTCTACAATAGAAGAAAAAGATCTGTTAATTTGTCTTTGATTGTCTTCTGTGTATTCTTTTTTAGGTTCTGGTAATCTTACTGCTATTTTTGTCATTATCTTCTACCGTCTGGTTTTAAATCAGCTTGAAAAGTTCCAAATCTCCAGCTTTGACCTGCTGCTGTGTTTTCAATTTTAATAGCTGCATACCTTCCTCTCGCTCTAGTACTAACAAATGTAGTAGCAGAGTCAATAGTAAAAGGACTAAAGGATGCATTACTATTAGCTTGCGCAGGATAAGGTGTAACAGATACATTAACAACTGCATTGCCTATTAAGTTTTTAAAGTTGGGTAAAAACCTACCCATAGATAAAAAGTATTCTCCAATACCTTGATCCGTTTGTAATGCAAAATCAAAAGATTCTACAAAAGAAGTTAAAGCTGTAGTAGATCCATCTGGATTTACTTGATCAGTTCCTGTTTCATGTTCAAAGAAAACACTTTGACCTAATCCAGTTTCTCCACCTATTACTGGAAAAGTTCCTGTGCCTGAGCTATTAAAAGCTGTAGCATAAGGTTTAGGATATACAGAAGTATCCATCCAAGTAGTTCTAATAGAATTAGTATTAGTTCCTGTATACCAATTACCCATTGGCACTTGTTGATTAGTTTGACCGTAGTTATAAACTACATATCTATTATTAAAATCTGATCCAGCTGTTGGATACCACCACGTAACTTCTGTAAACAAATTATTAATACCCGCACAAATTTGTTGACCTTTAGTAGTATCAGCATCATCAAAAACAAAATCTTCAACGCTACATGGTAAAGTATTAACTGTACCATCAAAAGAAAAGAAACCATTATTAGACATCCAATAAGCAACACCATCAATTTCTACACAAGCATTCTGTCCAATTAATCCACAGTTTGTACCAACTTGTTCAAATCCAAATGTAAAAGGTGCACCAACAAATTTCATTGTGTATAATGCATTATCTGTCCACACTAGAATATTTTCTTTAGCAGAGATAGCTCCCATAATTTTTGTACCGTCTTGTAGTCTTTGACTACCTGCTGTGTTTACAGCTTGAATAGTATATTCATTTATATTTTCTTGTTCAGAAAATCTAATTAACAAATCTTCTTGAGAAGTAGGTGTACCAATAGTAGCTTCTGTTCCAAAATGAATTAAGTGTCTTGTTGTAGGAGAAACTAAAGTTAATCTACTTTTATCAGGATTATTAGTTGTTAAAAAATTAGTTGTAAGTTGAGAAGCTCTTACTGTAAGTCTAGCAGCATCACCTGCATTCCATGTAAATGTTTTACCATTAGCAATAGTTGCAACTAATACTTCACCAAAACTACTTAAAGACCAAAGTCCTGGTTCTAAAGTTGTAGTAGTAGCAACAACTGGATCACCATAACCAGACCAATCTGTAGATTGAGTAACCGTTGTACCTGAAGATGTATTAGAAGGAGCTGTTGTTCCTGATTGTGATCTACTAACTGTTGTTAAATTACCAGGAGCTGCATCGGTGTTTCCTGTATAACTAATTAATTCAGAAGTAGATGCATAGTTACCACTTGCAAAATTACCAATTAAAGCTTTACCTGCTGTTGTAAAATTTTGTGAATCAGCAAGAGAAATAGTTGTATCTGCAGCTACAATTGCTCCATTCAAAGTACTTGTTGCAGAACCTTGAACTGTGCCACCGAATTGTCCTACCCCATAACCATAACCATATGTTTGTGCTGCGGGTCCAACAACTGCATAAGGTTTAACAGTACATGATCCATTGTTGTAAGGACCACCTCCTCCTTCTTGTGAAGGTGCTGTAATTGTAAAAGTTGTATTAGTAGGTACTGTAATTATTTGATAAGCTTTATCTAAAAAATCTGCGTTATTTAAATTTGATCCTGTGGGTACTGTAAAAGCAGAAAAAAATACAATATCTCCTTCTTTAAAACCATGAAGAGTTGAACCAGTATCAATTGTAATAGAAGTGTTAGTTGTATTAGTTGTAACAGTTGATGATAATGCAATTACTGCACCATTTGCATCTGTATCGAAAGGAGTAATATCATGTAAACCTCCTTCAAAATAACAAATTAAAAATTTGTCAGTACCTAAAATTACATATCTGTTTCCAGAAGTATCTACAATAGCATGTTGTTTTCTAGCAACACCTACTAAAGTATCAGGCAATAAGGATTGCCATCCTCCTACTTTTTCAGGTAGTCCATATCTAAATCTAACATTATCAGAATTAATCCATCGACCTACCGCACCAACGCTAGTGTCTTGTTTATCAATTCCGGGTGCAAATTTAATTTGTTGGAGAGCCATTAATTAGCTCCTATGCTGTGTTAGTTTTGAATTGCCAGCCTTTGTCTGCACCTGTAAAAAAAAGTGTGACTGATTGATTATTGGTAGTTAAATCTTTTGCTGCGTTAAGACCTTGAATTTTGTCTGTTCCATTAGGACTAATTGTACATTTGTTTGTAGCAAAACCATTTGATGCTGATACATCCATAATTGTTATTTCATTTCCTACAACACCTGCAGGTAAAGTAATTGTTACAATATTAGAAACTGTATCTACTCCTATTTGATTACCATTTACTGCTGTAAAAGCAGTAGTTGAAGCAGAATCAATTTCTATATATCCTTGGTTTAAAATTCCTCCAAGAGTGGTTAATGGGGTTGCACCATTAGATACTAATAACATTATATTTCCATCTCCTACAGGAACTGCTGTTGCTCCACCTGTAGTAGTTATAGAAAGACTATGATGAGTTGGTAAAGTTCCTCTATTTGTAGCATCTTCTATAATATAAACTCTAGTAGTAGTTCCGCCCGTTGTAGAAGCTGGCATTGTTAAAGTTGTATTTCCGGATAAACTACCAGTTAATTTTAAATAAAAATGTTTACCATCCGCGGTCGCCGATCCATCAGCTAAACTTAATGTTTGAGTAGTACCTGTAATAGCTACTTCTATGAAAGCAGTTGCTGCTTCTAAAACTTGTAAATTAGTATTGTTGATTGTACCCCATAGACCAGCTTTTTCTCCGGTTGCTACGAGTTCTAATGATAAATCTGTTGAGTATGATGATGCCATATTAGTACGGTTTTATTGGTGTCCAAACCATTGTTGCTCCTGGTATAATTTCATTCCACGTTATAATTCCAGTTTCATTTACTTTTAATGTTAATGGAACTCCGGTAACATTTACTACTGCGTTACCTGCAACTACTATACCACCCGTAGTCTTTAACGTCAATTTGTTTTCAAGATTTGTTGGATTGACAACAGCGTTTGCTGAAGCGGCAGCTGATGCATCCATTGTACCTAAAGTTAATGGTGTTTTAAGATTAGTACCAGGAACAACTGCAATACCTTCTACTGTAAATGTTCCAAATTGAGCTGTTTTTAATTCTAAAGCATCAGCACCAACTACAATATTAGCTACAGTTGTAGCTATTCCTACAGGTCCGATTGTTAGTCTTAAGTTAGCACCAACTGGATTAATTACAGCATTCCCTAAAAATGGAGAAGCTGAAAATGGTTGTGCCGAAAAAGCGTCTTGTCCTAATAACATAAATAATCCTTAAAAGGAAGCAGGGGGTATGTGGTGGTGCCCTGCCTCCATCTAAAGATTATATCATCGTTTAAACCAACTTGGAAGACCTAAATGTGGACGCTTGTCAAACATATTATCTTTTGATCCTGGGGTTTTACGATTGTTATAATGCAGAAAAACTTGTACGCATTCTTTACCTTTAAATTTATTTCGCCAATGCTCTAGCTCACAGCCAGAATAGACTAGCATATCTCCTTGTTTTAAATCTACTTTGATTCCTTTATCTTTAGTAGGTGTATAATTTTGAACTTGATGAACTCCTTCTTTAGGACCAAAAACGTGTCCAGCTTTAGGATCAGGATTTAAATATATTGGCCAATCATCACCGGCAAGATTCATAGTAGTAGATATCTCACAACTAAATCTGTCTTTATGTCTTTTAAGTTCATCACCTTTTTTATAAATTCTTGCATAAGTATATGCAGGATATAATTTTAAACCCGTTGCTTTTTCCATACCTGGTTGACATTTAAGTAATAAAGTTTCCATAGCCATATTAGCATATTGAGAATATGTGTTTGGTATCTGTTCATTCTCTCCCTCATAATATCCTATGATAGTTTCAAATGGAGAAAAGTATCTTGATTGTCTACAAGTATCATAAACTTGCTTTTGCATTAAAAAATAGTTTGCAACAAAAGCTGCTAGGTCTTTTGATATAGCTTGTTTAATAACTGTGTATTTATTTTTTTTAAACGACATCTTTAACCATTTCTTTTGGCACTGCTTGTATATTCCAATGTATAAATCTAAATGGTTCAATACCAAAGTCTACACTAAACTCGTGTTCTAAAAATCCTGGAAAGATAATTAACGTACCTGGTGTAGGTTTAAAATGTATCAATTCATTTCCACCCCATACACCTTTTTGATCTGGTTTCATTTTTAATTTTGTAGCACGTGCTCCTGTTCTCGGTTCGTGAAATACTGGCATCGATGTTTTATCACTACACTTTAAAAAATAAAAACCTGATACGTGTTGATTCCAATGTACGTGTGCTGAATGATGACCACCACCTTTTTTAGCAAACTCTTGTACCCACATTTCACTAAATAGTGTTGTGTATTGCTGCATATCAAAACCTTGATGATCTAAATACTCCCAAGACTTTTGACCAATGTAATTTCTAAAATCTAAAAAGTCATTGTCAGCTGTAAGTGGTGTTGAGTGATATGATCTTCCAAAGTCTCCAAACTTTTTTATATGTGCTTTAGCTTCTGGAAAATTTTTAGCAGCTTTAATATATTTGTTAGATGCTTTAGTTAATGATTTTACAAACTCTGGTTTTTGTTCTGACCAAATCGTTGTGTTAAAATAATTGTTAATGTACATATGTATACCATCCTGTTACTATATATTTAGTTTCTTGTGTTACAATACCTCTATGAGTATGTGTCCAAAAAGCAGGAAAAAAAATTGTTTTTCCTGTTTCTGGTTTTATTTTTTGTTTTTGATAAAAAAATTCAGTTTCTCCACCATTTTTAATATTATTTAAATAAGTAGAAAATGCTAAAATTCTTTCATTATTTTTTTCAAAACCTGTAGATTCTGCGTGCCAACCAAAATAAGACTCACCTGGTTTATATTTTTGTATTTTTAAAATAGGATGTATACCCCAAGGTTCTTGTCCTGTATCTAAATATTTATATTTTTTTACATATTTTTGTAAAATACTATGTAATGCTAAAGCATAATTAGTTAATTTTTTGTCTTCACAGTTTAAATATATTTCACTCATTTTTCTATACTTGTCATCCTGAATTGTTTTATTTTTAGTATTTTCATAACAATTAATTAAATCATTACATATTTCTTTTTTAATGGTGTCTTCGTAAATAAACATTATTTAAATGGTTTTCCTAAATGCCAAACAACAAGACTATATCTTGTGCCGGCGGTTACGGGTTTAACTCTATGCCACACAAAACTAGGAAATACAATAATAGATCCTTTAGGTAAAATCTCTTTTGCTCTTCTTAAATGTTTAGCTTCATCTCTCATATGTGGATCGTAATTTCTAAAATCAAATTCTAATTCACCACCTGTGTATTCTGAACCATCTGTTAATTGACAAGTCATAGATAGTTTTCGAATTTTACCGTGGTCAAGATCATTTTTGTTTTTTCTTTCATAAGGTTTATCCCAACTATCACAATGCCAATCATAATATTGATTGTGTTTGTATTTTGTAAACTGACAAGACTCACTTCTGTCCCACTCAAAATTCCAACCAGCTTGTCTATTTGCTTCGTGCACATATGGATGTAATTCTTTGTATATCCAAGTATCATTAAGCCAAACTAAATCTGACTTTCTTTTTCTTTGCATATTTTTAACTTGATCTTTGTTTAATTTTTTATCATCATAGCCGCCTGTTCTAGCCATTACTTCTTCTTGTGAATTTGCATAAGCTATTACATCATCACAAAATTTAGGTGTAAGTGCTGCAGGAAAATGCCAGTAGTAATTAGATATATTCATAAGTTATTGTTTGGACAAAATTTAATGAATCTTTTTGATTGTTAGTTAGGTAATACATATTAGTAGATGGAAACATTATAAATTGATTATTAGTCAATGGTATATCCCAAGATCTACCTTTACGTCTGTTATCTTCATAGTGTATTCTAACAAAACAATCTTTAACTTTTACTCCATAAAGTAATGTAAAGTCTGGAGAGTTACGTAAATCTACTGGATCTATATTTAATAATGGAACTGTTGTTTCCTGGGGTTTATAAATATTTCCCCACGTTTCTTTGTTAATTAGATTGACACCATACTCTAGACCAACGTGATCTCGCATATAGGTATTTAACATATCCCAAGTTCGTGAAAATGGAAAATCTTTGTTTTGAATTACTGATTGTAAAATGTCGCCTGATAATTTATCTCGGTCAATATCCCAATCTTTAGGCATTGCCACATCACCATAATATAAAGCTTGCTCTGTTAATACTTTCTTTTGCATACCACCACCATTTTTAATTTATGCGTTGCTGTCTGTCAAGTCCCAAGTTGTATTTGTTTCATTCCAGACGTAAGACCAAGAATGAGTATTAGCTGTATTTTGTGATTCTTGTTCAGTTGTCAATGCTGGAGCATCACCTATTGGTGATTTCCAAGAAGCCGATGCGTTATGTTTTACCCAAGATGCGTGAGGTTTGTTAGGCCAAAAGATTTGATCATCTTCGTCCCAAGTATAACCTATACCTGCGTAATTACCTCTTAATGGTGTACCACCATCTTTGTGTTGACCACCAGCTGTATTGTAAGATGTTTGAATCCACATTTGTGCAGGCCAATTATTGTGTGTCTCTAAATATTGTTGACCTACTGTTTCATCTTCAACGCCATCAGCGTTTAACATATCACCATTATTCAAAGTTAATACTTGAATAACTTTACTGTTAGCTCCTAGTTTTGCAAAATGTGCCATAATTATTCTCCTTATATCTTATTTTTAATTATCATTCAACTATTGAAATTTATACCTTATTATAACTATTCCTGAACCACCTGTACCACCATTATTTCCACCAGATCCAGCACCAGCACCACCGCCTGTATTATCTGTTCCATTATTACCTGGAGTTCCTGGATTTGATGCATCACCACCACCACCTGCCCCACCAGTTGCTTTTGCTCCACCTCTAACAGGTGCAACACACGCACCAGCACCACCACCTGCAAACGCTGTCGCCGAACCATTTATAGAAGTTGTTGCTCCAGCACCGCCGGGTCCACTTCCAGGGTTTGCTGCGTCTGCACCTACTGCAGTTGCTCCACCACCGCCACCACCAAAATAGTTTCCTGGAGGATAATTTACTTCTAATCCATCACCACCTGCAAAACCTTGCGCTGGACTTACTGAAGGAGTATTTCCTGCACCACCAAATGCTGTTGTTCCGTTTCCGCCACCACCACCTGAACCTCCTGCAACACCTGTTCTATAAGTACCACAGTTTCCTTGTGCTCCACCGCCACCACCAGCAGAAGTTATTGTTGTGCTTCCTGCAAAAGTTGAAGGGCTTCCACTTCCTGGAGGACTTCCATAACCAGCAGCTGTACCACCTCCTCCGACTGTTACTGGATAACTTGTTGCTGTAACTGATAATCCATTATTAGAACCTGATGTACAAGCTATTGGACTTGATGTGTAAGTGCATTGAGGAGTTTTACCTTCTCTAAATCCACCTGCTCCAGCTCCACCACCACCATCACCATTTGCTGAATAACCACCAGATCCACCACCTGCTACTACCATATAAGAAACTTCGCTAGATCCACTTGGTCCACCTGCACAAGTAACTTGAAAAGTTCCTGGTCCTGTAAAAGTGTGTATTTTAAAATTACCACAAATGCTTTCTGTTCCACCTGTAGCTACTATAAATTGTGTTGTTGGTAATTCACTTTGTAAACCAGAATCTGTTACTAACCAACCTCGTGTTGAATCTATATAAATTATTGTTACTGCAATACCTTCTACTTTTAAAGTCCCATCAGTAGTGCCATCTCCACCAATTTTTTCTGAACCATTTGGTGCTACTGTACAAGGGTTAGTATCAAAAGTATTTGCATAATCTTTTATTGCAACAACTGCTCCTGGAGTTCCTGCGGGTAAGTTAACTGTTACTGCTCCACCTGTTGTATTTACAAAATATCCTTCGCCAGCTACTGCTGTAAAAGTTGATGTCTTAACTGTTGTACTCCAAGAAGCTGAACCTGTTGCACCAAAGTTTGTCGCCGTTCCTTGGTTATTAATTGTTGCACCACTAGGAATTGTGAATGTATCGCCACTATCTCCTAGTTGTACATCTGTTCCTGACCTTGGACTAATTTTATTTACTTTTAATTCACTCATAATTTTTACCTATTGAAACTTATATCTTATTATTACTATACCTGAACCGCCAATTTTTCCTTGTGCTCCGGGTCCACCTCCACCACCGCCACCACCAGTATTATCTGCACCATTTGTTGATGAATCTGCTCCAGTTCCTCCTGGTCCACCACCTACTCCACCACCTGCTGGTCCACCACCTGGATTATTTGGTGCAACAGCGCCTCCATAAGCTCCGCCAGCACCACCGCCAGCTCTTATTGTTGGAGTTGAATTTATTGAAGTTGTTATACCTATTCCACCAGCTCCACCTGGAGATGGGTCTGGACCTCCATTTACACCAGCTCCACCAGCTCCACCGCCGCCGCCAGCTCCACCGCCTGGAGTACTACCACCATCAGTTCCTTGGGCTGGACTTGTTGGAGGAGTATTTCCAGCACCTCCAGTTCTACCTCCAATACCAGGTACAGACGGATTGTGCGCTCCACCACCTCCAGATCCTCCAGGTTGTTGAGGACTTGTTATTAAAGCACCGGCACCACCACCACCACCTGTAGATGTAATACTTGAAAAAATTGAATCTGATCCTCTATTACCATAAGAATAAGGAGGATATGAACCACTAATTGTTCCTCCTGCTCCTACTGTTATTGGAATAGCTCCTGCTGAAACTGTAAGTCTATTTCCTGGTGTTGGATATCCATCTAATGGACTAGCTGTATATGGAGTAACTGGATTTTTTACTTCTCTGTATCCACCCGCTCCACCACCTGCTCCTCTTTCTGAACCTGCTCCACCACCACCTGCAATTACCAGATATGAAACTATGTTATTTGTTGCACAAGCCGCTGCAGAATTAACTGTAAAAGTTCCTGGACCTAAAAAAGTTGCAATTTTTGCATTAGCACAATCAGGTGCTGTTACTAAAGTATTACACGCTCCAGAAACTGAAGCACATATAAATGCATTACCTACAACATTTTCACTTGAATCAGCAGTTGTTACCCAACCTTGCGTTGAATCTACATACACTAAAGTTACTGATTGTCCCTCTGTATTTAAAGTAACATCAATTGTACTACCACCAATTTTTTCTGATCCGTTAGCTGCTATTGTTAAATTATTTGTTTGAAAAGTTCCTGCGTAATCTGCAATTGATATTATTGCACCTGCTGAACCTGCTGGTAAGTTAACTGTAAAAGCACCACCACTTGTATTACAAAAATATCCTTCTCCATTTACAGCTGTAAAAGTCGCTGTCTTTGGAGTTGTTTGCCAATCTACTGTTCCTGTTCTACCAAAACCTGTCTGTGTTGCACCTGATGCTAAAGCAACGGTACCACCACAACGACCTAATGTAACTGCAGAGCCATCTACAACAATGGGATTACTTGCGCCTGATCCGATTGTAGTAGTTGTCCCACATTTTTTGATGATGTTTGTATCATCTGAAACTTTATTTATATTATCTACTTTAATTTTACTTGTCATAATTATTGAAATTTATACCTTATTATTACTACACCAGATCCACCAGCAGTTCCAGGTGCTCCTGGAGAACTTTGATATGATCTTCCACCAGAGCCACCACCTCTATTAATTGTTCCTGCAGCTCCTGGATTATTTCCTCCTGCAGTTCCTGCTGCACCACCTGTGCCACAAGGACTACCAGCTCCTGCGGTCCCTCCATTGAATGTTCCTGATCCACCACCTCCGGAATATGACAAAGGACTTGCTGAAATATGTGTTGCTACTCCAGCACCACCTCTTCCTGAACAAGTATTACCACAAGCATTTCCACCCACTTCACCTGCACCACCGCCACCACCAACAGCATAATTAGGACCATTTCCTGGTCCGGTTCCTCCATTTTGACCTTGAGGAGGAGTTACTGGAGGAGTATTTCCTGCTCCAGGGCTTGCTCTACCACCACCACCAGATCCACCTGCAAGTCCATTTGAACTATATACAGCTCCACCACCACCACCAGCTGATGAAATTCCTCCAAAACTTGAAGTTCCTCCTTGACTACCACTTAAATTTACGGGATTGGGTGATGGATCTACCCCTCCTGCTCCACCACCACCCACAACAATAGGATAAGCTTGTGCTGTTACTGTAATTCTGTTTGGTGCAGTTGGATAACCATCTAATGGACTTGCAGTATATGGAGTTATAGGACTTTTTACTTCTCTAAATCCTCCACCACCACCTCCAGCACCGTGTGAGCTAGCTCCACCTCCACCTCCAGCTACTATTAAATGAGAAACTGCATTATTAGCTGCACAGGATGCAATTTGTGAAACTGTAAAAGTTCCTGGTCCTGTAAAAGTTGCTATTTTTGTATTTGCACAATCAGGAGCGGTTGCCAAAGTATTACCTGTTCCTGAAACTGATGCACATATAAAACCCGCTCCTGTAACTGAATTAGATGTTTCTTGTATATTAATCCAACCTTCTGTTGCATCTACATAAACAAAAGTTGCTGCTTGTCCTTCTACCCTTAAATTTGCAGTTGCTGCCACACCACCAATTTTTTCTGAACCATTTGGACTAACTGTTAAATTATTTGTTTGAAAAGTTCTTGTGTAATCCGAAACCGAAACTATTGCTCCAGCAGATCCTGCTGGTAAATTCATTGTGAATGCTCCACCTGATGTATTAGCAAAATAACCTTCACCATTTGCAGCTGTAAATGTACTTGTTTTAATTGATGCTGTTTGCCAATCTACAGTTCCTGTTCTACCAAAACCTGTTTGACTAGCACCTGAAGCTAATGCTACAGTTCCACCACATCTACCTAAAGTTACAGTAGTTGCATCAGCAACAACAGTTTTACTAGCTCCACCACCAACTGTAAGTGTTGACCCTGATTGTTGTGTTATTGCATCTACTTCTATTTTTGACATTATACTATTACTAAAGTCCCTGTTACTGTTATAGTTGCAGGAATAGTGATAGGTCCAGCTAAAACTGCACTTTCAATTGTTTGCGT
>WLWG01002648.1_pt1 | contig 13305 bp, 12 predicted proteins | sample 6712871 | NCBI WGS metagenome assembly WLWG01 (sample SAMN12718693, study PRJNA515312) | sponge metagenome | isolation source: marine sponge | host: Mycale hentscheli | place: New Zealand: South Island, Marlborough, Capsize Point | collected 2003-05-01 | reverse complement strand
ATCCAACGGATTGCATCAACATTGCAGATCCGAATACAACGAAAAGCGCCGTTGCCAACATTGCTTCATTCGCGCCGGTTCTGGCGATAACTCCCAGGAGTGGGTTCAATAAGTATCGCCCCGCGAAGATTACAGTTCCGATTGCCAACAATCCGATCCAGAACGCTGACCAATCAGCACCCATTTCAGCTGATGAATAAAGTAGGGGTACGATCGCCAATAGAGGAATAATTGCCAAATCCTGAAATAGAAGTACCGAAAATGTTTTTTGGCCGTAACTGGTATTTACATCGCCTTTTGTTTCAAGCGTTTGCAAGACAAAGGCGGTTGAAGAAAGTGCCAATCCAAAGCCAGCAACAATTGCCATATTGAGATTGGGTGCAACTAACCAGGCAAGCAACGACAATGCAAAGCCACAACACATGACTTGTGCTGACCCAAGGCCCAAAATATCTCGCCGCATGGACCATAGCCTTGAAGGCTTCATTTCCAGGCCCACTATGAAGAGCAGGAATACAATACCAAGTTCGGCAAAATGAAGAATGCTTTCTCCATTGTTTACCAGACCCAGTATTGGCCCGAGAATTACGCCAGCAGCCAGATAACCAAGAACAGTACCAAGGCCGATGCGTTTAAAAATCGGCGCAGCAATAACTGCAGCACCCAGGAGCAGAACTGTTTGCGTATAAATTTCTGGAGTTGCTTCTACTGCCATTTTGCTACTCCCTGCGTTGAAAATTGAACGAATCGAATATAAAAAGCCTTCATGTCTTGCTTCGATAACCTTAGAGGCTTATGTGTTTGTTTAAAATAGTTTCTCACTGATTTCCTTTCATTTGTGGCAAAATAATATGAACGAACTCAAAAAGCTTGAAGCCGACGCACTCAACTTGGTCTCCCTAGCAAAAAAAGCCGGAGCTGATGCCTGTGATGTTGTGGTTGCAAGCGGTAATTCCCTGTCCGTTGGAATTCGCGAAGGTGCTGTTGAGAACAGCAACCGCTCTGAGTCCGATGCATTATACTTACGGGTCTTTTGTGACAAAAAGATAGCAAGCGTTACTTCAAACACAAAAAATGATCCACAATCCTTAGCAGAACGCGCTGTTGCCATGGCAAAAGTATCCCCTGAAGATCCATTTCAAGGGTTGGCGGATCAAGACAGACTGATTTCAACCAACGACATCAACACGAAAATTTCCGAACTTGATTTGTTCGATAATACAGACCCTGACCCTAATTTTATGGAGCAGCAGGCTTTGGCAGTTGAAGAGGCTGGCATGAGTGTTGATGGCGTTACAAAATCCTTGAGTTGCGGAATGAGTTGGTCAACTTCTGGTTTTGTTCTGGCAACTTCCGATGATTTTTCTGGAAGCTATCAACGTTCCGGTTTTTCTCTCGTTGGTTCCTTTGCAGCTGGCGAAGGAACAGGCATGGAGCGGGACTATGATTATGACACTGCTGTTTACATGAGTGACCTGAAAAAAGCAGAAGCTATTGGTAAGTTTGCTGGAGAGAGAGCAGTTAAACGATTGAACCCACGGCAAATAAAATCCGGATCGTATCCGATAATTGTTGATCGCCGTGTTTCTGCAACACTTCTGGGTTCGCTGGCTGGTGCAATTAATGCTGCTTCCGTTGCACGTAAAACCAGCTTCCTGCGCGAAATGATGGGCAAGCAGATTACCAAGAATTCTATCAATATCATCGATGACCCACATATGATTCGTAAATCTGGTTCGAAAATATGTGACGGTGAAGGGGTTTCCATTCAGAAACTCAATTTGGTTGAAGATGGAATTTTGCAAACCTGGTTGCTTGATAGCGCCACCGCAAGAGAATTAAACCTAAAAACAAACGGCCGTGCCAGCCGCAGCGGATCTGGGACGTCTCCGTCAACCACCAACTGTTATATGGAAGCCGGTGAACAAAGTGCTGAGGACATGATTGCTTCGATCAAGGAAGGTCTTTATTTAACGGAAACCATTGGGCACGGTATCAATATGGTAACTGGAGATTATTCCAAGGGTGCTTCTGGCTACTGGATTGAAAACGGCGAAATTGCTTTTCCGGTTGGAGAAATTACAATTGCAGGCAATTTGAAAGATATGTTCATGAACATCACACCTGCTTCTGATCTGGAATTTAAATTCGGAACTAATGCACCAACGCTACTTCTGGAAGGAATGACGATTGGCGGCAAATAGCAATCGAACGAACGATGCAGATCTGCTTTTAGCCACGGCACTTGAAGTGGGTAAAATTGGGCTCAAGTATTTCAAATCGAAAAATGAAGTCAGGTTTAAGTCAGGCAACTCTCCGGTTTCTCAAGCAGACATCGAAATTGATCATTTCCTGCGAACCACTCTTATTCGGCATCGCCCGGATTACGGTTGGCTATCAGAAGAAACTGAAGATAACAAAGAGCGACTTGATTGTGACCGTGTATTAATTGCTGATCCGGTTGATGGAACAAGAGGTTTCATAGATGGGCACAATGAATGCTGCATTTCAATTGCAATTGTAGAAAACGGGCGCCCTACCGAGGCCATTCTTCATTGCCCTGCTTTAAAGCAGACATTTCTGGCAAGCAAGGGAAATGGGCTTGAGCTCATTGGTGATTTCAATAGCCCGGATACTGCAGCTGACAAACCTCGGGTTACAGGCTCCAAAAAATTAATTGAAACGATACGTGCACTACCGCATCAGCCTTTTGAAGTGGCAGATTTCATTCCGTCATTGGCCTATCGTTTGGCACTTGTTGCTAGTGGAGAACTGGACGGCGCTTTTGCCCGAGGTGGTGCAAGTGAGTGGGATATTGCAGCGGCAGATCTGATCTTGGAAGAAAGCGAATGCAAGCTTACAGATACGGATAAAAACGTTATTGAATATAATCGTCTAAAAGTTCAGGTTCCTGCACTTATTGCAACGCATAACAATCGGTATGAAGAAATATTCGCACTTGCGAAACAAGCCGGATTTCTTCATTAATCAGCTAGAATTATTCATATCCTGTTGTGGAGAAACTTATGAGTGAAGATAACGATACGCAGTTATTACATTTAGTATTTGGCGGAGAACTCGAAAACCTAGATCATGTGAAATTTCGCAATCTGGAAGAGCTTGATATTGTAGGGATTTATCCCAATTATGAAAAAGCCCAACTGGCATGGAAAGCAAAAGCCCAGCAGACTGTCGATAATGCCCACATGCGCTATTTCATTGTGCATATGCATAAATTGCTTGACCCGGATGGTGATGGAAAATTCGGCTAAAGTCAAATATTCATTGAAATGACAGAACCAATTCAACCAAAACGCCTGAAGCGCAAGAAGCGCTTACGTTTGTTTATACGCAGTCTGAGCCAAAATAAAATTGCTCTGAATGTGACTTCGCGCCTGGCTATTTGGTATTTGCAATGGGTTCAAAGAACCAACAAGATTATCGTTGAGCCAGCAAATATTTTGGAAACTCTCACACCTAAACAACCACTTATTGTTGGGGTCTGGCACGGACAACATATCTTGATGCCTGCCCTGCCGATTGGTCTAAAGGCATCGGCCATGATTTCCAAAAACTTTGATGGCGAGGTGACTGCCAGAACTGTAGAACACTTTGGCAATCGCACGATTCGTGCATCAGGTGGCAGAAGCCAAAAACAAACCTTACGAAAAGGTGGCATGACCGGGTTTTTGGAAATGCTGAATGCTTTGCGGGACAACGATAATGTTGTACAAACCGCCGATATTCCCAAAGGAATTGCACGGAAAGTTGGCCTTGGTATTATCATGTTGGGACAAAAATCCGGCGCTCCAATTGTACCATTGGCAATTGCATCAAGCCGTAGGCACATTTTTCAAAAAGCTTTGGACAAAGCGGCTCTTAATATGCCGTATGGAACAACAGCAATCGTTGTAGGTGAGCTGGTTCATGTACCTGATGATGCAGATGATGCGACGCTGGAAACTTGCCGTGCTAATTTGGAAAAAGAGCTTAATCGTGCGACAAAAAGAGCATACGAGCTAACAGGAAATCCTGAATGAAAACCAAACCGGATCTTTTCAGCAGAATTGTGCTTCGTATTTATCGCGGCTTTGGCATGTTGCTATACCCATTTATGGGCCCGTTTCTGCGCTTGCGTGCAAACAAAGGCAAGGAAGATTGTAAGCGCCGCTATGAGCGTTACGGTTATCCTAGTGCGGAAAAGCCTTCCGGCCCAATCGTGTGGTTTCATGCGGCAAGTGTTGGCGAATCCATGGCTGTTGTCCCGGTTGTCGAACATGTAAATGCGCTTGGTATCAATACTATCATGACAACGGGTACTGTAACTTCAGCTCAAATTGTTCGTAAGAGATTGCCGCGAGGTTCATTCCATCAATATGTTCCATTGGACTTGAAACCTGCGCTCGAACGTTTTTTGGATCACTGGCAACCTGATGCTGCTATTTTTACCGAGTCTGAAATTTGGCCAATGACTATCCTGGAGCTAACACAGCGCAATATCCCGCGTATTCTCGTAAATGCACGCATGTCTGACAGATCATTCAAACGCTGGAAAAATGCCTCCGGCCTGGCAGAAAGACTGTTTGAAAATTTCTCACACGTGGTTGCCCAATCAGCTCTGGATGCTGAACGCTTCAAGACACTTGGTGCTCGGCCGGTTGATATTTCCGGAAACCTGAAAGTCGACACAAACGCGCTTCCTTATGATGAGCTTGAACTTAATCAACTCAAGACTCGTATGGGGAAAAGACCATGCTGGGTTGCTGTTAGTACTCATGAGGGGGAAGAAGAGTCAGTTGGCAAGATTCACAGTGCCTTGAAAAAAAACATTCCCAATTTGCTAACGATTATCGTCCCTCGTCATCCAGACCGGGCGCCAGGTATTGTTGCGATGTTAAAGGAAAACGGACTTAAAGTTTCCCAACGCAGCCAAAATAATTCGATTGGCGATACAACTGATATCTATATGGGAGACACCATTGGAGAAATGGGACTTTATCTACGCCTTGCGCAAGTGGCTTTCGTGGGTAAAAGCCTAAAATCTGATGGCGGGCAAAATCCTTTGGAGCCGGCAATGACCGGCACAGCTATTGTCTCCGGCAAGAATGTTAAGAACTTCCGGGATGCTTATAAAAATTTACTTGAAGCTGGTGCAGTAAGGCTTGTTGCAGATGAAAAAATGCTGGCAGCTAATGTTGAATATCTTTTGCGCAATCCACAAGAGCGAGAAAAAATGCAACTGGCTGCATTTGATACCATCAATCAAATGCGTGGTGCCTTGAAAAAAACCAATCGCGCATTGGATTCGTATTTGTTTCCGCTTACCGTAAAACGCGATCTGGAAGGGTTGGGTTAATACCATGGCGCTGGATGAAGCCCCCCCATTTTGGTGGACCAAAAACAGCTGGCAAGGATATGCTTTATCACCCGTTTCATATGTTTACGGACGGATTGCTGCCAAGCGCATGAACATGTCCGCAGCTGTGAAAGTTAGCGTTCCTGTTATCTGTGTTGGTAATTTTGTGGTTGGTGGTGCAGGTAAAACCCCTACGGTTCATATGCTTGCAAAATATGCACGGGCTCAAGGTTTTAAGGTTGGAATATTATCTCGCGGTCTTGGAGGGGCAATCACGACCCCCACAGTTGTGAAACTGGACAAGCACAACGCGCATGATGTTGGCGATGAGGCTCTACTTCATGCTGAAGACTTAACCACTGTAATATCGACAAACCGGGTTGCTGGTGCTGAACTTTTGATCAAACAGAATTGCACATTGATCCTTATGGATGATGGCTTTCAAAACCCTGCATTGCACAAAGATTTCTGCCTGGTTGTAGTTGATGCAAAACGAGGATTGGGAAATGGGTTTTCCATGCCCGGTGGCCCGATGCGAGTGCCCTTTAAACATCAATTAGTACAAACAGATGCAGTTTTTATCACAGGCAAGGGTGATGGTGGTGATCTTGCCATCCGGAAAGCAGCGCGAGGCGGGAAGCCAATTTTTCACAGCACGGTGGAAGTTACAGGGCGCACAAAATATAAGGGCCAACAGGCACTTGCCTATGCGGGCATAGCAGACCCGAGCAAATTTTTTGATACACTTGAAGAAATTGGTGTTGACGTAAAAGCTAGCCAGAGTTTTGGAGACCATCACGTCTTTACTGAAGAAGAATGCGGAGACCTAATTGATCGTTCAAAGCAACAAAAGTTGCAACTGTTTACAACAGAAAAAGACGCTGCTCGCCTTAAAAACATGGGGGAAGCACAAAACAAGGTAAGGGAATTGTCTGAAATCGTTCGGATTGTTCTCAAACCGGAAGACCCTGCAATGTTAAGACGCATATTTGACAAGGCCATGAAGCGTTTTAAAGAACGCAAAACACCAGATGCACTTATTGGGTAACTGCTGGCCCTACAACAACGGTGGTCGGCTTGGTTGAAAAGAACTGTTTTGCCATTCGGTTTACATCCTCCAGAGTTACATCAGCGATGTATTTTTCTCGCTTATCGATGTAATCAAGACCAAGGTCTTGCGTCTGCAGAGCAACCAGTACATTGGCAATTTTAGAGGAAGTATCAAGATTGGAAATTGCGTAAGAACCCGCCACGTAGCGTTTTGCTTTGGCAAGTTCTTCGGGTGTAACACCCTTTGTTGCAATTCGTTCAATTTCTTCATTGATAATTCTAACCGTTTCATCCCGGTTATCTGCACGGGTCGATGTTCCAGCTGAAAAATATGCAGCATGGTCAAAAGTTGCCAGACCTGATGAAACACCATAGGCAAGTCCGCGCTTTTCGCGCACTTCTGTATAAAGCCGAGAAGAAAAGCCGCCGTCGCCAAGAATATGGTTCATCAAATGGGCTGCAAAAAAATCCGGATCGTCGCGCTTTATTGCCGGATAGATAATTGATACGGACGCATTTGGTACTGGCATGACAATGGAAATCTCATCGCCCAAATTTGGCGCTACTTCGGGTATTTCGGCAATTGCAGATTCGTTTGGCAAATCGCCAAATATATCATCCAGTGCGGCTTTTAATTCTTCTTCGCTAATCGCCCCAACAGCGCCCACCGTTAAAGTCGAACGCGAGAGGATTTTCTTGTTCATTGCAATGATATCTTCTCGGGTGATTGCATCAATTGAAGTTTCTGTGCCACTGACACTGCGGGCATAGGGATGCTGTTGGAAGATTGCTTCACGTACTGTCTTGCTTGCAACTGAAGACGGGTTTTTCTTGCTGCCAGTTATGCCGCTGCGTATGGCACCTCTCATTCGTTCAATTGTGTCTTCATCAAAGCGTGGCTGGTTGACTGCCAGCTTCATCAGTTTGAATACTTCTTCGCGCTCAGAGCGCAGCAATCTACCGCTGCCTGAAAACTTGTCGCGTGAAACCGAAAACCTGAATTCCAGACCAAGTTCTTCTGCTTTGGCCTGAAAGGCCACTCCATCCAGATCACCAGCACCTTCATCCATCAAGGCAGTCATCAATCTTAAAGTGCCTTCTTTTCCTTCTGGGTCCTGTGTGGCACCGCCTTTGAACGAAACGGAAATTGCTATGATTGGAAGTGTATAGTCTTCAACCAGCAACGCCTTAATACCTTTGTCTGTCTCAATTTGCTTAATATCGATGGCGTTCGCTTGAATGATTAAACCAAATAGGAATGCAAGCGTTGTCAGGAAAACTCTCATGTATTTATCCCTCCTTTGGCAATAAACGGCTGGTAATCGAACGACCGCGGTCAATGTATTTTCTGGCAACTTTATTGACGTCTTCCACCGTGACTTTTTGCAGACGATCGGGCCAGCTTGTGAAGTCTTCGACGCTGCCACCAATTGCCAAAACAGACCCAAAAATTCGGGCAAGAGTTAATTGGCTGTCCTAGCTGTAGATAATGGTTTTCAGATAAGTTTGGCGTGCCCTGTCCAATTCTTCTTGTGTCACACCTTCTTTTAGAAGCTTGTCAACTTGTGCTTCCACAGCTTTTGACACCTCATCCAAATTGGTGTCACCGCGCGGCACGGCATAAAATCCAAATGAGCTCATATCCCTGGATGATCCTTGATAAAATGCCCCTGCAGCCGTCGCAAGTTCTTGCTCCAGAACAATTTCCTTTTGAATGCGGCTGGTCGCTGAACCGCCCATGATGGTACTTAAAAGATCGAGGGCTTCTGCCTCTCCTTCTTCAGCGATTTGGTACGAAGGTACACGGAACATTCTTTGCCAACTTGGTTGGGTTACCCGCTCATCTTTATAGACCAAATTCTGTGCAACGACATTGGCAGGGCTGGACGTCCATTTACGTTCTGTTGGCTGTTTTGTTGCGACAATTTTGCCGTAGGTCGATTGTGCCAGTATTAATGTTTCTTGCGGATCAACGTCACCTGCAACGACAATAATTGCATTCCAAGGCTGATACCAACGCTCATAAAAAGCAAGTGAATCTTCCATCTTCAACCTAGCAATTTCATGTTCCCAACCAATTATTGGAATTGAATAGGGATGGTTCGTATGGAGTGCAGCACGACTAAATTCAGAAAGGATTGCGGAAGGACTTCTGTCCACACGGCCACTTCTTTCTTCTAAAACAACATCGCGTTCTGGCAGAAAAACATCTTCCGTTACAACCAGATTGCGCATTCGGTCTGCTTCATATTTCATCATGTCCGGAAGAGCTGAAGGGGCAACTTTTTGATAATAAGCAGTGTAGTCCCAACTGGTAAAGACATTCTCCTGTCCGCCAATGGCAGAAACAGCAGCTGAAAATTCATTGTTTTTGTAAGTAGATGTGCCCTTAAACATCAAGTGCTCAAAGAAATGTGCAATGCCAGATCTTCCCTGAGGATCATCCGCAGAACCCACCTTATACCAGGCCATGTGAGTTACGACCGGTGCCCGTCTATCCGGTATCACAACCAGTCGCAGTCCATTTTCTAGAGTGAACTCAGTGATGTTAGGTTTTGGAGTACTCTCATTTGCAAATGCTAACGTTGATGCAAACATGATGAGTAAAACGCTTAAAATAAGTCGGCGCATGTATGAATTCCGAATCATTGCTTCAGGCTTTCATACTTATATAGAGTCGGACGGATAACAATCCAATCAATCAATTGTGGTAAATTATTTCAAAATCGAAAATAGCCCGATTGATGTTTCACCATACTCTCTCTTATCGACCAATTCGTACCCATTCAGGCTTTCGGGAAATTGATCGGTTGCCTCTTCCAGAATAAAGAGCGCATCCTGATTTAGCCATCCTCCTTCTCTAGCGGACCTTGCAGCTTTTTCACCAAACCCTTTGCGATACGGCGGGTCTGCAAAGACCAAGTCAAATGGCTTTAACGTTCCAATATTTCCAAGTCGTGTGGCATCACGTCTGAATATTTTTGTCATGCCTGAAAGTTGGAGTGCCTCAACGTTTTCCCGTATTGCTCCCCGTGCACTGCTTGCTTCCTCGATGAAAACACAATACTCACTGCCACGCGAAATAGCTTCAAGGCCGAGCGCACCGGTACCAGCAAAAAGATCTAGCGTTCTGCAATTTTCAAGATCAATTTTATGCGTGAGAATATTAAACAGGCTTTCGCGAGTACGGTCAGTTGTCGGACGCGTCGCCATACCTTTTGGACTATGCAAAGGCCTGCCTTTTAATCTTCCACCAACAATGCGCATTAGCTATTTCTCAAATTAAAATATGTTATTTTTTGCGTTGCGGTCTGCCTGAACGAGCGGTACCTCTTCCAGGATTTTCCCTGGATTGTTTGGCCCAGCTACCGCCAGTTTTCTTGCCTCTTTTTTCCGAGGCACTTCCTTTGGACGTTGTTAGGCGAGAAAGTGTATCATCACGGACTGTCCCGCGTTTTTGTTTATTGCCAGATTTGCGTGCCTGTTTCCTGCCTTGCTCAACTGCCTTGGTTGCAGAACGGGCAACTTCGGGAGCAAGATTGATAATCGGTGCATCAAAATCGGCGCCCGACTGCTCGATAAGCTTCTCGCCCAATTGATCTCGCAACATGCGGCTTCTTATTTCACGCACGGCGCCTTTTGGTAAATCTCCCAGTTGGAATGGCCCAAATGAAATTCGGATCAGCCTTGTTACTTCAAGACCAAGGTGACCCAGCACCTTTTTGATTTCCCGATTTTTACCTTCACGCAGCGCAACGCTTAACCAGGAGTTCGTTCCCTGCTCGTGTTCAAGTTTGGCCTCAATCGCTCCGTACAAAACACCTTCAACCGCAATACCTTCTTGTAGTTGGTCCAAGTCTTCTTGCCTGACCCGGCCATGTACCCGAACACGATAACGGCGAAGCCAGCCAGTTGCTGGCAGTTCCAGCACCCTTGAAAGGCCGCCATCGTTGGTCATCAACAACAAACCTTCAGTATTAATATCAAGGCGCCCGATGCTCATAAGACGCGGAAGGTCGTCCGGCATGAGTTCAAAAATAGTCTTGCGGCCTTCAGGGTCCTGATTTGTTGTGACGGTTCCAGCAGGTTTGTGGAACAGCCAAAGCCTTGTGCGTTCCTTTTGAGAAATGATTTTTCCATCGACTTCAACCTTGTCGCGTTCCGAAACAGTAAATGCCGGTGTTGTTAAAAGTTTGTTGTTGACTTTAACACGGCCATCTAAAATCCAGGCTTCTGCTTGGCGTCTTGAACAAAGTCCTGCTCGCGCCATTCGTTTTGCGATACGTTCCTGGGTTTCTTTTTCTGTAGAAACAGCATTGCTGACATCCTCCGCTTTCGCCGCAGATTTATTTGCAGTGCGCTTGTTTTCTTTATTGGCGGATTTATTAGTCATATGTGATATTCAATTCGCAGCTGAAAAAAACGAAGCAAATTTTGCTTCAACATCTTGGTGAGGCAAATCTGTGTCAAAAGCAAGTTTTATGGAACATGCACTCGAAGAAGCAAAACTTGCTGCTGACCGTGGCGAAGTGCCCGTTGGCGCTGTTTTGATTCATGGTGGTGAGATAATTGCATCTGATGGCAACCGCACTCTGGAATTAAAGGACCCCACCGCACATGCGGAAGTGTTGGTTATTCGCGCAGGAGCAGAAAAACTGGATAATGAGCGCCTTTTTGAGTGTGATTTATACGTGACCCTGAAACCCTGCCCGATGTGTGCAGGAGCAATATCTTTTGCACGTATCAGGCGACTTTACTTTGGTGCCAGCGATCCAAAATCGGGGGCTATTGAGAGTGGAGTGCGATTTTTTTCAAGTGAAACATGTCACCACAAACCAGAAGTTTATTCTGGTATTCATGAAAGCGAATGTAGCCTTATCTTAAAAGAATTTTTCAGAAATAAACGAGAATAAATATGGTTCAGATACAAAAATGGCTCCCTAAGGAGCCATTAAAAAATCGCAAATAATTCATTTTAGAATGTGCCGTTTTCCGTCACAACGCCTTTTTCATTCCCTCTATTCTCTGCTCTTTCTGCCTTTTGACGAGCGTCCAATTCTTCATCGCTAATGCCAAGATTGCCTGTTTCTGCGGTTGCCGCTGGCTCGCGATACTCAACTGGTGGTTCGGTAAGATATTTACGATTTACACCGATCGCATGGGCAATTTCTTCTTTAAGCTTTCTAGCTTTCTTGCTCTCGGAAATACCATTTGCATCATTACGTGTATCAGCGAGCCATTGTTCCTCTTTTGCCCAAATAGGTGCTCTGGCCTCTTTATCCCCGCGAGAAGAGACGGAGATACCTTCTTTTTCGCTGTTAAGATATTCAACTGGCAATTCGCCCGTTCTATCGTCAACTTCTGGTGCTGCGCCACGAACTCTTGCGATGCGTTCTTCTGGTGTTTCTGGCCACTGATCATTTGATAAAGTAGCTTCCTTGTCCACCGGAGCAGGCAAAATATTCTTGTTTGCAGGCATTACCAATTCAGGACGTTGATTGTATTCAATGGTATTTTTTTGGGACTTCAGAGAAAAGATATTACTCAAGTCCTTCATGGTGGCTTTTTCATGGGTCGTGCCGGTGCCATAAGTCGTACCAGCATTACAACCCGCAAGAGCGAATGCTACAGCAACCAAACCCATTGAAAACACAGTTTTATTCATGACTTCCACCTGATAAAAAGCGGCTAAGCAACAAGAGCCCAGCTAATTGTCGCGACTGTATGCTTTACAAATAAGGCAACATGGCGACGTTTGTGAAGATTTGATACCTCAAAAACTGCAAGTTTACAACAATTGCGCGTTCACCGTCTGTTGATGTTTATTTGCCTTCAATTTCCCGCATTGCAGCTGCATCACGCAATGAAATGTCTGGATAATCAGGATCGCTGCCAACTTCAGGCAATACTCGCCATGAGCGGGCGCATTTTTTGCCCTTTGCCAATGTTGGTAAAACGCTTACACCTTTTACCTCATCAAGCTTGAAAACATCACCTGTCAACGCATCAGATGAGATTACGATATCACTGGTGATACAAATCTCAGCCATGTCCTGACCTTCAATTGAAGCCATAAGCTCGGAATTTTCAACACAGACCTGCGGTGCTGCCTCAAGCGAAGAGCCAATACGCTTTTCGCGGCGTTCAATTTCCAACGCTCCGGTCACGACGCGGCGGACAGCCCTGACTTTTTGCCACTTGGCTGCCAGTTCTGAATTTGCCCATTCTTCCGGTACATCCAAAAATTGCTCCATGTGAACAGATGCATCTTCGCTGCCACGCTCACTTTGAAAGCTTTCTTCCATGGTAAAGGGCAGGATTGGAGCAAACCAACGCACCAAATGATCAAACAATTGTTTCACAACATAAAGCGAAGCCTTACGTTTTGTACTTGAAGGTGCATCGCAATAAAGGCTGTCTTTGCGGATATCAAAGTAGAAAGCAGACAACTCCATGTTCATGAAGTTTGAAAGCTGTGCAACTACGCGCTTGAAATCAAAACTGTCATAGCCTTCGCGGACTATACTATCCAGTTCCCACAAACGATGCAGCATCAGCTGTTCCAATTCTGGCATATCATCATGGGCGACTTCATCGCCCTTGTAATGGGAAAGCGTACCCAGCATCCAGCGCAGGGTGTTACGCATTTTCCGGTAAGCATCGATGTTAGTTTGCAGAATGGTTTTACCCAAACGCAAATCTTCTGAATAATCAGATGATGCCACCCATAAGCGAAGAATATCCGCACCAGATTGTTTGATGACCTCTTGCGGTGTCACGATATTGCCCTTGGACTTCGACATTTTCGTACCGTCTTCCGCCATGACAAAACCGTGGGTCAGAACAGTATCATAAGGCGCACGACCCCTCGTGCCACAGGCTTCCAGCAAGGAAGAGTG
>WLWG01002639.1_pt1 | contig 13349 bp, 21 predicted proteins | sample 6712871 | NCBI WGS metagenome assembly WLWG01 (sample SAMN12718693, study PRJNA515312) | sponge metagenome | isolation source: marine sponge | host: Mycale hentscheli | place: New Zealand: South Island, Marlborough, Capsize Point | collected 2003-05-01 | reverse complement strand
CCCGTAACGATCCATACGGTGACTGATCTCACGTTCCGCCAGGTCGAGACCGTCGTTAAAGGCGTAGGCTCTTAGGACGTTCTCGGCATAGCTGCGGCTTCCACCGTTATCAGCGTAAGCCTTCAGGAAGGTGGTCTTCCTTTCATAGGTATTTAGGATGTCAGCGTTAGCCCGTGCCACAGCCTCGGGGACGTACTGAATAGCACCTTCTCCAGACTCGAACTGCATGCGAACAGCAGACTCGATCTCTTCATAGGAGGGTTTGTGGTGGTAGCACCTGGTATGGTTCGCCATTCGAAGAGCTTCCTTCTTGGGATCCACCCGCCAGTTGCCTGACTCGTCCTGGGAGTAAAGCCCGAGCTTGGCGGTAGCTGCTCCCAAGTCACCCTCGGAGAACTGACGCATGCCAGCGGAACGGCGGATATTGCCAGCCACGATACAGGTAGCAGCTTCGTCGATCAGGAGACATGCCTCGATGGTTGTCAGCTGACGACCCTTGGCGCCATTCAGGATGTCGACAATCTTGCCGAACAGGCTTGGCAGCTTGACCGGGTTGGCGGTGCCGCCGAAACCTTTCAGGCGCTCACCACTTGGGCGGACCTGTGACAGGTCGACATAAACATGGCAGTCCGATTCCCTCAGGGTGCTAGTTGCTTGGTGCAGCAGAGCCATGTAAGCGTCTCTCCAGCCCTTTCTAGAGTCACCTACTCGAATATGGATCTCATGGTCATCCCAGATGCACTTCGTATCCTCCAACCCAGGCTCCGAGCCGGTTTCTGACACTGTCTCGAGGTGCAGTGTACGAGTAACAGCAGGCAACTTACTTACGACGTGCTCTTCTAGAACTGCGCCAGTGCCCGATCCCTGCATAGCAAGGTCAACCAGCAGTCCAAAGGCTTGCAAGTCCTCGATATGAGTCGAAGTGCAATTGTAGTAGCCGCTAAAATTCTCCTGCTTTTTACTCCAGTCAGTACCAGCAACCCAGAATGCGCGACCCGAAGGAAATGCACGTTGAGCCAGGGCTTGTTCCCTAACAAGACTGTATTCCTCTTGAGTATATTTGCCGATCGATGCAATGTCGTCAATCGTGCGAAGCATCGCTTCTTGGAAGTTTTCCCTGGTACCGTCTTGCTTGCGGCGGCTGTAGGTGCGCATCATAACGACTTCGGCGCTCGGGGCTGAATCGCGAAATGGCTTGGACTCAGTGGGCTTGAAATCAAAAATGCTCATTAGTAACCTCTTGGTAAAGTTTAGAGACTGCAGTGTATGCCTCTTCGGGGGTCCCGAAGGTCGGGGTCCAGTTAAGAACACCTTTGTAATGGAACTGACCATTGTAGCGGCCAGAGAATGAGCCGTCGCGCTGCTTGTGCTCGACAACTCCCTTGAGGCCCGTGCGGTTTTCCGCGTCGGACATCTGGATCCTAGCATGGTGACGTCGATGGTTGCCACGCTTTTCGTAGACAAGATTGCTGAAGCTGTTATTCAGCTTGTCCTCGTCTATGTGGTGGACGTCCATAGGGTAATCAAAATGATTTCCCGTGAAAGCAGCCATCACCATGCGATGAACCAATCCAAGCTTGTTGATCGTGCTGGGATTGACCGTGCAATGTCCACTAGTATTTTGACGCTGCTTCAGAACGCGGCCAGGAACCTTGCGACAGTTACCCAAGGAGCACCTGTCGTAGGTTCTGATCACGCCGTCAAAGGAAGCGTAGTACTCGGGGATGCCCTTGATTGGCAGGAATAGTTCCATTGCATTCGCGTAGGGAAAGGTTGCCTAACAAGGCTACATGAAAAAGCCCCTCGGGAGGGGCCGAGCTACATCTTTCTTAATTTGATCAGAGGATCAAGGAAAGGACGAATTCGCAATTAGCGTATCGTTCGTCTTCGGCAAAAATGCGGCGAGCACCAGCATGACTACGAGCCAGAAGAATGGTAGAGCTGTAATACTCATGGCCATGGCTCTGGTAGATCACCCGGTACTCTCGACGAGTAAGGAAGTTAAACATCAGTAGTTCCTGTGCTCGGTTTTAGCACTGGCTCCAGAAACGCGAACCCAATCACGAAGGTCGCTTTCGTCAAACCTACGGCAGGCTTCGTAGGCCGTGGGAGCAGCAACAGTGAAGCTCTTGAACCAATCACCATCACTGTAGCGAGCCAGGATGGTAAAAGATTGGTCAGGACGTGAAGGCTTGAGGAAATTGAAGAAACTGAGCATTAGTGAGACCTCCTTGTTTGTGGGTTGAAAGAATTGTAGCACACTATTCGCTAAGTAAATCTTTAAGGATGATGTCGGCTGCGGTTTCAAGCCGCTCGAAGTAGCTGGCTTGCTGAGTCGCCATGGGAGAGGAGTCGATCTCCTGGTAGCTAGAAGAGTAGACTGTTTCTGGGCAGTCACAGTTGGAGCAGGGAGTGTTACAGGCCATGTTGTTAATGCGATGGTTCAGTCGTGTGAGGCAGGAGGAGGGAAACACTACTTGCCCTGGCCTCGTGATTTTTTCTGGTTCTTGCGCTTGAAGGAGCCGCGCTTGCGTAGGCCGTTGCCAATAGAAGTGCGCTTCTTAGGACCAGACTGGAATGAATCGGTTTTAGAGTAGAAAGCCATGATTACCTCGGGTTGATTACTTGATCAGTGTAGCATGTCAGGGGGCCTCTCGGTCCCACAAATTTGTAAATCGAAACGGTCCAGGATCGGGCCATCCAGATTCCTTGCACATCTTCTTCAATGAGCAGTACAACCGCCAAGCCATCCATTTCATCCTGTAGTTGATGTAGTAGATTTGGATCTTCAGGCCAATAGCGGAAAAGGTGTTAACTGTTTCCGTGGGGTACAGCGCGAAGCTGACCCCTATCAGCGCGATCAATAGGTAAGTTCCGTTCATCAGCTCCAAGAGGGATCGTGGTAGGCGCGGACAATCTCACAGCTTTCAGGAAGAAGTTCCCGTGCTGTAATTGTCGCATGAGCAACTGACTTCGCTTTGAGGTAGTACTCTCGGCGGATACCACCATTGCAGTGGTAAATGATGGTGTAGTCAGAAACGATCATCAGTACTCCTGCTGGTGTGGACGGTGGTGAAGCACCTCGTGAAGCTTAACACATTGCTCGACCTTTGTGACTCCAGATCGGTTACGGTTTTCTCCGTAACGAAGATGGTTGTTCAAGATTTTCAGTTCTGTGTTGTCCTTGTTCATTTGAATCTCCAAAAGGTGGATGGTGTTTCCATGTAACTAGCTTAGAGGCCCTTGGGGCTTATGCCAGTGTTCCTTAATACTTAGTAATGTTGACCTTAATTCGGATCGAGTGATATGGGCACGGTTACCACCGACGTGGTCGTAATAGCCGCGACCGTTACGATATTCGACAGAGGCCCACTCGTATGCAAGTTCGTTCATAGCCCACCCAATTAATTCATGGTCACCTCTTAGATAGGCTCCTACTGCTGGTCGCTTATAGAGGACCAGTGCTGCCATTAGCTTATCCTGAATCTCAGGAGTGAACATGTCTAGGTTGTCCACGTCAGAGTGGGCTACTGCAAAGCGAAGGGTTACCGGAATAAACTGATAGCGCCCTACAGCGTACAGCCACCTCTGCTGATAGGCGATGACTTGTCCTACCGTGTAGTTCTCGAAGGTCAATCCAGTGAGGCCCTGTATGCCTCCAGGAGTGTCCCCAGCGTAGCCACGGTTGACTGCGTTGTAATCTCCCTCACCTTTCGCTATGAGGTCGGCTAGGGGCTTCAGACGTACATGCACAGGGGCGGGAGCCGCAGGATTGATGCAATACTTCTCAGAAGCTTGGGAAGGTACAAAAAAGGCCCCCACACTGCTTAGCGATAAAGCCAGCAAAGTGGAAGCCAAGGTCCGTCGATGAATCATAAGTTAGTTCCTCCTGATGAATTGTGCTAACTCGGTGAACCCGCCTATGGGCTCTCCGTCGATTTGAATATACGGCACAGTCTTCCAGCTTTCGTGGAATCCCTGCATTTCTTCATAATTGATCCCCTGGAAGTCCAAGAGTTTTTTCGCTTTTACGCAGAAAGGGCAGTCCGGGATTGTCCAGATTGTTGCATTCATGATCCTGTTGCCTCCTTGTACTTTTTCATGGCCAGTTCTGGTGTCGTCCACCAACCCAAGAGGGTCGAAACCCCCTTGATCTTGGCAACGGCTTGGTACCGTGTCTCCCCACCTGCAAGAGTGATGGGGTAGACGCCTTCGTCATAGCTCATAAGTCTACTTATCCGTTCCAGGCAAGCTTTCCATTGGCCCCCAGGGACACTTCTCGGAGACCCTGCTAACGTTCTTGATATGTGTCTCCTTCAAGAAGCGGGCCAGGCACGAAACTACAACTCTAAAGCATTGGCCGTCGATAGGGCGGCGGTTTTGGTTCTTAATTGCCAACAACCACTCCCTTAAGAGCATTGCCTGAGCGTCCGTGGCGGGATTGTAGGCCGTCATCACGGGTCCTTCACTTAGAATGTCTAAGAATAGAGCGATTCGGGACCAAGGGTCGCAGGAGAGGCGCCCTTTACTGCTAGACAAGCACGCCTGAGCATATCCGTAAAGAGTGGCACCCATGACCAAGGGGGAGCAGACTCCAGAGCTTTTGTATTTGTCGATGATCAAGTCGATAAACTCACGGTGCTTCAGGTAGGTCTTTGTTACGCGATCATCGCCGCTCCGTCTGTTGAAGATTGCGCCCCCTCCCTGGTTTGCGCTCCAGGGAGTCAGTGAGTGCCGCACGACTGAGTCAGCGCCACGAGGCATGGTCACGCCACCTACGTTGATCCGATCAAGTTGAGACCTTTTGTTACCCTGATCCATCATCCTCATGGACGCGCTGGGCCAGTTCTCTGCAAAAATAAAACTTTGCACCGTTCCAGATTCTATAACGCTATACAGTCTATGCTGACCATTGATCAAATTACCTTGAGCGTCGACGGTGATTGCTGAGACGTCGTCTATCCAATTGCCTTTGATCATGTCAATAGTGTATCTTGAGACGTCGGCTGTTCGCAAAGGTCTTTGATTGATAGCGTTTTTAGCCAAAAGGGCTTTAGCTTCTGCGGGGCCGATCATGCGGATAGAAACTTTTTTTTGCAAGCTAGCTGCTTGATGTGAAACGAATGGCTGATTGGTCATCTGAATCTCCGTGGGGTGGTTGTTTGGACATTGATATAATAACAGGAAAGCCCGCCTCAGGGGACGGGCTGTTGCACTTCGTAACCTGGCTCAGATCACCACTCTGACAATTGTCTGAGGGTCTCGCATTGACTCACCAGCCTTATCAGCCGATTTCGCATTGTACTGGGCAAGCTTAGAAATAATCTCATAGCCTTCCACTCCATCCACATTCTGAAGGTCACATTTGATTCCATCCAGGCCCTGCTTGGTGACCACATGGATGTTCTGTGCGGCCTTCGAGATGAGTCCGAGCGCCTCTTCAGAGTAGGCATTGCTACCCACAAGACTAGCGTTACGGGAGATGTAATCAGAGACCAGAGACGCATGAATGTGTCCGCAGAGAATGTGGGTGATGTTTATACCCTTAGCAGCATACTTGCCAATCATAGCCTGGACCTTTTTCTGATCTCCAGCTGAGATTTGGTGCCCGTGCAGACCCAAGAAGGTTTGCCTGTGTACAGAAAACACTACTTCGTTAGCGTTGAAGTCGTTGAAACGCATGCCCTTGTCGTCGCTGGCGTCGAACAAAGCCTGGAGCATTGCATAGATGGTGAAGTCATAGCTATCAGTGGCCACTGGATCAACCCAGCCGAGGTCCTCCTTGACCCGAGACTCGTTGCCAGTGATGCCAAAGCAGTCGATAAAAAACTCTGACCGCAGATCGAGCAAGAACTGCTTGTAAAGGTGTACAGCCAGGAGCGTTGCACGAGCACGGTTGGTACTCATGGCTAGTAACTCATCGAGACGGCGGTCACTGTTCATGAGGTCACCACCGAAGAAGACCACGATACGTTCTGCGCCATAGGATTTGCCGATAAGCTTAGTCTTCTGAGCAAGCAATGCCAGACGCTTGGCAGCTACCTCGAAGTCAAAGCGATTAGTCGGTAAATTGACCAACTCATTGAAGTGGTTGTCCGACAAGTGGACTACGACAGCCGCAGCGTCAGGAGACAATTCTCCAGTTCTTCTGGGGCACTCTCCCAGGGACTTACCATGCTCTTTCAGCTCCGTGAGAATTGCACTGCTGTAGGCCGATACAGCGTTCTCGATCCGCGCATGTTCTCGGAACGACTTGTTAGCGATCCGACTAAGGTCTGACGTCCGTTGGTTCCTCTTGGACAGCCTTACGTTCTCGGCCAAGACTTCGTAGTCAGGCGTTGAAGCAATTACCTCTTGTTTGATGTAACCACGTAGTTGGTTGGGCTTGGCTAGCTCTGGGTAGCGTGAATACAGTTCAGTAGCAGCTGCAAGGTAAGACCCCCATTGTTCGTAGAGCTCAATAACCTCTTCATGAAGGTGGCTGATGGGAGTGAGGTTCATTAAAACGGAGCGGCTTCACCCATTATAACATCTTCAATGTGCTTAAGCACTCCTTCGTTACTATCTATTACAACCCGAGGCCGAATCAAGGGACGAAGCTGATCCATGTAGTGGGGCTCAGCAACGGCTACAACGGCCATCACGCTATGAGGAGTAAGATCAATGGAAGAGCAGTCTTCTAGCTCCTGCAGGCGCATTGCTAGCCATCTGAGAGCCGGGTTACGCATTCTCTCCATTAAAGGGCGAAGAGTATCTCTTGACTCAGGGCAGTGGACGAAATTTCTGACGAGACGGCGTTCCACCACAAGTCTGGTGTCGTTCAGATCACGCCTTTCCCAGTGACTGTTACTTGCGGCGGTAACACCTGCGGACCAACCGTCAGCGATCCTCTTGGCTTCTTTCGCATCCGAAGAGAGGACACGGGCTGCTTTGTCAATATAGTGAGTTCTCAGCGCTTTTGACTTCAGTCCTTTAATAAGGTCATTCAGTTTCTTTTCCACTGCAATCATCATGCTGGTATCGGACTTGTCGAGATCGGCAGCCCAGCTATCTATGACCCAGTCGAGCCAGTTAGGAGCGTCTGAGATGTGCTTGTAGAGGTCGCCACCATTGCGGATCACGTCGTCAGGGTCACTGCCCTCAGGGAGGGTTACCACTGTTATCGAGCATTCGCCCTGCATTGCCATTGGGCCAGCGGCACTGATGAACACTTCAGCAGCTTTCTTCCCGCCAGCATCGCCATCAAAACAGAGGATGAAGTTCTTAGTGTGTCGAGCGAGCCTCTTGAGTGTGTTTTCGTCAGGAGCTGCGGTTCCCTGCATGGCTACGACATTCTTGATCCCTGCCTGCCACATGCTTACGACATCAAGATGCCCTTCAACGAAGATTAAGCTGCCTGCCTCTCTGGCGGCTCGACGAGCCCTGGGTTCATTGAATACAAGTTCCTTCTTTTGGAATAGATGACTATCTGCTGAGTTTTTGTACTTGGCCTGCTGTTCCTGCTTAGTGGCTCTGCCAGTGAAGCCGACCAGTTCTTCTCTGTGGTTGTGAATTGGCAGCGTGATGCGACCGGAGAAGAAGCCGCTAGAGCTGTACCCGATCCCGAACTCCTTAGCCGCAGCTGCTTCTAGCCCCCTAGTCTTTAGGATATCCCTGATTCTACCTGCTCTAGGATCTCTTATATTCTTCTTGTAATCCGCCTGTTCCTTCTCTAGCTGGCTTATAGCAGACGTCCGCTCAGCTCTTCGCCTCCGAGCCTCCTCGGGGTTCTCTTCATCCGTCTCGAACGGGACGCCAAGCACTTCTGCTGCAATTTCCGCTGCATCTCTGAAGCCCAGTCCATTCCGCTCTCGGACGTAACCAATAGCGTCGCAATTAGCGCGGCAAACGTGGCAGAAACCGAACGACTTGTCATCATTAATCGTTAGCGATGGGTTTGTGTCATCGTGCCACAGACATTCGGTAACGAACTCGTGACCAACCTTTTTGAGTGTACCGCCAAGAGCTTCGACCACCAGGGATAGCGGTCGAGCCTTGATGCCTTCGACGGTTGTTGCCTTAATCGCCATTTATAGGTCCTGCGGGGTGGTTACATACTACCACACCTAGAACAATTGTCCCTGAACTCGCCCATCCCCGAGGTCTTCCCACCCTTCTACCAATTCTACTTCGATGTTTTCCCAGTTCGTCGCGTGGCAACCGGCTGCCGAAAGAAGAGCGTCTACTGATGCCTTTGGGATCTTGTTGCCAACGCCAGAGAGATAGACCTCCATATTGTCAAGAGCGTCTCGATAAGGGCCGTCAACCTCTTCCATTGCCGACTTTGCCGCCTTAAGGTAGACTGATCCGAAATTAATCTCAGACGGCTCAAGGGCTTCTGTAGGCTTCGCTTGCTCCTTCAGTTCCAAAGGCGGACCAGAACATACTTTGCGCACTTCCAGCCATTCTTCCAGTTCGATCTCAAGTTCTTTGGCCACTTCTATGTCGGTCGCCCCTCTATGAAGCAGCTTTCGCCCTTTTACCCATCTCTCCCGCATCTTGTGGCTCAGGCGCATAGAGTAAGTGCGGTCCCTGATCCAATGTAACAACTCTCCGCGAATCGTTGGAATAGCTATACTGGAGAACTTCATGCTTTTACCGGTCACTGGATGCGGCATGGAAGGATCATAGCGATAAGCAGACTTGCATAGGCCCTCAAAAGCGACTGACTCCAAGGTGTGATATTCGATTCCAGTCGTCCGCTGCAAACGCCAAGCTTCCTTCCGTGCTAAATTAAGATTATCCGCAGCAAGCTTCTGTTGTTCTCTATTCATTTGAAACTTCTTGCTTTTGCGAGCCATCCGAATTTCTACTTAGTGTCACCCCATTCTACCATTCGTGTATTTTAACGCCTGGTAAGATCCGATTGCCTCTACCCCAGGTCACCTCAGTCATGGCGGGAGCAGTCCTTTGACTACAATAGTTGATAGCTTGAACCAAGGCGTCGACCATGTCATCGTTTTTCGATGCAGGGAAGAGACTAAATTCACTAACGAAAGCATCAAGCCATGTGGCGCTTGCAGGTAAGTAGACATTGCCAGCTTCTACAACAGGTACGCAACCAGCTGCTCTTGACTCCTTAGACCTTTCTGGCCTAAACCCAATCAATCCAGGCACCTTCTTTTGAAGCATTTGATAAACAGCGTAGCCGGAAGCCGCTAGCTCGATCACAGTGCCGCTTAGCTGATGTTTCTGATACATTCGGGCAATCATTGCCATCGTACCTACGACGTCGAGCTTCTCTCTGACCAGGTCTAGCACGTAAAACTGAGAGCCCGCTTGGCCAACGACGGCACCCACAACATAGTCACTCTTGTTGTTGGCGGTAAACGTGGCGTCGACCGACAGCATAACACGCTGAAATTCTGGCAAAGGTGTGTCGTGGTTGTAATACTGCCACCAAAGAGGATCGAACATGTTACCCCCTTCAGGGGCTGGACGCTGTTGGTATAGAGAGGCGAAATCCCTGGATCCAACCGCTTCCCTGATTCTCTCTAGATCATCTTGGCCGTACCTTTGAGGACAAAGAGGTTCCCCTGGCTCCTCCCTCCAGTCAGGGATCGACTCACAATGTGCGGGAAGGATAGGGCGGTCTCCTTCATCTTCATACAAAGCTGGCAGGTCTACAATTGTCCAATTCTCTCGCCCTTTCTCTGATACATTCATCTCATTGTCGAGCAGCTGCCCGATCATGTCATTTTCCGACCACCTAGTTTGAATGACCACAATAGCTCCCACCTGAGGCTCAAGACGTGTGTACAGGGTAGACGTGTACCAGTCGTTGAGCTTGTCCATCATTCGCGCAGACTCAGCATCTTCCCTGTTCTTGACAGGGTCATCGATGATGAGAAGGTGGCCAGAGCGGCCAGTGATAGCGCCACCAACACCGGCTGCCCACAGACCTCCACTACCCTCGGTGCCCCAGGCGTTGACCGCTTTCGAGCTCTCATTCAGGAGTCCTCCACCAGACTTGAAGAATTCACGAGCTTTTCTTGAGAACCGCGCTGCCAGTTCGGAGCCGTAGGACGAAATTCCGACATACCGATCAGGGTGAGCCAATAGATAAGCAGCAGGCAGGAGCTGCGAAGCCAAAAGACTTTTGCCGTGACGGGGCGGTACTTGAAGGATGAGGCGATTGCACTTTCCGTCGATGACTCGTTGGAGTTGCTTGATGACTTCGGCATGGAATTTGTAAAATTTGTATGAAGGCATGACCTTCTTGATGAACTGCCACAAGATGACACGCTCAGCGTGCTTAGCGGCCTTCTTTGCTTTTACGTCTTTGATCAGGTCCTGCCCTGAAGCTGCGTAATCTAGAAAGTCGTTGCCTGCCTTAAAAGACATTTCATTCGTCCAATGGGATAATGTATGCGTCGTCAACGTCTTCGTTCATGACGTCAACTTGAACCTCTTCCAGTTCATTGTCAACAACTTCCATAAGTTGCCCAACGCCTAAACTGGTAGCCCAAGCCTGACGTCCGCTGTCAGACATGTTAGCTGCAGCCCTAAGAAGACCAGATACTAAGTGGAGAGGAATATCCTCACCCTCCTCGTTGGCCTTTGCCACACGCTTCTGGATCATGCTAACGAGATCGTTCGACACGTCCATCATCTGACGCGCTTGGTCCTCGTTCGCTTGACGAAAGTCCGAGATAGCTTGGCGTTGGCGTTTCCTCTCTAGCTTATTGCTTTCCTGGAACACAAGCGCCATCTCCTTTTTATCGAAAGCTGCGCAGCGCCTGTCCCAGTTATATTTCTTGGCCCAGTTCCCCATAGTATTAGGGGTCATGTCCATGTACTCAGCGGTCTGAGTCAGGTCACGGTGGTTCCCACTGTTTAGGTAGAACTGAAAAGCTCTGAACTGCTCCTGATTCTCGTGACGTCCTGCCTCGTTGACTCTGTACCCCCTTTGGAACACCCATATCGGGCCAGGATTGTAAGGAGGCTTAGCCTCTTTCCATTCTGCAGTCATACCAGGACATCTCGTCGGGTTAGTATGCCAAGGCATTAAAAAAGGGGCCGAAGCCCCGTTGGTTATTCGAACACTGCCTCAAAGACGCTTGGTAGTTGCTCTTTGAAGATATCCTTAATGGCCTCGGCAACTAATCGATGCTCAAGCTGTGTCTCGACACCAGCCCGAACCTCCAGATAGTGGATCCAGCTCCGAATGGTTCCCGACATGTAGATCCGAGTGGGAGTGCCTAACGGGAGGATCGACCTGGCGCATTCTTTAGCGACCCCGTGCTCGAGCATGTTGTGGTACAAATCCTGAGCTCCGTCGTAAAGCTCCTGGATATAGCGGTTGTAGCGCTTGATCAACTCTGGCGGCAAGTCGTCGTGACTGGCCTGCTTGTTCTTCAAGTCCTGAGAACGCAGGTGAGGCAGTCCCAGCGGCGGAAGCTCGGAAACGTCGCTATAGCGTTGACTGAACTCCTGAAAACTGAAGGAGCGATGGCGCAGGATCTGAGCGGCGATTGCTCTGGTCGTGTTGATCTCGACCTGCATTGTGGCGGTTTCAAAGATACTCCAGTGATTGTGCTTGATGCAATAACGCAGCAGACGAGCTGCTGTATCATGATTTTCTTGGTTCTTCGGATTAGAAACCCTGGCGCAGTAAGCCATTTGCTCTTCAGCGTCGGGCGTGATATTGATGAAGCGAGCGTTGTGGACTTCTTGGTTCATGGGTTCCTCCTGGGGTTAAGTGGTGTGCGGCTAAGAGTTGCCTTTGCTTTGGCAATACCTTCGTGAGCGGTCTCGATGTCGGAACAGGTGCCGAAGAGTCGGCGTTTACCCTGCTCCACCATGTAATCGTACCACCCGCTGCGTTCAGTGAGCGTAACCTTCATCAAAAGACATCCTCAATTGGTTCTGGGGTTTCGATAGGCTTGTACCAAGATGGATAGCTTAACGAGCCAATTGTAATCTCTTTGCCAGGCCAGTTGCCAGAAGCTTCACATTCCTTATAAAGCCTGATGGCTTCATCGAACTTGCGACGGCCCTCAAGTTGCATCACCTCGTCGGCTTCGTAGATCGCCACCGTATATGGAGCTCTACGCTCTACAGCGGCGAACATGAAGCGGAATGGCTTCCCGAAGGCTTGCTCTGCTGCAACGGTATAAGCGGCTGCTTGGAAGTCGTACCCGAGGCCGACCACTTTCTTCGTGAAAAGCTCAGGCTCGGCGGAGTCCGTAGTCTTAAGATCAAGCACTATACCTTCCTCGACAAGAACACTGTCTAGGCGAGCCTTGAAAGGTACTTCCATGTAGTCAAGGTAGATCGAGACCTCATTGCGCTTGATGTAGGTTGCATCCGTTCCTGCATACCACTCAAGGCGTCTCAGGCTCTCTGCCATCCCAAGGACATCTGCATATTCCTCTTGAGACAGTCCAGTTCTGCGATCGATAGGTTTGCCTTTCGGGTAAAGCAACTCTTCGAGCTCGGCTTTCTTGGCAGAGTTCTTATAGCTGATGTTCTTCTTGTCGAGAGCTTCTTTCATCTCAGCAACAGTAAGATCCTTACCTTCCTTCTTTCGGTCGAAGTAAGAACCCTCAAAAGCTTTCTGACCGTCAAGCACGAGAGCATGAAGCGCCGTACCCATCTTCATTGCTGGAGTAGGGATGAGCTTGTTCTTTAGAGCCGACTGGTAATGAGCAGGCGACTCAAGAATCTTCTTCAGGCTGGACTGATTGACCCCGACCTCTCTGCGGTAGTCCCAATCTGCTTCGTTCCAGCGAATTTCCATTGTTTACCAGCAACGTCACCCCCATTATACCAGCTGGTAGATTCTGACAATCCAGACGGAATCAGCTTTCTTGGCCTTCTTCCAGCGTACCTGAAGTTCTGAAATGATGGACACTCGGTCGTCGACCCATAGGACGCCATTAGCACAGTCCATGAGAGCCCCCGCGATGTTGTCAGTGTCTGCACGACCTTCGCCCTCTACATCGATTTCAACGCGAAGAGGACCCTCTAAGGGGTCCCCAGTGTACTGCTCCTTGATGGATGCCAGCATCGCTTTACGCTTGTCCATGTAAGCCTTCGGCATGAAGGCATGACCGCGAGCTACTCTTGGTCTAGCCTTGCTATAGATCGGCTGCTCGATCCTCAGTTGGGTTATAAGTTTCAATGTTCGCCTGATAATAGGCTATGATACCACCCGCATCCTTGTTGCCGTGCGACACATAGTCATGACAGGCTCCGTAGATGCCTTTCGTGCTATGTACTGGTTCGCCGTTGGCTGAAAGCTCGCCACCGAAAACGAGCATCATCCGAAGTAAGCAGTCGGACCGTAGTGCCAGCCGCTCTTCGTT
>WLWG01002637.1_pt1 | contig 13351 bp, 22 predicted proteins | sample 6712871 | NCBI WGS metagenome assembly WLWG01 (sample SAMN12718693, study PRJNA515312) | sponge metagenome | isolation source: marine sponge | host: Mycale hentscheli | place: New Zealand: South Island, Marlborough, Capsize Point | collected 2003-05-01 | reverse complement strand
TAACTGCCCCCCTGATTTAAGTAAGTCTCCTCCGAATACGTGCGTACCTGTATGGTCTAACTTAATGCTTGGATGTGCGTATATTTTCCCGCCATGTTTTCGCCACAACTCGCAGAAGTGGTAGTCCTCAGATAGCAATGCACCTGTACCATCAATGCTTGTATCAAAGAACTGATGTGTGACTGGGTGTATGTACTCACCGTTTGAGTCTCTAAAAGATGTCCGTCTGTACGTAGGCACATGATCCTTTAGCTTCTCAAGTACACTGCGTTTGATTAGCATGAAGCCTGTACCACCGTGTCGCACCTCGATAACACCCGACTCATCTACTTCTGCATGATCCCCTTGTGCGCCCATCATGTTAAATACAAACGAACCACTGTAGTCAGCCAAGTTATCTTTACCTTCTCTCGCGGCTCTAGCTACTGAGTCCCATGCAATCTCTTTCTTTGAGTACACGCCACACACTACATCTTTCTCTGCTAGTAGTAGCGCAGGTATAGCCCCAGCTGGGAACGTTATGTCTGCATCAATAAACATCAAGTAATCTGCATCACGTTCGAGGAACATCCTAGCCAAGTCATTACGTCCACGAGTTATTAGGCTCTCGTTAGTAAGCGTAGCTATATAGGTTTCACATTGCAGTTCAGTTAGCGTTTTCCATGCACCCAGCAAACTAAGTGAGTAGCCCCCTGTACACATGCCCCCATACATCGGGGTTGCAATCATTATCTTTGGTCTATCAATCATACTGGACAGCCTCTCTTCTTTTTTTGTGCTTCTTTATAATGTCCGGCAAACGTCATTCTTGTGTTAAAGAATGAACCAAATTCTTTTTCGGATACTTGATGGTGTTTAAGTTTTATTTTTTTATCCTCTGTTAGTGGTATCAAATGCGCTAACGGAGTCTTGTATCTAATGTAGTTAGTGTAAGTCTCTTCTCGACGTTTAAATATAAGGTTCACATTGGTTACATGTTGATACTTAAACTCTGTCATCCCCGATAACACTTTATAGTCAAAGTTATATAACGTATTCCAAGTCGGGTCTTGCCATACAAAACGTGTTGTATCGGTTGCTCGAAACGCCCAAGGCGAAGATAACTTTAAGTGCGCGTATTCTTTTGAGTTAAAGTGTGTGCCTATTTGTTCCCCATCGTGAATTTCTGCATTATGAGCAGGGTCAGAAAACTGCCATCGATAATTGTCTGTTCCTTCCTTGCCCACCTCAACTGCCACATCGCACCAAGCAGATAACATGATTCCACGTTTGTATAAATCTATAATCCCAGGACATGTACGCATAGTAGGTACTGGGAAAAAACCATCCCTAGGCACGTAAGTTTTAGGTAACTCTTTCCACCAATCAGGGACAAACTCAGCCGCGAGTTTTGGTTTCGCATACTTAAATGCTCCCTCAACTGGTGTAAAACAATCAATCAAAAGTGTTTTCTTCCTAAAGAAAAACATAACTCCTCCTATTTATCCCATTTCTCTTCTTCAAGAGTAATAGATAGTCTTAATAAATGCCCGTCTACTGATAAGTCTGTAGCTTTCTTCTTGGCCTCTGCATACTTTTTAGAGTTCATCAGGTCTTGTACTTCTTTTAAATGCTTCTTAACATTTAACCAATGTTCACTCCAATCGTTTAATAGTTCTACATCACTCATTTACAACTCCCATAGGTTTTTCCATCAAAAGCCTCACAATCGAGGGGTAATTCTTGTGCCCAAGCAGGGCGAGTCTTCATTACTTTCTCCACAAACTTCTTTGCTTCTTCTACTTCTTCGTTAGGCACAATACATGCAATCGCATCATGCACCGTCATCACTACCTTGTACCTCTTAGCAATGCCAAGTAACTGCTCACCAATAACTATTCGAGCCAATGCCTGACACACATTCTCTATAACTTTCCCACCATAGATACGGTTCGCAATGACTGATCGTCCGCGTCTCGTGTCGTACACAATCTCAGTTTTTCCGCCTTCAATTTCTTGTCTGCGTAAGTTAGGGTACTTAATATGTAGCTTGTTAGGTAGTCGTATACCTATCTCATCTATATCTAGTACCCCCCACTTACCTAACAGCGCACCCCCACCTTCCATTAATGCTTCTAGGGCATCATTGGCATTCCTCCAGAGCATAGGTATCCACTGATAGGTGTCCCGATAAACATGGATGATACGTTTACATTCATCCTCATCTAGCTCAACACCAAAGTTCTTTAGTTGTGCTTGAAACTTCATTGCACCCATACCATAACCTGCACCAAGAATAGTAGTCTTACCAACAAAACGTTCGCCCTTGTCAATCTTATCTACGGGCTTACCATATATGCTACTAGCCATAATCTTGTACACATCATCACCTCTATCAAACGCCTCAACCAAGTCATGTTCTTCAGCTAACCACGCAAGAGTCCGCGCTTCAATTTGTGATAAGTCACAGTCAATCATGGTGTAGCCAGTAGGCGCACAGATCGCATCTTTTAGTGGTGAGCTACGTGGTAGGTTCTGCATATTTACTTTGTCATCCCCACCCCATCGACCAGTGTGAGCCGCGTAGTAACGTAAGGGTATTGGCATAGTTCCACGCATAGCGATGTTGATAAACCGCTCAGTTCTAGTTTCTTCAATGGTGGACTTTACACCTAACCTAGCAGACACAAGGGCTTGTACTGTAGTGTTCGGATGTTCTTGTAATGCTTTAAACTCTTCGTCAGACTTAGCGAATGCTAATGTTTCCTTGCCTGTTGTTGGGCTTATTTTTGTTGGTGGGATAACACCGTGACTTTTAAGTAACTCAGCAAACTTAGGGTTACTCATGATCTCTTTACGATCTACGTCGATCTTAGCCATCAACTCAGCTTTCTTTTTTTGTACTCCTTCTAAGTGCGCACCCAATACATCTACGTCCAGTTCAAGTACTGGCTCAGTAAACATACGTAGCGTGAGATCGATTAGCTTTGCTTCTGTCTTGTTTATTTTAGGTAACAAAACGCCAAACAGTTTTTCGGTTAGGTCAACGTCTTGAATGCAGTAGCTTGCGTATCTAGATAAACTCTCGTCATCAAAATCTATACGGCGTTTACCTAGCGCATTGATTACTTCGTCACCCTTCGCGCCAAGATGATAGTAAGAGCATAGAGCCTTAAGACTACCACCCACCTCGATAGCATGTATCGCCCTAGACATAGACAACGTATCCGCAATCATCTTAGGTTTAATATCGAAGTGCCACGAAAGAATCGCCATGTCGAACATAGCATTGTGCGCTACAGCTAGTGAGTTACCCCAATCAAACGAATCTAGAAACTCCTTGGTCTTTTGTTTTGTACCGCTAAACCACTGAGTCTCACCCCCCGATTGCTTTACTGCTACGCCAATAACCTCAAAGTCGTCATGACGTAAGTACTCTTCGGTTGTTAGTTTAGAAAGTGAGTATTGTTTATCGTAGTAGGTCTCGAAGTCTATTGTTAGTATTTTCATATTAAATTTTATTTTGTTGTAGGCATATCAGGCCAATGATGATTACCTTTAGATTTATTTAACTCAGGTGCTAGCAGTTGTAAATTAGCCCACGTATGTAACCCACACACTTTGTCAGAACGCAAAGGGACTATATGATCTACATGGAATCCAAACTCTTTCCCTTTTACATACATTAAACGTATTTTGTGTTTTTCCGATGCGAACCATTTTGTTTTCCTGTGCTGTCTAATATAGTTAGATCGCCATACTTTCCGTAATTTTGCACCGCGGCGTATTTTTTCCCTGTGTGAGTCTCTATATCTTTTATTAGCTTCTATCCGCGCTTCTCTACGTGTTTCTTTAGTAGCTAAATAATATTGCTTGTCTCTTTCTTTCCTACGAATTGCTATTATTTCTTTGTTTTGTTCTTTGTATTGTTTGTCGTAGGCTTGTACTTTCTCTTTGTTTTCCTCCCGATATTTTTTTGACTTAGCCCTAAAGAATTCTTTGTTTTTTTGGTAGTTTTTTCTACGTCTAGCATTTATTTTTTCTCTGTTTTTCTCACGGTATCTTTTGTATCTCTCCCGCTCAAGGTCTGTCATGTTCGCTCCTATAGCATTTCCTCAATCAAAATCCGTACATGGTTTATGTTCTCTTCATTTATCACTAGTGCCGTACCCCCAGTGTTACGTATAGCTTCCATCTCACGTTCTTGTAGCGTGGTAGGTTTGTTCTTACCCGCCTTGCACTCAACCGCAAAAAAGTTACCGTTAAAGCAACACACTATATCTGGCACACCACTACGCCCAAAGCCATAAGTCGCAGGGAAAAAGTAGTAAGCCCCAAACTCTTTGAGTATCTTGACTACTTTATCCTTCACTCTTTTCTCTGGTGTACTAGCCATTGTAGTTGCTTATTGGGTACATCGGTTGCTTTCTCTCCGCGCCAATGTCTGCACTTGTGAATGCTAAGTTAGCCGAGAGCACTAATAAAATAAACATAATTGTTCTCATGTTACTACCTCCTCTTTACTTTGTCCAACTTCTTTTGTTAACACCTCGCGCATCTTGACTGTGTAACTAGGAAACTGTTGGTAGTGCTCTAGTACCTTTATTGGCAGTCGTAGGTTTACGTGTACCATTGCTTCTTTCTTTCCCTTACCTCGCATCTTGCATCTCCTTTGCTTGTTGTAAATAAAATTGTGTATCGTCTATCTTGACACCCACATCAGTTATCAAAGTATCTGGGTTGGATATACTTAGCATTGCTAAGTGAGTCTTAGTCTCATCGCACAAGTCTTTATGTTGTAGCGTTTGTATGTTTGAGTCGCGTCCAAATAAGTTGTCCATGTATATGTCGTTGCCATACTTAATTACCAACACACCCTTACCATCGCTCGCTTGCCTTTGCATTTCAGTTATAGATATGAACGAATCGTAATCCTCAAGCATCTGTTCGACTTTGGATTCAAACTCAGGCATACGTTTAAATATATTTTTTGCTGTGCTTCTATGCTCAGTCATAATTACGTCAAACAGCCTACTACAAGGTGATGTTTTAGCAACAGGAGTATAAGTCTGTACAGTACCCGACATGTACTTAACGTTATTAAGTGCCGCATTTATAGCGTTGGCAGTTAGGCGTTGTAACGTATCAAAGCGTTCTCGCATTGCTATTGGTTTAATATATTTAAGGACGTTCTTAGTCGCAGTATTAACGTTCTTGGTTCTTTTCCAATCAGTAGACCTCAGTTCTCTACTTGTGATACGAGATTTTACGTGGTGGTTGTAACTATTCCCGCCATACTCTCCTAGTTTTTCTCCGTCGTACCAAACATCAAACTCAACACACTTCCAAGGCTGGTCAGCTTTAGCCCCGTTTACTGCTCTCCAACTTGTACTTACTGAAAACGTATACTTAGGGTCTTTCCTACGTACGGCGTTCATCACAACTACTGGCTCCTTATCTATCTCCATTGTGTCAAGACACTCGATAATCTCATTAGCCTTAGTCCTCTCTTCGTAGTAGTAAAGCCCAGTCGCTCCACCACACGTTAGTTTTATCTTGTGGTACTTATATTCTTCGCCATTCATACATCGCTCCTTTTTACATATGCTAGGTACTTAGCATTGCTATCTTTAGTTAGATTAGTTATAGGTACTTCTTTCTGGTAGAACAAATCAGTTGCGTATTCTTTCTTCATATAGTCTTTTAAGTAATTCAACATAACTCTTGTAAGCGCATCACCACTTTTAACAATACGGTGGTAACTCATACCATCAACACACTTGTAGGCATTCTCTTGCGCTATTCTTTTTGCGGCTCTGTACCAAAGTTCTTGGTCATCACTGGCTACGTCGTGCAACAAAGGTTTACCATCGGTATTTATTTTGTCTGTTTCTTCTCTGCTAAAACCTACGTCGCGGATTTTGTTAGTAATAGTTAAGTAGTCTGCGAACGGTTTGCAATCAGCCCACAACTTGTTCCATTCCTTACGCTTTATATATGTTTTCAGTATTTTATCTTGCGCTGTTACCCACTTATCCTGTAGCGCATCGTACACATGCTGACCCTTACCTAAGAGTTTACTGTTGTGTAGCGTCCAATCCCATATGTCGTACTGATATTGAGTCAAGTTTGTACCTAGTAAACGATTGATAATTGGTAACTCAAATAGGTAATAGTCACGTAGGTTTATATCTACTAGATGCGGTGTATCCGCTTTGTATGTGAGTGTCCTACCAGCAATTCTTCTTCCATACTTATTATCCAAGTAACATAGCACGTAGGTCTTATCGTCAACCTTATCCAGAGTAACGTACCCTCTAGACCGAGTGCCTACAGGTACTTTGCCTTTCTTGTTACCTTTTACAAATGGTTTGGTTGCGTTAAAGTATTTTTCTGCGTCCGCAAAAGTTCTGATACGTGGTATATCGTAGTACATAGTTCGCTCCTTCTTGTGTTGGATTATTAATGTATCACAAATAGTGATGTAGGGTTACAAAATTCTTCATAGTCTGCACGATTGACACTTAAGACTATGTTGTTTTCTCCTTCGTCAAGTACCCTAGACTCTTCCAGTAAAAGAAATGCTAGGCGTACCTTCTCCATTAGTTCACTAGGCATAGAGTGTTCTTCTTCTGTGTAAATATCTTCTTCATCGTCCATACTTGCTACCCTCATCGGTCTGGTCTCCCCGCTAGTTTTGCTATCTCATACAACTCTAACGGTAATGGTGCTACTGATACACTATTATGCAGTATTTCCTGTGCATCGGGTTTGTACACATGATACGTATCATCCGCATCTCTATTCCATTTAGCCTCAAACACTTCGCAGTCCCCCACTAGCTCCATAACCTTCATAGCTGATGTGTGCTCAAGTATGATTTTCTTACCAAATATTGTTAGTACTACTTTACTCATGTGTTTCTCCTTAATGTAAGTCCATATGAATTGTTTTGCCGAATGGCGCAGTAGCATCTTTATTTCCGATAACACACCACATAGTAGGGACACCGATGTCTTTACCCCAGTCCCACACATGACCATCCGTGAATAACAGTATGCAGTCAGGCTCAATTTGTTCCTCCTTAATCTTCTCGAATACACAGGCGGGACTTGTACCACCCCCACCCACAGGCTTAGTTACCGTATGAATGCTTTGCACTTCATGCTCCTCGTATGTCTCGTGCAATGTAACATCCGTATCCCAGTACATCATGTCCACCATGTCAGGTCGTATGTCCTCAAAGATAGCCTTCATCTCAGACATAGCTACGGTTAGTTCCTTACCAATAGATGCTGATACGTCAGGAGCAGTAACCGCTCTACCCATGCTGTCGGACTTATAAGACGGTGTGTAATATCCTTGCGCCAGACTACGCCGACTAACAGGACTCCATGTGCCGTAATCACCACCCTTAACATGATTGGTTAGAAACTCTCGCATCAATACTTGCCACGGTATCTGTGGATTGAGTAGTTCTTCAAGTGCTCTGTCTAGTGGGTTTCCACTTGAGGACTTACCCGCGTATTTTTCTTGCGCCATCTTTCCTTGCCGTAGACCCTGTTCAATCTCTTGTGCTCGCTTCTCCTGTTCTTCAGTAGATACTTCGGTTGCACCTTCCCAATCGTGTTCATCAAAGCCATTACCTTCCCCCTCTCCTTGTTCACCTTCACCTTGCTCTTGCTTAGCTTCATACAAGACTCGAAATATCTCAGGCACATTCATACCGTCGTACTTGTAGTCAAGTAGTCCGATAGGGTCACCATGTATAGACGGCATCTCTAACACCCTAGTACCTTTGCCATCGGTCTGCACTAGCTTTAGGTTAATCCAATAGTCCATAGCTTGGTTGGCTATGCTTCGGTCTTTCTTGTGTAGTGTTTCGTACATAGTCAGATGTCTCCATGCCTTGTGCAATGTTTCATGCGCCACAATGAATGCCACTTGCTTATCGTTTTGTGTCGCTAGAAAGTCAGGGTTGTACATCACATTGTATCCATCGGTACATGCTGTGGGTATATCAGTAGTCATAGTAATCTTACCCATAGCTAACACACCGGAGAACAGCGCAAACTCTTCCCATCGCATGAGTGTCATACTAGCTTTGGTAATCCTAAGTCTTTGGTCTTTCATGTTTCGCTCCTTATAGTAAGTCAGAGTTAGTCATTCCCAACAACTTATCCCTAAACTCTGGGGAACTAAATGCTACTGACTGCTTAGATTTAGCCAAACCCAAAGTGAACATCATCTCCCACTCTGGCTCGAATCTTGATATGTACTTCATGTACTGACCTATTGTGGTCTTATCAATCCTAGTAAGAGAACCGAATATAAACACACACGCCGCGCCCTGTGTTTCAGGTAGCTTAGCCTTTATAGGGTCTTTCATTATTTCATCATGGCTAGGTAGTTGGTCTTTGAAATCCACATACGCTTGGAAGTCCTTAGCGAATGGTGAACCCACACGACCCGCAATCTCACATGAGAGTAACTTAGAACTTAGCTTACCGTAACTACTGTGCATGATGTCCGATACACCCTCTAGACCACGACGCGTAACACCCTTGAATTTACCTTTCGTCCATGCCTCTCCATCTAGTATAGTAAGTAGACATTCGGGGAACTCGTGCATGAATGCAATCACGGTCTCATGCCATCCACTCTCGATTGCGTACTCAAGCATCTCCTCTTGGTTTGCACCTTTCATGACTAGCTCGATTACCCTGTCATGTGTATGGTCACGTATCCTGTCGCCCAAACCTTCTTCGTCTAGGTTACCCGCGATAATACGTATTGAATCTGGGTGTAGTGGAATACCACAAAACGCACCGTCTGGCTCAATCACCTCGTGTACTGCATTTTGTGCCGCAGGGTACATCTTACTAAACTCATCACAAAAGAATACTACTGGCTCCCCTGTGTGTAATCCCCAACTCTCGTTCGGCCCGAATACAAACGCACCATCTTTCATGATTGGCATTTTTAGATCACCTACATCGGTTTGTGTGCCTTGCATTAAACATAGCTTGCGCTCCACTTTTCTGGCTATTGCTTTTACTAGGGATGTCTTACCTGTACCCATCGCACCACGTAGTAAGTACACGGCGTGTGGGTTAGCCAAGATAATTTGTTCTGCTTCTTTGTATGTAACGTACTGGGTTATTTGCTTAAGCATCGTTTCGCTCCTCTGCTTGTGTTGTCAGGTTAGAATTCTAACCCGATTGAATTACAGCCATACCTCGACTGTTCTTATATTGTATCACATTGTGGTACATGAGTCCAATTACAGCGCGTACTTAGATAAGATGTCATCTAGCTTGGTCTTAACTTCGTTACGTGTTGCATGGTTGGTTGGTATCTTTAGCGTCTCCACACTCACACCTTGAATAGCGTTCTTGAGGTCAAGTCTTACTTGGTCAAGTTGTGAGTCGTTGGTTACGTTTAAGTGTACGAGTAGATCGCACAAGTCTGTCGCATTTTGCACGAATGTCTCGTGGTATCGCACAGTCTTACCGTCTTTGTTCTTGCCATCGTCATCCATCTCTATGGCTAGCTTGTCCTTCATAGACTCGATTTGAGTCTTAACCCTGTCCCATGCGGAAGATATAGCTGTCTGTACTCTGCTATCTACAGTAGCGTTTAGTTGCTCTCTCAATTCTTCCATCATCTGATTGGGTACATCGACGCGCCAATCCCCACTCTCCGCTATTGGCTCAAACGTCAATGAGTAGTCAAATGTCCTACATGACAATTCAAGCTCCGTCGGGTAGTCATTGTAGTTGTACATATCCCCCATCTTGAGTGGTGCTACATTGTCCCTGTAGTTGGGGTAACTTACATCTAGGAACACACGCCACATATCCTTGAGTATGGTGAGCATACCGTCAATCTTTTGTTTGTAGTCCATCATTGCGCTTGTGGGTAGTAGTCTAGACCCACGATCTCCCCATGGTAAGGTCAGGCGTATGTGCTCGGCTCGAATCTTGGATTCGTACTTCTTGATGTTGCGTAGTGAGTCATCGCCCGCCATGAGATTCTTCTGCACTTTGGATGCATTACTTGACGCACGCTTGGTGTCGTTAAGTTCTTTGGTCATACCCTTGTCTAGCTTTTGTCCACCCCATGATGATATGTTCAGGGATACCTGTACTCCCCTGTCAGCTATACTAGGTGTAGGTTGCACTGTAGTTAGTTGCTCTTGTGTATCTATATACATTGTGTTTCTCCTTGTGTTTAGTTAGTAAGTCCTACGAATATAGTTGGTGCATATATCAAGATTCCGAAAAATAACATTAGCACTACGGATAGCACTACTTCGCCCACTGCTTCTCGGAACCGTTCCCGCTTGTGTCGCTTTAGCTCTCCAAATAGTTCTTGTTGTCCTCTTGGCATTGTCGCTCCTCTTGTAGTTGTTGTTCTGCCCATTCTAAATCCCACGCTTCCATCCTACCTACTGGCGTGGCTCGGTAGTCACTACTGTTACCGTAGTTGTTTTGTTTGCGCGTCATCGGTGTACGCGTCTTGTTCTCTTGCTTACTCATACTCTGCTACCTCCTGTTGTATTAATTGTTTAGCGTTACGTCTTTCCTCTCGATGCACTTCGTGCTTCAGGTGTCGGGTTAGCTCGTGCGAGTGCCTACTTCCACCCCATGCGTCTCGCTCGTACTTACTTCGATGGTATCCCATCGCACTTCGCGCATTGGTTTGAATCTTACTCATAGTCTGCTACCTCCTTCCTCATCTATTCCCCATTCATTCTCCAATGCTTCTATTATTAACTGGGAACACTCGCGGTTTGCGAACGCTAACTTCACAGGCTCTACTTCAAGTAAGGGTTTATCTACCCCACCATAATGAACAGTTACTGTTAGTACCCCTTCGTCACTTACTCTTATACAGGTCTCAAAGTTCTCATTGAACCCATTACCTACCTTGACTGATACGCCATTGTTAATACCTATTACTGAAAAGTTTGTTTTACTCATAGCTCGCTCCTCTTAGGGTTGGTTTGTTTTAGTGCTACTTCTCTTGCATAAGTCTGGGTATGTGCAGACGCGGCTTGCTTGTTAGCTTCCACAAGAATTAAGCCGTGTGTTTGGGGTAGTCGCTTATGCCTAACCCGATACTCATACTCGTACTTCTCCTGACATGGTACACATAAGCGGTGTCCATCTAACCACCGCGCGGATTGCACGCGGTCATCACATTCAATACAGTTCATAGGTTATCTCCTACAGGGCATAGTTCGTAATCAGGTATGTAACTAAACCCATCAGGGAATGCTATCTGATGCTTGTGCATATCGCCTTGTATTCTGACGTTGCCAGTAGGTACACCCATACGGTCTGGTTGGTCAACTAAACTAACTAATAAGTCGGACTTGAAAACACCAGTCTCATACGCACGATAAAGAATGTACGCATTGAGTGCGCTGAATGGTTGCTCTCGTAACTCTTGGTCACAGGCATACGCCTCATCAGCTAAACAAGCATTTAGACTCTCGACCCAATGCACATCGGCATTGCATAAATAAAATGGATTGCTCATACTTTTCTCCCTCGTTTGCCATAATAGAATGTGTCGTGTCTCTTGGGTTTACCACCCACCACCATACCGCAAGCAATAATGGCGTTGTAATTGATGTTGTAACTAGTCAGACTCTTGGGCGGATACTGCGCTAATATCGAATCGTGGTTGATCACATGAGGTGATCTTTGAGGGTTACATTTAGTAACCCTAGTCTTTGGTGCATCTGCTATTGCTTTAGCACGTATAAAACTCTTGAGCTGTGCTAGTTGCTCTCGTTGCTCTGGTTTTAACATTGTCGCTCTCCTTGTGTTGAAATGAGGGTTACAAAAAGTAACCCTGCTATATGTAGTTACATATACCTAACTACACAATCATTATCTCACATTGTGGTACAGTTGTCAAGTCAGTGAGGGTTTCAGTTCGTGCTTGGTATTGTTATGGTTTTGATTGTTACTTTGTTACGGTTTTGGGGGGTAATGTTATTACATTAGATAACATTATAAATGGCTCTAGCAAACGGTTTTGCGGGATGTTTTGTGTGTATTGTTATATTGTTATCAAATATAATATTATATAATAGAAGTCGCCACTTTTAACTTGCACTTGCCGAGGGGGACGTAAGAGACAAAAAATATAAAAATCTCTCTTTATACCTTCATAACATTATAACATTGTAACATTGTAATAAAATCAAACACTTACTAATAACATTACGTTCTAATTTCATAACATTACGCAAATTAAATAACATTAGGGTTACTTTTTGTAACCCTAGTAGGCTCGCCACAACTATCACCTTGGCTCGACATAACTGTCATCACGATAACAAAGTAGGTGCAAAGTAGAAGGAGGGTTACATTTAGTAACCCTAGTAGGCTCGACATAACTATCATCAAAAATATAAAAACAAAAACAAAAACAAATAAGGCTAAGCCATTTTATAAAGGCGAAAAAAAACCCAGCCAAAAGCTGGGCGAAAAAAAGGGTGCCCGAAGGCACCCGAGGTATTACTGAACGATTGGGAAGTTAGCAAGTATTTTTAACATTGCCTTCTCGTCCTTGTTTCTTAACGAAGAAGTAATTTCTTCGATACTCTTCTTAAGTGCTACGGCATTTTTTCCAACAGCTTTGCGCTTGTCAGCAGTGGTCTTTCTGGAGTTAGTGTTGCCGTCGTTATTCTTCTCGACGATAAACTCATTAGATAGCTCCCGAATAGTCAACCACCATTTGTTAGCGTTTTTCTTGAGTCTATTTTGTATAGACTTAAGCTTGGCGCTGTCATTAGCGGCGGCTTTTATCTCGGCTTTAACTTTCATTTTACCGAGTTGATATTTACAGTGTTGCCCTATTGCTTCTTGAGCAAGGTTAATTAATATCTTTGATTCCGCCACCTTCAATGCTTCATTATGGGTCATCCGATCATCAGTAGATAGGTTAACCCAACAGACGGCGTCTGGGTCTGGCGCTACCGGTAACAGCGTAAGAGCTAAGGCGTCGAAGGTCTCAGCCAGAGTAGCATTACAGCCATCAAGTTTTTTCTGAGCTGAGAATACTGGCGCTATAGCCTTACGAACAGCGCTAACACATAAATCAACCGAATTAGTTGATTTGGTAGATACTACGGTATTGCTAGTCTTTTTAGACATAAGGTAATTTCCTTGTGTTGTACTACATTAAAAGAGGGTTACTAAATGTAACCCTGCCGGTCATCCCCGACCGACACCCATATTGTACCACAATGGGGCTAGATGTCAACCCCCACCCCCCCTGTGTGTAGTTTTGTTAACCCTGCTCCCCTTTGCTGCTCCGATGTATATTGATAAAGTGTCTTTCGCAGAAGATA
>WLWG01002635.1_pt1 | contig 13359 bp, 15 predicted proteins | sample 6712871 | NCBI WGS metagenome assembly WLWG01 (sample SAMN12718693, study PRJNA515312) | sponge metagenome | isolation source: marine sponge | host: Mycale hentscheli | place: New Zealand: South Island, Marlborough, Capsize Point | collected 2003-05-01 | reverse complement strand
GTCTAACATTGGACACCCTGATAGAAAGCTGTGGTACAAACACAGGAAAGATAAGTACAAAGGTGAGAGGTTAAGAGCTCACACTTTAATCAAGTTTCTTTATGGTCACTTGATTGAAGAGATGATACTGGCTTTGGTCAAACTCTCTGGTCATGATGTAACAGATGAACAGAAGAGAGTAGAGCTTGAAGGTATCAAGGGTTCAATGGACTGTAAGATTGATGGTCTATTGTGTGATGTAAAGTCTACATCAACCTATGGCTTCAAGAAATTCAAAGAGAACAGTCTGCAATATGATGACCCCTTTGGATACATAGACCAAATCAGTGGCTATGGTCAGGCTGAGGGTGCTGATGAAGCATGCTTCCTAGCCATGGATAAATCAAACGGACACCTAGCTGTATCAAAGGTGGACCTGTTAGATAAAGATGTAGTAAAAAGAATCAAGCATGTTAAGGAGATGATAGAACTAGATACAATTCCTGAACCATGTTATGACCTAGTGCCTGATGGTAAGTCAGGTAACATGAAGCTTCCAGTAGGATGTTCTTACTGTGAGTATAAGAAACATTGTTACCCTAACATGAGAGTCTTTGCCTATTCAAGTGGTCCAAGATTCTTAGCGGTAGTCAATGTAGAACCTAAAGTAATGGAGATTAGAAACTATGAGTAAAGAATATAAATTAATAGTAGCAGATGTACGTAGCTTTGAAGCACAAGTTAACAGAGGTTTAGAAACTGGATGGGACTTACAAGGTATTCCGTTCTATGATGGCTCTAGGTTTATCCAAGCTATGATTAGAGAGAAGTCTAAGAAGAAGGATAAATAATGGAGTGGAAATACAGGGGAATGATGGACAAGGATGGTGTCTGTACTGTAAGGGAAGTGTTCTATGAACCTGATGGTACAATCAGTAGCTTTGCTGTCGACCCTGCATGTCCAACTGGTGACAGTCCAGAGGAGTTAGTAACACACATGGCTCTGATGTTGGAAAGTCTACAGCAACCCTTCTTACTGGAAGGAGATTTCATACCGGAAGGAGATGGTGAACTTGAGTTTACCTTTATAAGAGAAGATGAAAAAAAATACCATTAAATATAGGAACAAGTTTGAAGCCGGTGTTGGTGATAAACTAACCGGTTGGAACTATGAACCTTACCATATACCTTACATAACAAAGCGTAAGTACATACCTGATTTTACTAAGGGTAATATATTAGTAGAGTGTAAAGGATACTTTAGAGTAGGCGACACACAAAAGTATAAAGCTATTCGAGATTCATTACACACACAGGAGCTTGTGTTTGTCTTGACCAATGCTAACAAGAAAGTTAGGAAGGGTTCCAAGATTACTATGGGTGAGTGGTGTGAGAAAGAAGGGTTCAAGTGGTTCACAACGGATACATTGAAGGAGCTAAAGCGTTATGGCACTACTGCTAAATGAACTTAAAGAAAAAATAACTAAAGAGTTTGATGTCTGTCTGCTCTGTGAGTTCCTCGACATAGAACCTGAGGAACTGGTAGAAAGATTTGATGACAAGCTGATTGATAACATACATAAATTTAAAGGACTAGAGGATGAATAAATTACCAAGTGATTACCAAAACTTTATCGCTCTTAGCAGGTATGCAAGATGGCTACCTGAAAAGAAACGTAGAGAAACATGGAAGGAAACAGTAGCACGCTACTTTGATTTCATGGAGGTACACCTGAAAGAAAACACTAACCAAGAGTTAGTACCCAAGACTCGTAAGATTCTTGAAGATGCTGTGCTTAACCTAGAGGTTATGCCTAGTATGAGAGCACTGATGACAGCAGGTCCTGCCTTAGCTAAGAATCATATCGCAGGTTATAACTGTGCTTACCTTAGTGTTGACCATCCTAAAGCATTTGATGAATGTCTATTCATTCTTATGCACGGTACTGGTGTTGGCTTTAGTGTAGAGCGACAACAGATAAACAAACTACCTGAGGTACCAGAAGAGTTAGTAGATGTAGAGGATGTGATAGTAGTCCAGGATTCTAAGGAAGGATGGCAGTCTGCATTCCGTAAACTGATTACTTACTTGTATGATGGTGAGATGCCTAAGTGGGACTTCTCAAAGATTAGACCCAAGGGTTCAAGACTATCTACCTTTGGTGGTAGAGCATCAGGACCTGAGCCATTACTGGACTTGTTTAACTTTGCTACCAACCTGTTTAAAGATGCGGTAGGTCGTAAGCTAACTAGCTATGAGTGTCACCGTATGATGTGTAAGATAGCAGAGGTTGTAGTTGTGGGCGGTGTACGTAGGTCTGCACTTATCTCTTTGTCTAACCTAACTGATGAACGCATGCGTAATGCTAAGTCCGGTCAATGGTGGTCTGATACCCCTGAGATGGCACTAAGTAACAACAGTGTATGCTACACAGAGAAGCCAGACATTGGTATCTTCATGAAGGAGTGGACTTCTTTATATGAATCCAAGTCAGGTGAGCGTGGTATCTTCAACAGAGAAGCGGCTATCAAACAAGTAGAGTCTATCGGTAGACGTGACACTGACCATCTGTTTGGTTGTAACCCTTGTAGTGAAATCATTCTTAGAGATGGACAGTTCTGTAACTTGACCGAGGTTGTAGTCAGAGCAGATGACAAGCAAAAGGATATACTCCGTAAGGTTAGACTAGCTAGTATTCTTGGTACCTTCCAAGCTTCACTGACTAACATCAAACGTCTGCGTCCTAAGTGGGTACACAATACAGAAGAGGAAGCATTACTAGGTGTGTCATTGACTGGCATCATGGACAATGAGTTCATGAATGGTGGTAGCACAGACAGAGGATACTATGGTAAGAAAAGCCTACCTGATTTCTTAACGGAACTAAAGAAAGAAACTGTTAAGACTAACGAGCATTGGGCAGAGCTATTAGGTATACAACAATCTACTGCTACTACTGCTATTAAACCTAGCGGTACAGTCAGTCAGTTAGTTGATAGTGCCAGTGGTATACATACCAGACACAGTGATTACTATATACGTAGAGTAAGAGCAGATGCTAAGGACCCTATAGCACAGCTAATGGAGGACCAAGGTATACCTGCTGAACCTGATGTAATGAAACCTAACAGTGTTAAAGTATTCTCTTTCCCTATGAAAGCTCCTAAGGGTGCAGTAACTAGGAACGAGAGGAACGCTATAGAACAACTAGAGCTATGGCTTATGTATCAAAGATACTACTGTGAGCACAAGCCTAGTGTAACTATCAGTGTTAGAGAACATGAGTGGATGGAAGTAGGTGCGTGGGTTTATAAACACTTTGATGAAGTATCAGGCGTTAGCTTCCTACCACATTCAGACCATTCATATCAACAAGCACCGTATGAAGAGTGTGATAAGAAAACTCATGATGAACTAGCTTGGAAGATGCCTAAGGAAGTTAACTGGGATTTGATTAGCGAGTATGAGTTGACTGACCAAACTGTTAGCACTAAAACCCTAGCCTGTACTGGTAGTGTATGTGAACTTGTTGACTTGGTTGAAGAAGAGAGGGACATAGAATGATAGAAGGTATATTATTAATTATAGCTTTACAAATCATTGTTATAAACCTGACTCAATAATGTGGTATAATAGAGGAATGACGACTGTAAATTTAATTAAAAAACTGTGGAAAGAAAAGGTGTCAGTACCTGTACTACAAAAACAAGTAGACAAAACACTGTATAAGATAGATGTTAAACTAAAACAAAGGAGTGACTATGTTAGAAAAGATAAAGAACGGAGCTGATGGTGCGATAGATGTTGGTATTAAACTAATCAGTTTATCAATTGTATTGCAGATTATCTTTGGACAAAAGGTAGCTTTCCTCACAGGAAACGTAATCGGTTCTATACTTGATATTGTTTGGACACTAGGTAATGCAGGACTGGCAGGGATTATCGCAGCTGGTATCGTCTGGAAACTTTTAGACAAAGACATTACAAGTGGAGGTAAGTAAAACCAATAAAACTTCTAGTGGTCTTGTTCAGTTGGACAGGACTGCTAGACTCTACTTAAACTTAAAAGGAAATAACATGCCTTTAAACAAAAGCACAGACATTAAAGAATTAAAGAAGTTCGACATTGACCTGTCGTTTGGACAGCAATGGGAGAAGTACATTGACGAAATGTTCTCCGGTGCTAAGACTTGTGAAGTAAAGACTGAACGTGACAGATGGGCACAGACTGGAAACATCTGTATTGAAAGTCAAAGCTATGGTAAGCCTAGTGGTATTGAAGCTACCGAAGCTGACATGTGGGTACACAATCTAACAGTTAACAACGAGTTAATATGTAGCCTTGTGTTTCCTGTAGATAAACTAAAAGAAATCCTACCTAAGTTACCTAAGAAAAGTGTAATGGGTGGAGATAATAATGCGAGTAAGTTACAGCTAGTTAACCTAGTTAAACTTATGGAAGTGATAAAGGATTTGTAAACAACCCTTTAAACCTATCTAATTCTTCTGCTGATTTTAACCTTTCTTTCATGTTAGGCTTACTAGGCTTCTCATATTGCTGAGAAAAAGTCTTAGTAATATCAGCAGTAGACCCCTCCTCAAAAGATTTACGTATGGCTTTCCTAGCCTTTCCTCCTATCTCTAATGCTCCTGTATATTTTCCTTTAGCATTATAGTTATCATTGTATACAGCATCAGCCATAAACTTAACTTGTGATTCAGCTGAGTCATCTAACCCTTCCTTCTCTAAGTATTTAAAATAGTATGGCTTTTGATAGTCAAATTGGAAGAGTCCATATCCGGGTCCATTGTCCTGCTTTTTAGTGTAGTCATAGGTGTACCCTGTTTCAACAGCAATGTTGGCTAGAACGCCAGTTATGGCACGCTCAGGCAGGTATTGAGATAACAGTCCTGCTATGTATATAGGGTTAGACATTAATCTAAATCGTAAAACATTTTAACAAACTCTTCTTTACCTTCTTCTGGTAGTTGATAAAGAACTTGTTTCATCTCATTACTATCTAACTGTTTAATTTGTTTTTTAAGTTCTGCTTTATTATTTCCAGTACCACTAAGGTCTGCTAAATATTCTTCCCTCTTATCAGGGTTTCCTATACTATCAAAGATTTTTCCTGAGTCCCATGAAAAGTCGTTGTTAAACATTCCTGCCATTTTATTTTCCTCTTATTATATATCTCGCCATGACTTAGGCAAGGCTGAGTTTTTAAACAAAGCTCCTTTACCCGGTAGGTTAGGAGTTAATCTCTTAATGATTCCATTTAAATCACCTGTGGTTACATCTTGGAATGTATCAAAGACATCAGAAATTGTAGGACCTGCAATATTTGAAACAGAACCTGCACCTCTTTCTTTAATATCAATCATTGTATCAAACCATAAACCGGCACCACCTGCGTTTCCTATGCCTGCAATCAACAGCTCTAAAGCATTTCTATTTTCTTCTATGTCTTTACCCGATGCTAAGGCTCTTGTAATTTCAGCAGCATTTCCTGCAAAACCTGCAGCTACTAGATATAAAGCTAAAGGTTTAGCATTACCATGTATAAACAATTCATCTGCTACGTTACGCTTTAAAAACCTTGCTTGATAAAACATAAACGATTTAAATTTAGTCATTAGTTTAAACCAAGGCTTGCTCCAGTTAACTGGTAAGTTTCCTGACTCACCTGAAAAGTTTACAAACTTATTAAACATATGACCACTAACAGCTAAGTCTTGCTCAGATAACTGTGCCTTAAACGGATTACCTACTCCTAATTCTTTCAGCTCTCTCTCAAGTTTAATTGCTTTAGTTGAGTTTCGTCTACCCTCTGATACTAACTTCATTAATTTATTGTGTAAAGAATTTACATGACCGTAACCCATCATACCTGCAGCTCTTCTGTTCATTCTTTCAACACTCATAAACCCAGTACCTCTTAAAAATTCAGTGGGTTCATTTAAAAATTTAAGAGGACCTTTAAATTGTTTATCAATAATCCTAGCACTAGGAGCATTCTCTGTAGCAATACGAGCCAAGTCCATTTCACCTAGTACACCTACATTATAAAAAACTTGTTGGTCCCTCTTGGTTCTAATGATTGCTCTAGCAATAGCAGAAATAGCTCTAAATGGAGCAGTTAACATACTTCCTGACTTACCTAATAACACAGTACCGTTAACAAAAGACTGAGTAGCGTTAGGTATAGCAGCTAATCCTAGCTTATGATTTTGTACAGCATTAATTTTAGCTACTGCTCTAGCAAGCTTAGGGTTTTCCATTGCTGCTCTAATAGTAGCTGACCTACTAGCGTCACCAATTTGTGTAAAATATATTTCTTCTATATCATCAGCTTGTCTATTTGCTTTTACTGTCTTTTGATTTCTTAAGTCTTTAATAAACTTTCTAAACTTCTCATCGTTAGAGCCAAATCTTTTTGCATACTCATTTCTTCTTATAGTATCAGCAAAGAATTTAGTCCACCTGTCAGCAGGGTCAGCCATGAATGGGTCTAGTTCTCTTTCTAATCTTTCAGGAAGTTTAAACTTTCTTTCGTTCTCTAAATGAGTAGAGCGTTTCATGTCAGTACCTTCAATAGACTTTAACTGAAACATATTTCTAACTGACTCAGGACTAGCATTAGAATTAATTACCTCATCAGAAAGTTTCTTATCTCCTGTAATGCTATCAATAAGTTTTTTAATTCCCGGCTCTTTCTTTTTTAAAGCGTTGCTTAGGAATGTAGAGAAAGCTTCCGAACCTTCTTTAGTCATTAGGTTAGCTGTGTTCCAGACACGAGGTATGTATGACTCATCAGCTTTATACTTAGCTAGTTGTTCTTTAGTTATAACTCTAGCTTTATAAGCGTCATTTAATACTCTAACCTTCCTATCATTTACTAGCTTTAAAAAATCTTTTTGTGCTTTGTTTATAGAAGAAGGTCTAGTATTTTTATCAATAAGCTTATTAATATCTCCTAACTCTCCTGCATTTTTATTAATAAAGTTATTAATGTCATCACTAAACCTAGCTACGTTTATATCAATAGTAGCATTAGCACCACGTAAAGCATCAGCCAATCCTCTTGCACCTGAGTTAGTTAATAGTGCATCATTGCCATAAACAGTACGAGTAACAGTCTTACCAAGTATATTGCTTATCTTGTCAAATACATTGTAACCCCACCTACTAAATGGTATCTGTCCTGCTACATCATTAGCTTGAATCATTGTAACTGCTTGATACTCATCAAGTGTTTGTACATCTTCTTTTGCTTTTCTTATTTGTTCATTTCTATCTAATACTCTTACTAGCTGTTTACTGCTTTTAATTTCTGAGTTAGGTATAATTCTTTCATTAGCTAACGCTCTTAGTGCAGCTTCTTCTTTTGCTCCATAAGTAATCTCATCAGATACTTGAAACCTAGTCTTTGATTGTTTACCTATAATATCTGCTTCTGTATTTTTAGGTGTACTAGGAACTACATATCCTGCTTCCTCAGCTTCTCTTAGTTTTTTAACTTCTGCTTGTACATCAGATTTATTCCATCCTATGTTCTTTAACCATTTTCTTAAAGACTTTTCATCTGTAACAGTAGTAGCTATCTCATCTAAAAACTCTTGATTAGATAAACGATTCTTTATAATGTATCTGTTCGCTACATCTGTAAGTAACTCACCACCACCGGACAAGCCAAAGCCAAGAGTAGCACCAAAACCTGCACCAATACTGCTTCTCGCTAATATCTGTGACCAGTCATAGCTATCTCTTACACCTGCTTGTTTAAGTATCTGTTGTCCAGAAGCTTCATCAACACCTTCAAAAGTAAAGCCAATACCTGCACCAATCAAAGCACCTTTAGTCTTAGCTCTATTCTGTAAGTATTTTGATAGTCCTGCTTTAACAGGTTTCTGTCCTATCTTTACACCTGCAGCTCTAGTACCTGCTTTAAATATATTCTTAACTAAACCAAAACCTACATAGTTAGTAGGGTCACTAGCAATAGCAAGTCCAATGTTCTTCCAACTCTCAGCGTTGTTAAGTCCACCTTCTTCTTGCCTGCCTTTTACTTTTTGAAATGAAATCCATTGTATAGCAGCATTGTCTTTCTGCTCATCAGTCATGCCACGCCAATACTTACTAGCCTGTAATGCTTTAGCACCAAAGTTATATTCTAAGTATTGTTGGTCTGCTGCCCACTCACTAAGTAACTGGTCTTTTGTTTTTACTTTACCGTCTGCACCTATAGCTCCATTTGTTTTTTGTATGGAAGCTATAAGAACTTTATTGTTTTTTAAATCAGAAATAGTCCACTCTTCTGACAGGTTATTTAAAAGGTCAACAGAGTTTTCACCACATTGTTTATTTAAAGTACACGCCCAAGTATCAAGGTTAGTTTCTTGTTTAGATAAAAGGTTTTGCATAGACTTGTTTAAAGATTTTACTTTACCTTTATCTTTTTCTTCTTCTCTAAATTGTTTATATAGCTTAGTATAGTTTGCCCAAAGCTTTTCATCTTCAGCTTTTAAATAACCTTGATAATCAAACTTAGAATTTTCATCTGCAACGACACCTTGGTCAGCTAGTTCAATAGGAGCAAATCCTTGCTTACCTTCTTTTGGAGGAATAACAGGAGCAGTCCAAGAAAGTTCTGTAGCTTGTTCTTCTTCTTCCATAGGAAGTTCTTCTACTTCCATAGGTGAAGTATCTTGTACAGTAAAAATTTGTTCGTTAGCGTTTCTAGTATCTTTAATACCAAAACGATTAAAAGCTTCTGCTCCTGCAGGAAACACATTTTCATTTGTATTCCTTGGGTCTACAGTTCCTTTTATTCCAAAACGATTTTGTGCTACTGCCATGTATTAACCTGTTAATAAATCTTCAAAATCTTCGTCACCACCACCTCCGGCAGCAGCTGGTGTGCCTGATTGAATTATTTTTTTATTCATAATTGCTTCAGCAGTTTCTAGTTTTTCAATTATCTGCCTAGGACCCAACACTTCTCCAAACACTGCTTGAGAATTTCTAGCAAGGTTATGAACTTTTCTAATTAACTGTGCTTCAGGAACAGTTGTTTTAACTCCAGTTATATCTGACCAACCAAAGTCAAACTTAGGTCCTAATATGTCTTTAATTTCTGTAGTTCTTGCAGCACTAGGGTCAGTTTCGTTTAAAGTAAATTGTTTTGCAGGAGTTTCTTTAACATTCCTATCTACAAAATCTTTAATACCACCTCGGTCTAAAGTCCAAGAACCATCAATTAATGCAGCTTCAAAAAGTTTTTCATCAGCAGTTAAGTCTTGAGTATCAAGCCACTCTTTGTAAGTTGATGTAACAGTTCCTTCTGCGACTAAATCATCATATGTTTTTCTATTTGTAGTTCTATTATCAGGACCAGCTTTAACACGTCTTTCATCTTCTGCTTGTGCTGCATATAAATCTATAAGAGCATTGTCTTTAAGCATAGATTGACTTGTGTTTAACATATCCTGTGCTTGGTCATAGAAACCACCACGCCACATAGCTGAGGACATTGCTTGTAAACTTTCAGGATTCATAGGGTCAAAGTCAGGAACGCTAGATACAATACCTTGAAAATCAGCTAGTCTTTGTTCAGCAGTTGTTACACCACCAAGACCTCTACCTACTGCTTGACCAATCATACCACCTGCTCTACCTGCAGCATTAGTAATTGCTTGCCATCCTGTGCCTACGCTGGCTGAGGATGCTGCTCTCTGATTTGCTTGGTCTATTAAATCGGCTTCATATTTGTTTAAGCCTGAAAACATTCCTTGTGTTGCCATAGTTATCCTCTGCTTAAGTTCATAGTGCCAGTCATGCCTGCAGGTCCATAGTTAGAACTTGCAAAATTTAATGTATTACCAGTTGCACTTCTGTTAAATAAACCATTCATATAATTATCAAAACCTTTATACTCTCTATCACCAAACTGTTCCATAGCATTTGCCCAGAAGTTTGCTTGTGTACCACCAAGACCAAGTGCAGCTGCTTGTGCAGCATTGCCTGCGTATTGTCCACCTGCTCCTGCTAATCCTGCCATTCCTCTACTAACATCTGCATAAGCTAATGGAAGATTGCCTATACCAAGTGCAGCTTGCCTGTCTGCCATTTCTCTTGCTCTCATAGAGTCTAATGTGTTTTGTGCAGTAGCGTAAGAACTAGATAATAACCCAAGTCTTTGCTGTCCTTGTGCTTCCTGTAGTGCTTGCATCTGACCTGCACCGCCTGTACTACCTAGCCTACCTTGTTGTAGTAACCTAGACTCTTGAGCCAGTGATTGCCTTTCCTGTTCAGGTGCTACTAAACCTAACTGTTGATTATACAATTGTTGTTGTAATGCCATTGGGTCTAAGTTCTGTATCTGTGAAGCAGTATCTCCTGCTCTACCCATTAGTGCATCATACTGTGCTTGTAAGTCACCACTTAAAGCCATGGTTGAACCACCTTGTTCATCATATCCAAAGCTACCAAATAAACCGCTAACATTTCTAGGAAGGGACCTTTGATATGCTTGTTCACCTGCCTGTCGTTGTGCCTCAGCAGTTTTCTTAGCTGCTCTGTTTGTCATTATTCCACCTATTAGTGAACTAGCTATTGCTCCCCACATATTATTCTCCTATGCTGTGCGTTTCCACATATAGACTACTATATATGGTTGTAAGTTATTGTGTGCTGCTCCGCCACCTTTTGTTTTAGTTTGTGAAGTACCCCACGCATCATCTGTTGTACCACCACCAAAATTACTGCCACCAACATTACCGCTAATACCAGTAAAACTATTTGGTCTACTTGTGCCACTAGCATGACCATGTATTGAATCATGATAGTGTGATGGCATTTCATTTTCTGATAATGTATGTGTTTCAGCACCGCCAGTTGCTCCAAGTGTATCAAATGTACCACTTCCTGCTTTACCTACTGGAACTCTACCTGCTGCATATGCTTCCCAAGTACCAAATCCAAGAAGTGTTGCAGGGTTTGTTGCTACTTCTGCGTTGTAATATATAGAACCAACTGGATATAAAGCGGCTTTAACTGCTGTTATTGCTGCGGTAACAAAAGCTGTAGTTGCTACTTGTGTTGTGTTTGTTCCTGAAGTTGCTGTTGTCGCACTAAATGCTTGTGAAGCACTACCTGCTAGATCAGCTTTAGTGTTTACTGCTGTTTGAACTGCTGTAAACTCAGTATTAAAATCTGCACCAGATATTACTTTTCCTGCATCGGAATCTGCTAGTGCATCTTTACCAGACCATCCGACAGCTATAGTATAGTTTGCCATTATCTTATCTTTCCTTGTTTATGTAATAAAGTTAAATCTTGTAAAGAAGCATCAAATCCATTTGATTCAATATCTATCTCTAGTTTAAGGTTTTTTGCCGAACCAGTTAACGGTGTTTTGTATTCATGTAATCCATATATAGGTTTGTATGTAACAGGATTAGATGTTGCATTCGGTGGTTGGTCTACTGCTCCTGTATTAGAAATAGTTGTCCATGTTCCTCCTCCTGCTTCACAATCAGTTTGGTTGTTATATTGTCCTATACTACAATATTGCACACCGCCATAATCATAAGCAGTATTAGCACCATATATTGATGTACTCGCACCCCACAAAGCTGTACTACCTGTAGTTGTAGGATTTAAAGTTATAGAAGTAGTTTCAGATGGACTTGGACTATAATCTTTATACCATTTTAATCCTAATGTTGCTCCAGAACCACCTTCTAAAACTAAAAACAATCTTTTTAAAAATGAAGCTGCTATAGACTCACCTAAATTAATCCATGTTGTTGCTATACTACTTGTATAAGAACTATAACTATAAGTTGATGCTCCTGCTAGATCAGTATCATAATATCCCTCATAACCTGCTAAACCACCATCTTTCTGACCGACAAGCAAACCATATGTTTCTGTATAAGATAAACTTGTTGGCTCTCTGTCATTATCAAAAGTCCAAGTTGTTATTCTTGGTGCATTATTAGGTGTGAAATGTTTAAAATCAAACACATAAGTAATGTTTTTATCAACAAATGACATTATGTAAATACCTTCGTTTTCTACATAAACACTTTTAACATTTGAACTTTGTCCAATATTTCTAATTAAAGTATCTTTAATGTTTACACTTAGATCAGTTAAAGGTAGTTTATCTTTTTCAGTTGTTCTTCCTAGCGACCTAAGACCTGTATTAGATAAAAATACAAGATCATCACCAATGGCTTGAACTGTATCTCTTGATACAAGACCAACACCTCTAATAACTTCATTAAGTGCAAGTGATCCTACTGTTTCTGGCCTGTCATATATAACAATGTTGTTTTTACCAAATATAACTAACTTGCCATAAAAAGGTGCAATAGCAATAACATCATCAATACCCCAAACTTTAGACAAATCTATTAAACCTGCATCTCCACCTGTCCAGTCATCACCATCTAACAAGTTTGAATAATAAACAACATCTGGTGATTCTGCTACACCACCTGCCCATATTCTTCCGTAATAACCCATTCCACAAGTAGGTTTAAATTGATTAGAAGAAACAGTTGATGGTTTAGTTGCATGTGCTGTCCACCTAGACCCAGAACTTAAACTACCATCGTATCTTTGTGGTTCTATACCAGCATGGAAACAATGTAATCTATCGTTAAAATTTACAAACTGCCAGTTACCAGAACTACCTGATACAGTATGTTTAACATCAGCACCACTACTAGGAAACGCTGATGCTGGTGAAGTAAAATCTACTACATAAATACTTGTGCCATAACTAACAACAATTTTATTTGTACCTTGATCGTCATGCTCATGTATAGATGCTATAGATGTGCCTGATGGTGCTACCTTTTGCTTTAAACCTTTTCTAAAAGCAATACGACCAGATTCTCTAATTACTACATTTTCAGCTTTAACTAAATAAGATAAATCTAAAGAAGCAGGGTTACTTTGTGTATTTAACCCATTTAACCCAATATCAGTTAAAGATTGATATGATATTTGTTTTGCCATTATCTAAAATTTAATCCTGTTGCGTATTGACTACTATGATTTTCATTTACAAACCAATCTGATTCGTATTTTGTATTACCACTATCTAATATGATTGCCTGTTTAAGTGCTTCATTAGCTTCTTGAGCCATTAAACTAGATTGCGTTCCACCATCTTCACCTCTTTCTGATATTGCCCTGGCCCATGCTCCAAGAATAACTGGTTGAGCAGGAACTTTAAGCACAGTTGTTGCATCTGTTAATTTATCTTGATACTTAACTATATCAAAAGAAATAGTGTGTGCTTCAGTAGGAACTGGTGAAAAATCTACTTTTAAATTATTAGAACTATCACTACCATTAAAAG
>WLWG01002632.1_pt1 | contig 13376 bp, 11 predicted proteins | sample 6712871 | NCBI WGS metagenome assembly WLWG01 (sample SAMN12718693, study PRJNA515312) | sponge metagenome | isolation source: marine sponge | host: Mycale hentscheli | place: New Zealand: South Island, Marlborough, Capsize Point | collected 2003-05-01 | reverse complement strand
AGGGTGCCATCTTCTCCTGTAGGGTTCCTGGTAGAAAGCCATGTTGCTCATCTACACTCACCGCTGGTCGTGTGACTACAAATTTATCGATTGTGTGATTCTGAAGTTCGCGTATGCCTGCGAGGGTTGAAATCATTGTCTTACCTGTGCCGGCAGGGCCTATGGCAAACACAATGTTTGTGTTGGGATCTTCCAGATGCCCCAGTAGGTCGTCCTGACTGAAGTTTCTGGGCTTGATTTGTACTTGTCGTTGTCTGTGTCTCTGTAGGTCTTCTTTACCTCCATGTACTAATCTCAAATACTGTTCTCCTTGTTGTTGGTTTTTTCTATACTTGTTACAGTTTTCCTTTCTCTTTTTTCTTGACATGGTATATTGACTCCTTATTCCAGCCATAAAAAAACAGGCTACGAGTCTCCCCGTACCTGCAAATTGGTACTCTGCTGTGTTGACAACTTTTTAGATGGTTGTATATCATCAATGTTATTTAGTCCGATTGGGCCGCGAAAAACATCAGTGTTATTGGTTGGGATTCAGATAAATACTCCGAACAAAGGAAAACCTATGCCCATTACAGCACAAGACTTGAACGATCATCTCAGAAAAGTATCCGAAGGCGAGAGCCTGCTTGATATGCTCTTAGAGTTTGAAGGCATTCTGGACGAAGTTGATCTGTATGCTTACAAGAACTGGAGCAAGGGAGAGATCCTGGAAGGTCCAGAGGTAGGCAGACACTGGGTAACAGCAAAGTTTATGTATATGTCAGAAGACATGCCTGACCCCAGTGGTGCAGAGCGTTTGTTAAGCCGTGGTATGAAAGTAAAGTTTTGCCGTGAGGAACTCAAGTACCCCAAGAAGATCAAGAACTGGGACGATGTTGATTCCAGCAGAAGTTTCAATGCTCGTGGCGGTGGTTACGGTGGCATGGGCGGACTTGGTGGTGTAGGTTATGTAAAGCCCAAAGTAATGTCAGACAAAGTATGGGTTGTGGAAATCCAGATGCCACGTAAGTATGTGGACAACACTATCCAGGATTATGTAGACGTAGGTGACGACGAGTTTATCGATACTGATGCCATCGATGCCGCAACACAGATGCAGGCAGATGCTCAGATGAACGCTGACCCACAGCCAGTGATGCCTGACGGAGAAACTCAATGAGTTTGAGATCGGGCGACCTTAAGGACACTGTGCTTCGCAGAGTCAGTGTAGACGAATTTACTCCCAAGACTGGCACACCCGAAGAGGTTGCTGTGGTGGGATTTTATGTCACTGAAAACAGTGTGGGCCAGGACTTGTACAGATTCATCAACAATGGTGTCGTAGAGTTCCGTGACGTAGAAGTATCTCCCAACCCAGACTTGGAAAACTATTACATGGTGTTTGTGGAGATGGATCGCAACGAGCAGTTAGTAGATAATATAAACAAGCTCTTGGGCGATGTAGAGAATATCACAGAAGAAATGACCTGGGAAGTCAAGAGCTACCTCATGGATGACTATCAGCCCTGGTGTGAAGTAAAACAGTGTAACCCAGGCTATATTCCTCAGTCTCCCTCAGCCTATGTTACCAAGGAAATATTTGATGAAGGATTACAGCAGATGGAGAACGCCAGGCTAGAAGAAGAACTAATGCGGGAAGCAGAAGATAATTCAAGTAGAATTTTAAAGTTCTTGGAAAACAGCGATCTACATGAAGTAGGCATTACTGACGGTGTACTTCACATGCGTGGCAGAGGTGACGTTGCGAGCTTAAACATTGTGAACTTTGGTGAGAGCAAAGACATAATGGCAGAGTTAGGTATATCAGAGAGTGCTATTGGAGACAGTAGCTCATGGGAGCATCGTAGATTCAACGCGATGTTGGGAGAGATGAAGGCAGTACCAATTCGTGAGTACATGGTATTGTTCCATCCTCAATTATCAGAGATATTGGTAACACAGGCATGCTAGGATTTATTAAGGTACTACCGCTTATTGCTGTATTAGCAGGAGCGGGTTTTGTGTATCACAAGACCACCATAACCGCACTGGAGAACCGTTTAGCAGATTTGCAGGCTGAAGTAGACTTTACTCGTGCAGAGAATGTCGCACTACAGACTGCCGCGCAGACAAACGAGGCCACTATCAAAAGTTTGGAAGCCAAGTCTGCTCAACAGGCTCAACAGATGGGAACACTTACACAAAACAATCAACAACTGAGCTCGGAGAGAGACGAGTTCATGAGTATTTTTAAGCGACACAACCTCACTAAGTTAGCTCGCGCAAAGCCTGGCTTGATAGAACCACGCATCAACAAAGGCACATCAGAAGTATTGCGCACCATAGAAGCTGACAGCCGCGAGCTTGATCAGGCTGACGACATTCCAGGTGAACCAGACGTTGGTAAGCCCACAAAGCGTAACAGCATGATCGCTACTGAGCAACCCATAGAGGACGATGTGAGCTACACAGGAGAGAGAGATGAAGAAGCATTTAACGAGTTTACTATTAAGCCTTATAACGATTAGTCTCATAGGCTGTAGTAGCATGGGCGGCAGTCGCGAGCCCAGACAAATACCCGAAGTGAAAGTTATCACTGAGGAAGTCAAGACAACTATCTATCACCCACCTCTGCCACAGGAAGTTCGCTTAGAGGATATCCGCTGGATGGTGCTTACCAAAGACAACCTGGAAGACCAGATTGCTGAAGCAGAGAATCTCTTAGGCGGTGAGTTTGTGGTGTTTGCCATGATCCCCACTGACTATGAAAACTTTGCCTGGAACATACAAGAGCTTCGTCGCTTTATTAGACAGCAGAAGGAAATCATACTCTATTATCGTGAAGCCACAGGTGCTGGCGAGTTAGACGAGAAAGAAGAATGGTTGGAAAAGAACACCATGATGCAACAAGATCAAGACGCTGACATAGCAGACCAGAACGCTGAAGCAGAAGAAGAGATAGAAGAAATTCAGGCAGACACTCCAAGTTTTATTGAACAAGTTTCTGACGCAATCCCAAATCCTTTCAAGGATAATTGACAAACACCTAGCCCTTGTGCTAGAATAGTACCATGAACTACTATGACGTCTTGGGCGTACCTACCGATGCTTCGGAAGCCGATATCAAAAAAGCCTTTCGCAAACTAGCATCACAGCATCATCCAGACAAAGGCGGCGATACCAACAAGTTTCAGCAGATACAAGAAGCATACGAAGTCCTAGGCGATAGTGACCGCAGACATCAGTACGACCATCCTCCCAGACAAGGCTTTCAAGGTCATTTTCATGAGCATCAAACTTTTGGTGACGACATATTTGCTCAGTTCTTTGGAGCAGGCGGCCGCCAAGGTGGGTTTGAGTTCAGACAGCAGAACATACGCAACCCAGACGCCATGACAAACATCATAATAAGCATGAAAGATTGCTTTAACGGTGTTAGTAAAGTGTTGGATTTTGGACAGGGCAACTCCCAGACCATAAACATACCCGCAGGTACTTTGCCAGGCACAAAGATCAGAATGACTGGCATGAGCCCTAACATAGCCAACCCACAAGCACCTCCGGGCGATCTAATCATCAACTTACAAGTACACCGTGAGCAGGGTTTCGATCTGGATGGGCCTAATCTCATACACTATGCTGAAATAGATGCTATTAGTGCCATGGTGGGATGTGATATTCCTATTCGACATATCACAGGTAAGACTGTAAAATTAAAGGTGCCACCAGGAACTCAGCCTGGAGCAAAGTTAAGGATACGTGGTATGGGTTTGCCCATACAAGGCCAGGGCGGTATAAGCGCAGACTGGTACACAATCATAAGCATCAGAGTTCCCCAGATCACTGATGAAAATATGGTAAATGAGTTAAATAAAATAGATTACCAACTAAAACACGGTAGTTTTGAAACCAAAGCATAAGGATAAAAATGTCTAATCTGGAAAACATTGTACAAGAAGCCGCTGATTACGCAGATCACAGAGGTCATGACTATGTGACTGTGGAACACATCACTATGTTCCTGATACGGGATGATAAGGTACAAAATATTCTCAAAGCATTTAAGATTGACAACGAGCAAGTAGAAAAGGATCTGCTTGAGTGGATTGACACTGAAGGCAATCCTGGATTAGACAATGAGAACGGCAAACGTGGCAAAGCAAAAAAGACTGTGACTGTGGACAGAGTGTTCCAGCGTGGCTTTGCTCATGTACTGTTTGCAAGCAAGGACAGTATTGAAGAGTCAGATCTGTTACTGAGCATCCTCATGGAGGAAAACTGCTTTAGTAGATACTTGTTTAGTTTGTATGGCATGGATGCAGAAAGCCTGCAGAACTATATGCAACAAACACGCAAAAAGTCAGAAGATAGCCAGATGCTGTCAGAGTATACCACCAACCTCAATGAGGAGGCCAAGAAGTCCAGAATCGATCCGCTTATTGGACGCACAGAAGAAGTATCGGATCTTATCCATGTGTTAGCCAGACGCAAAAAGAATAACTGTGTGCTGGTAGGAGAACCAGGCACTGGTAAGACTGCTATTGCTGAAGGACTTGCTAAGAAGATTGTGGAAGGCGATGTGCCTGACTTGTTGAAGTCCAAAGTAGTATACAGCATGGACATTGGTAACTTGCTGGCAGGCACCAAGTACAGAGGTGACTTTGAGGAACGTCTCAAGGGTGTGTTAGATAGTATGCAAGATGATCCAGATGCTATCCTGTTTATAGATGAGATACACATGATCATGGGTGCTGGCTCAGCAGGTGGTAGCAGTGTGGATGTGGCTAACTTAATCAAGCCTGTGTTAGGCAAGGGCAGATTGCTTACTATTGGTGCAACTACGCCAGACGAGTTTGCTGATCACTTTGAGAAAGACACGGCACTCATGAGAAGATTTGCCAAGTTGGATATTAACGAAACATCTCCAGAGGATACCAAACTCATTGTGGAAGGTTTGCGTGAGTACTATGAGGAGTTTCATGGCGTTAAGTATGAGCCAGAGCTCCTGGACAAGTTGGTGGATCTCACTGACAGATATGTCAAGACTCGTTACTTCCCAGACAAGGCGCTAGACATTGTGGATGCCGCAGGTGCTACTGTTAAACTTCGCAACGAACAAACAGTAGTACTTAATGATGTCATCAGACAGATCTCAAAAGCCAGTAACATTGGCGCTGATGTGATTGATATTGACAGCACTGACACCTATGTAAACCTGGATACTAAAATTAAAACTAGTGTTTACGGTCAGGACGAAGCGGTTGATACATTGTGTGAAAGCATCATTCTCAGCAAGTCAGGATTGCGTGAGCCCAACAAGCCTATCGGTAGTTTCCTGTTTGTGGGACCAACTGGCACAGGTAAGACTGAGACTGCCAAAACACTTGCCAAAGAGTTACAGTGTCAACTTGTTAAGTTTGATATGTCAGAATACATGGAGCGACACAGTGTGAGTAAACTAATTGGTGCTCCTCCGGGCTATGTGGGACACGCTGAAGGCAAGATGGGCCAGGGGCAATTGTTAGCCGCAGTGGAAGCAGACCCCAACTGTGTGTTGCTACTAGACGAGGTAGAGAAAGCCGCACCAGAAGTGTTGCAGGTATTGTTGCAAGTAATGGACGACGGCAAACTCACTGGCAGTGCTGGTAAGGTAGTAGACTTTAGTAACGTAGTGCTTATCATGACATCAAACCTGGGTGCCGCTGATAGTGAGCGTAACCGTATTGGCTTTGGTGGCGGCAACAACGATGGCGAAGTAATGAAGGCAGTAGAGAGTTTCTTCAGCCCAGAGTTCCGCAACAGGCTGGACACTGTGGTACGCTTCAACAAGTTGGACGTTGACCTCATGGCTAACATTGTTGACCGGTTGATTGAAGATACAAATCAACTCCTGATAAGTAATGGTAAGAACATCCAGTTGGGTATCAGTGCCAAGGCGCGCAAGCAACTATGTGCTGACGGGTATGATCCCTCAATGGGTGCTAGGCCACTCAAGAGAGTATTTGAGTCAGAAGTTAAAAAGCCATTGAGTAAAACTATCTTGTTTGAGAGCCTGGATGACGTATTGATTAAGGTTGATTACAATGTATCAGAGCAGAGTTATGCATTTACCCACAAAGCCATCCGTCCTAGACGATAGCATAAAATCTAGTTTTACAACCCGAGCAAGCGATAGCATTTACTATGGTAGGTTTCCCTACAAAGTTAAGTTTGATAGTGAAAAACTTCGCACCATAGCAAGTGAAGACGAGACTCCCTTTAGAAGATTTGAAAATGATCTGCGTTGGGAGTTTCGTGATTTTGCTAGTAGTTTTAATCGCGAGCACAAAATTTTCTTTAACGGATCACACAGAGTTTACCTGGGTGATCAGAACGACCTTGACTGGACACTCAGTATGTATGGTGACTGGGTGGATGTTGTACAGGGTCCCATACACGAAGAACATCTGGATATGCTGTATGATTTAGATTGCAAGTTAGTCAGCAAGGTCAAAGGTTGGTATGGTAAATACGACTATCGTATGGAAGTATGGGCCAGTTACACTGCTATCAAAAACTTGTGGTTGAGTACCGGTGCTCAGATACCATACACAAGCAGAAAAAAACAAAAAACTGATCTACAGGAAGACCTAGTAAACTTTGTGGAACAGATTGAAGCACAGGATTATGATGCTCGTATAAACTTCACTAACTTGGAATACTATACCAATTTGACGATGTTCTTTTACGAGTCAGACAAAACAGATATATTGACATTCAGAAACTTAATGCTGAATGACTTTAGAGTAAATTTAACGAGAGCGATTTATGAGTAACGATATCGAAAACCCACACGTAAATATACCACCTCCCCCTCCAAAGCAACCTTCCACCATGAGCGAGGCTGACAGAAAAGCCAACCTTATGGCGAGAATGAAAGACAGAGTAAGCACAGGAGTTGCAAACTGGAAGGAAAACGCAGACTTCAGAATGAAGATCTGTAACACCTGTCCAGACTATGCACCACCCAGATGTAAGTTATGTGGGTGTTTTATGACTGCTAAGACTAAGATCCCTCAGGCTAGGTGTCCAGCGGGCAAGTGGTAAAGGATAAATACCACAAGCAAGGAGACACACATGGCTAAAATAGTAACTGACGCTGTCGTAATCGAGATCAGCCGCATTGCCAGGGACGAACAAGACTTGGCACCAGTAGCAGACGCAGAAATGATTGCTACTCTGGAGCAGGTTGTACAACAACTGGTTGGCGATGGCGTAATTGTAGAAGTAAAAACAGCGGGATAAGATGCCAGCCAACGAGCGTAGTGTAAACATTTTAAGTAGTACTGGTGATAACATGAATGCCACCAGTCAGGAAGTTCGCTACGACAGTTGGTATGGATACACTGACGGCTTTGGTACACTCATGACAACCTACGATGGATTTGTGGGTAAGTTTGTGATTGAGGCAACCTTAAGCCTAGAGCCCACTGAAGCAGATTGGTTTGGAGTTATTCCCATCAACGCTGGTAACGTGAGTTACGACGATGACAGAGTACACCCCAACCTGCCTGAGTTTTTTGTTAACCAGGAGATTGACTCAGCACTCATAGAGGAAGATCCTGACAACTCAAGCATGGTGCCATTTCCAGATTACTTTATCACTGAAGGCTGGACACCAGGCGAGAACAACAACACATGGTTCCCAGACGGGAGCGTGTGGATCACACTGCCCTATAGTGCCACAGTAGGCTACAACATACAGGGCAACTTCACATACGTCAGATGCCGCATGGACAGAACAGCGGTATCAGATTCCTACGACCCATCCTACGGACAGATTACAAGAGTCATATTATCTACATAATCGGATAAATAGTTCTATTAGATCCGGAGAGGAAAGAACTATGGCTTTTGCAAATACATTCGTAACCCTGGACGATGTATCGATTACTAATCTCGGCAATGAGTCGGGCAACATTCTTGTTGTTGCAGACGATGGCTTGAGCGTTACTTCAGTATCGAATACTACGTTAGTGGGTTACACAGGTTCACAAGGTGCCACTGGCAACGTTGGCTTCACTGGTAGTACAGGTACTACTGGTAATACAGGCGCACAGGGCGTCATAGGATTCACAGGATCGCAAGGTGCACAGGGCGACACCGGCTTTACTGGTAGCCAAAGTACAGTACCAGGACCACAGGGTAACACTGGTTTCACTGGTTCAACTGGTGCTGGCTTTACTGGTTCACAAGGTATTCAGGGCGATCCAGGTTACACTGGTTCAGAAGGCGTAGGTTTTACTGGTAGTAATGCTTATGGCTTTACTGTAATGAGAAACGAGCAGGATCCTGCTAACGTTATTCTTGCAGACCAATTCAATGATGTACTTACATTTAATGGCGGTGACGGTATTGAACTTGTATTCAACACTGGTACTGATACTATTACAATTCAAAACTCAGGTGTTACTGGATTTACTGGTAGCCAGGGTGCTCAGGGCAACATTGGCCCAACAGGCTACGCAGGTAGTGCTGGAGCAAACGGCTTTACTGGTAGTAAAGGTCCACAAGGCTTTGTAGGATCCACTGGTTTTGCTGGTAGCATGGGCTTCGGTGGTAGTGCTGGTCCACAAGGTTACAATGGTAGCAGAGGTTTTGTAGGTAGCACCGGTGAGGATGGCTTTACTGGCCTTACAGGTAGCCAAGGCTTCAATGGTAGCCGTGGCTTCCAAGGCTTCTCAGGCTCTGCAGGATATACAGGTAGTATCGGTAATCAAGGAGTTATTGGTTTTACTGGCTCTAAGGGCGATGTTGGTTTACAGGGCTCCAGAGGTTTTGTAGGATCACAAGGCTTTAATGGTAGCAGAGGCCAGATTGGTTTAACAGGATCTCAAGGTGCAACCGGATTTAATGGTAGCCAGGGCTTACAAGGATTTACTGGTAGCAGAGGCTTTGATGGAGACGTAGGTTTCCAGGGTAGCATGGGCTTCCAGGGTAGTGCAGGATTCCAGGGCTCAGAGGGCTTTACTGGTAGCAGAGGTTTGCAAGGCTACTCAGGATCACGCGGCTTTACTGGCTCACGTGGTCAGACTGGTTTGCTAGGACCACAAGGTGCTACAGGTTTTGTAGGAAGCACAGGTCTCAGAGGATATACAGGAAGCCAGTCGCTTTCATGGAGAGTATTCAGAGTAGATGGACAAGACAATGTAATTGCTGATCAAGAAGAGGATGTAATCGACTTTGTTGCTGGTCCAGGTATTACAATTACCACAGACACGGCATTGGATTCAATTACATTTACTGCATCAGAAGCAAACGTTGTTTTGGGTGAGATTAGTGTTGTTGAAAATACCCCTACTGGAGAATACAGCAGATTAGAGTATGATGATCAGGGACGTTTTACATTTACTAGCGCAGAACCAGATGACATTGTAGCGGCGGCTAACATTAACCTTACCAACTACTACACTAAGTCAGAGACATATAGCAGAGCAGAAACAGATGCTTTAATTGCTAATGTTGACGCTAACGTAGATCTCACAGACTACTACACCAAGCCAGAAACAAATGCTTTGGTTGATGCTAAGATGGGACAATTTAGTGTTACCAACGGTAGCACATTGTTTACTGTCACAGACAACGAAATCATAAGTCTAAATGGCACACCAGGACAGATTGTTAACACAATCGATAGTGGTGCACAAACAGTAACTTGGGGCCTGGCAGACGAACTGTCGCTCAACAATGTTACTGTAACAGGTGTATTTGAAAGTGACGAGATCGTTAGTACTGGTAATGTGCTTATCGAAGGTGAAAATACTATTATTACTGGTAACCTTAGCGTACTGGGTAATACTACTATTATTAACTCTAACACTATCCAGACTGGCGATACAATTATTACGCTCAACGCTGACTTGCCAAGCACACAGCCACCTACCCAGAACTTGGGCTTGGAAGGCAACCGTGGCACAGAAGCAAACGTATACATGATCTGGGACGAAGCGGCTGATCAATGGACTGTACAGGGTGAGACATTTGTTGCAGGTAAATTTGTTGGTGCTATTGACCTAAGTGCTAATAGCATTGTAGACCTCAATGACGTTACTGTAAATGGCTTGGATGACGGTGAGATACTTGTTTGGGATGCAGGCAATGCAACCTGGACTAACAGTGCTAGCGATATTTCCAGCATTGATGGCAGACTTAGTGACCTGGAAGGCAATGTAAGCGCACTGCAAACAGATGTTTCAACACTGCAAACTGATGTAACTGTATTGCAGGGCAACGTAGTAAGCATTGAAAACGAACTGGCTAACATTGCAGATACTGACAGCCAGACGCTGTCATGGGATCTTGGCACTGCCAACCTCAGTATCAGCAACAGCAATAGTGTAGACTTGTCAGGACTTGGTGAGCAAACACTGAGCTTGAACAATACATCAAATGTATTGACTATCTCAGACGGTAACACTGTAGACTTTACTACCATACTTGGTGGTGCTGGTGGCGGTGGCGCCGGCGGTGGTTCGTCAACTGTAGAGCGCTTCAAAATTGACTATGACGCTGGAGGCTCTATCACAGGTATCAGCAGTGCTACATCAGGCATTAGTTCAACAACTGTAGTTGATGCGGCTGGTGGTTTGATACAGTTTGAGCTGGATACTGGTACATATAGTTTCCCATATGCTCAATTAACATTCTTTGGTTATAATCAACAAACTGACGAATATGTAGTAACTGCTCTCACTGAAGGAAACGCTACTAGATTTCTTGATGGGGACGGTGGTAACTTGTTTGATGGAACACCTAGTTCTATAACCACAGACTTGTTGGCTGATAGGGCTAGTACTCAGGCAAGCGCCGCATTTGGACAGACTACACACGCATGGATTCAACTAACTTGTACCACAGTATAAAATAGGAAATATGTATGCTTCCGTTTAGGACTAATGAAATACAGTTAAACGTTCCACCAAAAGTCTTGGGCGGATCTATCACTTCAACCTCTGTGTCAGAGTACTGGATATATGCAAATGGATCTGAAGATAAGTGGTGGGTAGCCGGAACTTCTCCCAAAGGTTGGAAATATGAATTAACTATCGACATTACTGAACAGCAACATGGTAGTCACCTAACCAGAAAACCATTCAGATATAATGGCATGGATGTTAAAGTTGGTGATTGGCTTGCTTATATTAATGATGGTTCTTGTATGAAGATTGTTAGTGTCATATCTAAAACAGAATCTCAGGTTGTTATTATTGCAGAAGATTATCAACGTTATAATACATTTAAAAATGTTACTGGCCAGCCCACAGGTGCAGGTGGGTCAGTTACCATATTTGAACTACAAGAATCAGGCATACCTGTTATTGATCCTCTGCCCACTGGTCCAGGAAACAAATTCCAAACTAACGTGGGCGCGAGATTTGCACATCAAAACGTCAGAGACAATTATGAGCTTTATCTTACCAACAACAGTTTAGTCAAAGGCACTGTGGTAAGTGCGATCAATGGTGACATTACTGCTAGTGATTGTAACACTGCGTCTAACATGGTTGGTGTAGTAACTATGCCAGGACCAGGTCCTGATTATGTGACTATCAGACCACACAACAAGTTTGTAGACAACGATACAACTATACCAAGTGGCAACATTGGCGATAAAATCTTCCTGGATAACGATGGAAGTTTAACTTTAGATGCGGCTAATAGTTGCGGTAGTGTGGCGTATATTACAATAAATCCAGCGGTGCCTACTGTGCTCACTGGCTCAGTAAACAACCCCCAGTTTGCCACAAGTGCATTTGATATAGAAATTAACGATACAACAGTGAGTTTCAACGGTACTGAAAGCATATCTCAGATTGGTCTAGCGATTAACAATGCTAACATACCAGGAGTATTAGCATCAGGACCACAAGAAGAAAATGACGCAGTAAGTGGCACACTTAGCCTAGCATATGGCTTGGTAGGTGGTTATGTCCCCTTTGCCGCAACAATTAACGGTGTTGCTGTATCAATTACTGATGCCACATATGGTAATTTAAAATATGGGGCACCAGTTGCTGATCCAATAGATATTAAACTAGCCATAGATGCCGCTAATGTTCCTAATCTGGAAGTAACTGCTCCAGGAGATGGTACTCTCACGCTCACCGAGCTTAATGGTAATGCTATTACTATTGTAAACACTCAGACTGACAACACTGGCACTGGTGGTTCGGGTGTGGGCTTTGCAGGTACTAACAGCATTACTGGATTGCAACTTAACAATAGTGCAACGACATTATTTAGACTCAGACTCACCAGAGCAGATGGTGGTCCTATTGACATCTATGATAGCACATTGAGATTTGAAACTGTGACAGGTTTAACATCTGGACAGAATGGCAGACCAACCATTGCGGCTTATATCTACGATGGCCTCAGAGAGTCAGCAACTACGGTTGTTGCTGATATTACAGCCAGAGATGCACTTAATCCAGGTGCTGGTGACATGGCATACGTTCTTAACGATGGTACAGGAAGTTTTGCGCTCTATGTATGGGATGGTAATACTTGGAACTTGATTGGTAACGAAGAAAGTGCACTGAGTCAGGCAAGAACATATGAAGTTGACTATTCTGTAGGTGGTAATACATCGATCTTTATGGGTAACGTGAGTATTGATCGTAAGATTGAAAGTGTGAGTGCTGAAATCACTTTACCATTTGACGATGCTACTGCTAACATACAAGTGGGCACACTGGCAGATACTGACCTGTTGTTTACTGGTGCTTATGCTAGACCCAATGTTGCAGATACTTACATGATCAACCCAGAGTACTTTGTGGAAGATGTTAGTGGACAAGACGCTCAGTACTATGTGACTATTGATCCACAAGCCGCAACCGTTGGCAATGTTACAGTCAAGATAACATACGTTTAAAATTCCCCAAGATCGGATAAATAGTAGCGACTTATAGAGATATGAGTCATACATGTATGATTTATGACGATAAATTCGTCGACTTTTTTTAGGAGACAAAAGATGGCCGATATAAAGAATTTCGGCATCGTTGGTGTAGGTAGCGACGTACAGTACGGCAAGGGAGGCGGTACATTTAAGTGGGATACAGATGGATTTATCTCTACTTCTAATGGCACAACCCTAGCTGATCTAGATGCGGCAACCATGAACTTTACTGGACTTTCCGGTACAGGCGCGGTAACAGTAACCGACATCCTCGATGAAGATAACATGGCGAGCGATAGCGCAACAGCTCTTGCAACCCAACAATCGATCAAGGCCTATGTAGACTCACAAGTAGGAGCCACTACCTTATCAGGTACTGGTGACTCTGGCGCATTCAGCGTTGACCTCGACGAAGAAACATTTGGTGTATTTGGTGGTACCAACCTCACATCAA
>WLWG01002626.1_pt1 | contig 13396 bp, 9 predicted proteins | sample 6712871 | NCBI WGS metagenome assembly WLWG01 (sample SAMN12718693, study PRJNA515312) | sponge metagenome | isolation source: marine sponge | host: Mycale hentscheli | place: New Zealand: South Island, Marlborough, Capsize Point | collected 2003-05-01 | reverse complement strand
TCTGTCCGGTTTCGTTGAAACGAGAGAGCCCACGCTGAAACGTTCTAAGATCTACACGATAAGAAGATGCGATATCGGCCTGGGAACCTTTGCCCATTTTGTAGGCATCTATCGCACGCCACCGGATTTCTGCTGTTGCTATACTCATGTCATGGAGTATAGATCTTCTAGAGAGGCATTTCAATCATTAAATGCTCTAAACGCGGTTTTCTGCACAAATCATTTGGGCCAAAAGGAATTACAGAAGAGCCTTGATGCACCCACTGGGGGCATCTATGTTTTTTTGTAACCTTTTAGCTCCAAAGCATTCGCACAGAAATCCCCCCTTTAACTGCTGGATTTAGGTTAATGGTTGTTCAATTTCCTTATCGAAACTGACTGCTTTTTAGAACGCCAAAAATGATTCGTTATTGTCATACGTCGAGTTAATGACTACATTTTTGTGCGATGAGAAAAATTCCTATAGCTTTAGTTCAAATCAATACAACCGTTGGGGCGCTTGGCGAAAATGCCAAAAAAATTATCGAAAAGGCACATATAGCTCATGAGGCTGGGGCCTCTTTGATCGTCTTCCCTGAACTTGCGTTATCAGGATATCCTCCCGAAGATCTCCTACTCAAAACACATTTTATAAAGGATTGTGAACGTGAGATAGAAAGATTAAAAAACGCCCTTCCTACACACCCTATTGTAATTGTAGGAAGCCCTATCCGAGGCCAAGAAAAGGCCTGCAATGCCGCTATCATCTTTCATGAAGGGACAGGGATCGCCGTATACAAAAAAATGGTGTTACCTAATTATGGAGTTTTCGATGAAAAACGTGTGTTCGAGCCCGGAAATAAACCACTAGTCATTGACATAGAAAAAGCCCGAATAGCCATTCACATATGTGAAGACTCATGGAATACCCAAGAAGCTTCCGTTATAAATTTAGAAAATAGTCAGATTGATTTGCTTATCAATCTTTCAGCCTCTCCTTATCACAAAGGAAAACGCTCTTTACGCGAAAAGGTCCTCAAACAAACGGCCTCAAAACTGCAAATACCCATAGCTTACTGCAATTTAGTGGGCGGGCAAGACGAACTGGTGTTTGACGGAGCCAGTATGGCCTTATCCCCAACAGGCGAAACCATAGCTCGCGGCCCCCAATTTAAGGAGGATACGATCTTCACAGAACTGGTTCCTTCATCAGAAACAAAATTAAAACAAGAACGCTTTGAAACCGTTAACGTCCTTTTTTCTTCTTCGTCGACATCACCTACACCCTCCCACCGACCAATACCTGTTCTCGACGAATATACTGAAGTCTATTCAGCCCTAAAAATTGGTCTAAAAGATTATGTGGATAAAAATGGGTTTAAAAAGGTTCTAGTTGCTATTAGCGGGGGCATTGATTCAGCTTTGGTCTCCCTATTAGCTGTCGATGCACTAGGCGCCGATAGGGTCGTAGGCATTACGATGCCTTCGCACTATTCATCGGAAGCAACCCTAAGCGATGCAAGACAACTTGCTCAAAATTTGGGCATTGAACTCTACACCATGGCCATTCGAGATCTTTATGAATCGTACGTGGCCAAACTATCATCTCTGTGGAAGGGCAAAGAAGCTGATAGCGCTGAAGAAAACTTGCAGGCACGTATTCGAGGCACAATCGTTATGGCCCTTTCAAACAAATTTGGATGGCTTGTTCTTACTACGGGGAATAAGAGCGAACTAGCCACGGGTTACTGTACGTTATACGGAGATATGGCTGGTGGGTTTGCGGTGATTAAAGATGTGCCCAAAACGCTCGTCTTTAAGTTGGCGACATGGAGAAATGAACAAGAGAATAAACCGATCATACCCCGATCAACGATTGAACGCCCTCCTTCCGCTGAATTGAGGCCGGATCAAAAAGATACGGATTCTTTGCCCCCCTACGACATTTTAGATGCTATTCTTGAATGTTATGTAGAAGCCGATATGGGGATGAATGAAATAATAGAGAATGGACATGACCCTCAAATCGTAGGACAGGTGATTCATCTTGTTGATCTAAACGAATATAAACGAAGACAGGGGCCACCCGGTATTAAAATAACCCCCAAAGCTTTTGGACGTGATCGAAGAATTCCGATTACGAATAAGTATTCTGAATAATTAAATGTACATGCTTCACGGACCTAAAAGAATCAACATCGAAGATAACCGAAATTTGAAAGAATGAAAAATACCTCTCCAGCACAAGAAGACCGAACCGTACAAGAACTGACCTTGCTACATGAAATAAGCCGCATGCTAGATCAAAGTCTGGATTTGCAAGAAGTGGTTGGCCCTGTTCTTGAAGCACTGGCAAACCATCTAAATCTACAACATGGGACGCTAACACTTTTAAACCAAAAAACAGGTCATATTCTCATTGAAGCCGCTCACGGCCTATCCGATCAACAAACAAAACGGGGTCGTTATAAGCTCGGAGAAGGGGTTACCGGACAAGTGGTCCTGACAGGGAAACCCGCCATCATCCCACAAACAAGTGACTCACCTCTCTTCCTGAACAGAACGCTTCGGAATAAACGCGAAGAGGTTTCTTTTATTTGCGTTCCCATTAAAGAAGACAAAGAAGTGACCGGCGCTTTGAGCGTCGATCGTGCATATGACCCAAAACACGAATTGAATGACGATGTTCGACTTTTAACGATTATTGTCTCGATGATTGGGCAAGCCGTACAACTGCGACGAGAGGCTCAAGTAAAACAGGAGCGACTCGCTAAAGAAAACGAGCGACTCAAAGCTGAATTGCGGGATCGTTTCCGCCCTTCAAATATCATTGGAAATTCACACGAAATGCAACGGGTCTATGATGAAATCGCTCAAGTATCCAAAAGTAATACCACCATACTTATTCAAGGTGAGACGGGTACAGGAAAAGAATTAGTGGCTCACGCCATTCATTATAATAGTAATCGATCTGGAAAACCTTTTATTAAAGCACATTGCGCGGCTTTGCCCGAAACCATTATTGAATCAGAATTGTTTGGTCATGTAAAAGGCGCGTTTACTGGCGCAACCACCGAACGAAAAGGGCGATTTGAATTAGCACATAGCGGTACCTTGTTCTTAGACGAAATTGGAGACATTCCTCCCTTGATTCAAATTAAACTACTCCGGGTCCTTCAAGAACGCGAGTTTGAACGTGTCGGTGACACGGAAACCGTTAAAATTAATGTACGCGTTATTGCGGCCACGAATCGGGATCTGCCAACGTTAGTCAATAGAGGCACATTTAGAGAAGACCTCTTTTACCGGCTTCATGTTTTTCCTATCTATGTACCTGAACTTCGTAAAAGAAAAGTTGATATTGTCCTATTAGCTGATTATTTCCTTGAGAAATATGCTCGCGAAAGCAGCAAACAGGTTCGACGACTTTCCAGCGCAGGGATCGATATGTTGATGAGTTATCACTGGCCAGGCAATGTAAGGGAATTGGAAAATGTGATCGAACGTGCTGTGTTGCTTGCTGAAGATGACGTTATTCACCCCCACCATCTTCCTCCTACATTGCAGACCGCTGACGCGATTGGAACAAAAATGCAAGGTGATTTAAAGAGTCTTGTGGAATCGTATGAGGCTGATTTGGTCAGAGATGCGTTAAAATCAACTCGCGGCAACATGGCTTCAGCAGCTCGGTCATTAGGAACATCCCAACGTATTATGGGATATAAAGTCAAAAAGTATGGTATAAGACCGAAACAGCATAATGCATGAACTCTAGTTGGCTAAAGTCAAAAGTCCAAGGTCAAATATCGAAAGTAAAAGATCGGCCCACCTTTTTTATTGGACTCGAAATCCTCAGCCCTTTGACCTTAGAATTTCATTAAAAAATAAACATCAAGAGTGTATATCAAACCAATATTATATACATTTTTGTTTAAAAAAAAAGTAAAGAAACCTTATTGTTCTATCAAATAAAGATTTAATCTTATTCGGTATAAACAAGTTAAGATTTATTCTTAACTTGTTTAAATTACTTGGTACGGTAAATGCTATCTATATAGATTCAAGTTATCAAAACAGTGTTTACCCATAAAAAATGAGGAGGCAGCGTTGAAGAAAGGAAAATATATACTAGCCATTTTTTTAATGGCATTACCACTTCTATTTATTGTTCCAGAAATTTTAGCTCAAGAAGATACTATTAAAACTGAAACAACAAAACAAGAGATATCAGCGGAGATGTTTACCATAAACAATACCTGGATGTTAGTAGCCACATTATTAGTGTTTATTATGCACCTAGGGTTTGGCTCCTTAGAAGCGGGACTTACTAGAGCAAAAAACACGGTTAACATTCTTTTTAAAAACACCTCCATTCTTTCCATTGGTATTCTAACCTATGCGCTGATTGGATTTGGCCTCATGTACCCATCAAACTGGTGCATTGCTGGCTGGCTGGGTTGGGCTGGACTAGGAATAAGCGCCGAAGGAGCTAACCTCACCCGTGCTTATAATTCTGGATATACCTACTGGACCGACTTTATCTTTCAAGCAATGTTTGCAGCGACAGCTGCTACGATTGTATCTGGGGCGGTGGCAGAACGTATTAAACTAGGAAGCTTTCTAATTTTTTCAACGATTTATGTCGCCTTTATTTATCCCATTTACGGAAGCTGGAAGTGGGGCACTGGATGGCTCAACACATTAGGGTTCTACGATTTTGCAGGTTCGACCATTGTCCACTCTGTCGGAGGATGGGGCGCATTGGCTGGTGTCATCTTGTTGGGCCCTCGACTTGGAAAATACGTAAATGGGAATATTAAACCCATCATGGGTCACAGCATGCCGCTGGCGACCATTGGTGTCTTTTTATTATGGCTTGGCTGGTTCGGATTTAATGGAGGATCGGTCCTTTCTGCAGATCCAGGATCTGTTTCACTCGTATTTGTAACAACAACACTCGCTGCTGTCGCCGGGGTGATGGGTGCTATGCTCGCATCCTGGGTGGTCCTAAAAAAGCCGGACTTTTCAATGGTTCTGAATGGTTCCTTAGCCGGGCTGGTCAGCATTACAGCAGGGGCCAATGTTATCAGCCCTGTATTCTCGGTCATCGTTGGCGCCCTTGCAGGTATCATGGTTGTGTTTTCGGTAATTTTATTCGATAAAATAAAAATTGATGATCCCGTTGGAGCTATTTCTGTACATCTTGTGTGCGGGATATGGGGAACATTAGCTGTAGGGATCTTCAGCCCGGCCCACTCACTAGGCCCCCAAGTGATTGGTATTATGGCCGCAGGCATTTTTTGCTTTTCATCCGCCTTTATTATCTTTCTGATCCTTAAAATAACGATTGGAATACGCGTCAGCAAAAAAGAAGAAATGATCGGGCTCGACATCGGAGAACACGGTATGGAAGCATATAGCGGATTCCAAATCTTTACATCTCAATAATCCATAAGTAGGAGGCATTCGATCATGAAACTAATTACTGCATATATACAACCTCAACGTTTAATCGAAGTTAAACAAGCATTCTATGAAAGAGGTATCTATAAAATGTCTGTGACCAATGCATTAGGCTGCGGCCAACAGAAAGGATATCATGAAACCTACCGCGGGGCAGATGTTGAGGTAAATTTACTTAAAAAAGTACGAATAGATATTGCGGTCAATGAAGAATTTGTTGATCCCACTGTCGACGCCGTCATTGAGGCTACACGTACAGGAAACATAGGCGATGGGAAAATTTTTATTACCGAATTAGTGGAATGTATACGCATTCGGACAGGCGAAAGAGGCACCAAAGCCATCGGATAAAAAAAATATATAAACAGGGTTGATTCATAGAAGTGAGACAGTATATATTCCACGAAATCACGGAACTCTAAAGAGTAGGAGTTTGATCGTCGCAATAAGCACAAAGGGGAAAGCGTAATGAAAAATAAACAGTTAGGTCTATATGTCATATGCAGTATGTTGATCGCGGGGAGCTCTATCAGGACACAGGCCGCAAGCGCATACATGGGGGTTGATTTTTTATCAGCCTATGTTTTCCGAGGGGCCACTATAAATAAAAATGCTGTTGCACAACCCTACTTAGAAATCAGCGAACTTCCAAACGACGTTGGTCTTGTCCTGGGTGTATGGGGAAATTTTGATATTGAAGACCATAACAATGGCTCGACCATTCAAGAAGATGGACACTTTTCTGAAGTCGATCTGTATGCCTCATATGTATTACCTCTCAACATGGATAGCGCTACGATGTCTATTGGATACACGGAGTATTTATATCCTACACAGCACAAGTGCGGTTAGCGAAGATCGCGAAGCAAACCTAGTCACAGAATGGGACGTAACGCTATCACCTTCGGTAGCTATATATTACGGTTTTGACGGAGCTATTGAGGAAGATTTATATATTGAAGCATCTCTAAGACATGATACGGAATTATCTAACGGTGTAATAGCCAACTTGAGCGGAACCATGGCTTATAAAGATCCCGACCAAGGTAAAGACGGGTTTAGCCATGCCATTATTTCAGCCGGACTAGATTTTGGACATATAAACACATCGATTAGCTATGTTGAAGAATTAGACGACAAAGTATTAAAGGTCGACGAAAACATCTTTGGAACAGTTGGGGCAAGTTACCAATTTTAAACAACAGAGATATTTCCGATAAAAGAGCCTCTGGTTGATTGCCAGAGGTTTTTTTATCAACTGATCGACGCTATTAACCGATCCACTATGAAAAGATTTACTAAAGAATACGCCAATGAAAAAGCCGGGCCCCCACAAGCGCAGGGATTGTACGATCCTGCTTTCGAACATGACGCATGTGGAGCAGGGTTTATCTGCCATTTAAAAGGAGAAAAATCTCACGAGATCATTCAGAATGCTTTAAAGATCCTTGTCAATCTAACGCATCGCGGGGCATGCGGTTGTGATGAAAAGACGGGTGATGGGGCCGGCATTCTGATTCAAATCCCACATCTTTTTCTCAAAAAAGCAGCGCGAATAGAAGGAATACATCTTCCTGACGAAAAGGAATATGGAACAGGTATCGTGTTTCTACCATCTGACGAAAAAGAAAGGTTGTTTTGCAAAGAAGCCTGTGAACATGTTATTAAAGAAGAAGGACAAAAAATTTTGGGCTGGCGAGAAGTCCCAACAAATAACAAAGTCATCGGCGACATTGCCGCCAAAGCAGAACCCACCATTAAACAAATTTTTATCGGCCGCGGATCGAGTATCGAGGACACCGCTCACTTCGAGCGAAAATTATACGTCATTCGGAAAGTACTAGAAAAAAGAATCCGAGAGGCAGATCTCACCCAAAAAAAGTTTTTCTATGTGCTAAGCCTATCCTGCAAAACCTTGGTTTATAAAGGCATGCTGTTAGCGGATCAAGTTGAACCGTTCTACCCTGACCTTAAAGATCCTGATCTGATTAGCGCTTTGGCGCTGGTCCATCAACGGTATAGCACAAATACCTTCCCAACATGGGACTTAGCTCAGCCTTTTCGTTTCCTGTGTCATAATGGCGAAATTAATACTTTACGCGGAAATATTAACTGGATGAATGCACGTGAACACCTTTTTCAGTCAGAGCTATTTGGTGATGACATCCACAAACTGCTCCCTGTTGCCACACCCGACGCCAGCGATTCAGCCATCCTCGATAATGCATTAGAACTCCTGTACCATACGGGGCGATCATTGCCCCATGCCATCATGATGCTAATACCCGAAGCATGGCAAAATCATGAGACCATGAGTGACGAAAAAAGAGCGTTCTACGAATATCATTCCGCTCTCATGGAACCATGGGATGGGCCAGCTTCAATCCCTTTCACCGACGGAAACTGTATTGGCGCAGTACTCGATCGGAATGGATTGCGCCCCTCTCGACATACCGTTACCAAAGATGGATTTGTTATTATGGCCTCTGAGATGGGTGTCATTGATATTGATCCAACAAACGTAGAATACAAAGGTCGATTAGAACCAGGCCGAATGTTTCTGGTCGATATGGGAAAAGGGCGGATCATTGATGATAACGAAATTAAAAACGAAATGTCACAACGCCAATCTTACCGAAAATGGCTTACTAAAAATCTCGTTGAATTCAAAGACTTACCAGACCCAAAAGAAGTGACAGACACTGACTTTTCCACACTTTCAACGCGTCAAAAAGTCTTTGGCTATACCCTAGAAGACCTTAGAATAATCATTCCCCCCATGGCCAAAGATGCTAAAGAAGCATTAGGCTCTATGGGTGACGACACACCCTTAGCCGTATTATCCAACAAATCTCGTTTGTTATATGATTACTTCAAACAACTCTTTGCCCAAGTTACCAACCCCCCCATTGATCCATTCCGGGAAAAATTAGTGACCTCTACGCTAACCCAAATAGGCGCTAAACAAGATTTATTCCAAGAAACACCCAAACATTGCCATCAATTTAAATTACCCGATCCCATTATAACGAACAAACAACTCGAACAAATTCGCCAAATCAGTATAGGCAATATTCATTCTGTAACCTTGCCTATGCTTTATAGAGTTTCAGAAAAAGGTTTAGGCCTTCATAAAGGCATGGACATACTTTGTGAAACGGCTGCTCAAGCCGTAAAAGAAGGAGCCTCTATTCTCATCCTTTCGGATCGGGGCATAGGGCCCGAACAGGCCCCCATCCCTGCTCTTTTGGCCACCGCAGGCGTACACCATCATTTGATAAGAAAAGGACTTCGTACACAGTGTGGAATTATTGTAGAAAGCGGTGAACCACGTGAAGTCCATCACTTCTGCCTATTATTCGCGTACAGTGCAAGCGCCGTAAACCCTTACCTCGCCTTTGAAACAATCGATCAACTTATTCATAAAAAAAAATTACCCGCATTAGATCTCGATACAACTCTTCAAAAATATATCCAATCCATCAGTGAAGGGACCCTTAAAGTCATCTCAAAAATGGGTATTTCAACCCTTCACAGTTACCGAGGCGCACAAATTTTTGAAGCGCTTGGTCTCAACGATACCTTCATCGAAAAATACTTTACAGGGACCCCTTCTCGGATCGGCGGTATAGGAATCGAAACGTTAGCTAAAGAAATAAATATACGACATCAACACGCCTACCCGTCTATAACCATCCCCCAAGAACTAGATTTAGAAGTAAGCGGGAAATATCAATGGCGACGAAACGGAGAGTATCACCAGCTCAATCCTTTAACCGTAGCCAAACTGCAGCAAGCCACCAAAATAAGAGACGAAAAGACCTATCAGGAATATGCAGATCTAATTAATATCCAAAATAGAGAACTCGCGACACTACGCGGATTAATGAAATTCAACCCAGATGAAGAACCTATTCCTCTTGAGAATGTAGAACCGTGGACAGAAATCGTTAAACGATTCAAAACAGGCGCCATGTCCTATGGCTCCATTAGCCAAGAATCTCATCAAACCCTTTCCATCGCCATGAACCGAATCGGTGGGAAAAGCAACAGTGGCGAAGGTGGCGAAGATGAAGATCGATTTGTACCTGAAGAAAATGGAGACTCGCGTAATAGCGCCATCAAACAGATCGCATCGGGCCGATTTGGCGTTAACAGTAATTACCTCACACACGCCAAAGAATTACAGATCAAAATGGCACAAGGAGCTAAGCCTGGAGAAGGCGGAGAACTGCCAGGATTTAAAGTGTATCCATGGGTTGCCAAAACACGCTACTCAACACCTTGGGTAGGACTTATCTCTCCCCCACCCCATCATGATATTTATTCTATCGAAGACATGGCACAACTCATTCATGACCTCAAAAATGCAAACCCCAAAGCCCGTGTTAACGTTAAACTCGTTTCTGAAATAGGGGTTGGGACGGTTGCTTCCGGCGTATCAAAAGGAAAAGCAGATGTTGTTTTGATTAGTGGGTTTGATGGAGGCACCGGCGCTTCCAAACAAACCTCCATCAAAGGCGCAGGACTGCCGTGGGAAATAGGTATTGCCGAAACACACCAGACATTAGTCCTAAACGATCTCAGAAGTCGTATTATTGTTGAATGCGATGGTCAACTCAAAACAGGACGTGATGTCGCTATTGCCTGTTTACTCGGCGCCGAAGAATTCGGATTTTCTACCGCTCCCCTTGTGGCCATGGGATGTATTATGATGCGTGTATGCCATCTAAACACATGCCCCGTCGGTATTGCCACCCAAGACCCTGAATTGCGCAAAAAGTTTAAAGGATCATCAGATCATGTTGTCAATTACTTCTATCTAGTGGCCCAAGAACTTCGGAAAATTATGGCCACCCTCGGATTTCGCACCATCAACGAAATGGTCGGACAATCCGATAAATTAGAAATGCGAAAAACCATCGACCACTGGAAAGCCAAAGGACTCGACTTATCAAAAATTCTTTATAAACCTACCGTTCCTTTACATGTAGGAACATATTGCTCTGAAAAACAAGACCATGGCCTAGACAAAGCCTTGGATAATACATTGATTAAACTTGCTCATGATGCACTTGAACAAAGCAAAAAAGTTGAGCATACAGTAACTATCAAAAATATTAATCGAACCGTAGGAACCATGCTTAGCCACGAAATTTCAAAGCGATATGGTTCACAAGGGTTACCCAATGACACCATCACTTTTCATTGCAAAGGGTCCGCCGGACAAAGTTTCTGTGCATTTGGAGCCCCAGGCATCACTATGAACATACAAGGGGATGCCAATGACTATTTCGGAAAAGGTCTTTCTGGCGCAAAACTGATCATTCGGCCCCCAAAAAATTCTACATTTGTCCCAGAAAAGAACATTATTATTGGAAATGTCGCCTTTTATGGGGCTACAACCGGAGAAGCATATATACGCGGAATCGCAGGAGAACGATTCTGCGTCAGAAACAGTGGTGTCACTGCTGTTGTCGAAGGTATTGGAGATCATGGATGCGAATATATGACCGGGGGACGAGCCATTATACTTGGACATACAGGTCGCAATTTCGCCGCAGGCATGAGTGGGGGAATCGCCTACGTATTAGATGAAGCAGGCGATTTTTCCCCGTATTGGTGCAACATGGAAATGGTAGCCCTCGAAGAGGTGGTCGTCCAAAATGATATCAGCGAATTACGTACCGCTATCCATAATCACTATACATATACTGACAGCACCGTTGCTAAAAAAATATTAGACAACTGGGACGTCATGCTAAAGAAGTTTATTAAAGTCATGCCAACAGATTACAAACGCGCACTGGAAATGCTTGCCCAAGAAAAGAAGAGTGAAGACAGAAAGGCCGTTTTAATATAAAACTCAAAAAAATTATGAAAGATTGTAGCACGAACAGTTGAAAGATATTGATATTACCCTCACCCTGTCCCTCTCGCCAAGGAGAAGGGACTATATTTGAAAAGATATTCGTGTCCATTCGTAGTTAAAAAAATCTTCATAAAAAATGAATTCCGAATTTGGAGAACACCGTGGGTAAACCAACAGGATTTAAAAAATATATAAGAGAAATCCCCGAAAAACGTTCTGTATCAGAACGCCTAAAGGATTACAAAGAACTCTATCTACCGTTTGAGGAAAAAACCCTCAAAAATCAGGCAGGTCGATGCATGGATTGCGGCGTGCCCACCTGCCATGCAGGCTGCCCATTAGGAAACCTTATCCCTGACTGGAACGATCTCGTCTATAACGAAGATTGGGAAGAAGCCATCCAACGTCTTCATGCCACTAACAATTTCCCTGAATTTACCGGTCGACTATGTCCTGCCCCCTGCGAAGAAGCATGCGTGCTGGGCATTATCGAACCTGCTGTGACGATCGAAGAAATTGAAAAACAGATCATCGAACGCGCGTTCAATGAAAATCGGGTCAAACCGAATCCTCCTACACAGCGAACCAGAAAAACAGTCGCCGTTATTGGATCCGGGCCCGCAGGACTAGCCGCTACACAACAGCTCAACCGTGCCGGACATACCGTGACCCTCTTTGAACGCGACGACCGTATTGGCGGTCTTCTTCGATACGGCATCCCAGACTTTAAAATGGAAAAATGGGTGATAGACAGACGTCTAAAAATCATGGAAGCCGAAGGCATCCACTTCGAAACCAGCGTCGATTTTGGGAAGAATCGAGATAGTAAAGAACTACAAAAATTTGATGCCATCGTCCTTGCAATGGGCTCGACAAAATCACGGGAGTTACCCATCCCTGGTGACGATCTAGAGGGCATTCATATGGCCATGAATTTTCTAACCCAACAAAACAGAGTCGTGGCAGGTGATGCTCTTAAAACCATGGATCAAATCCATGCCAAAGATAAACACGTCATTGTGATTGGTGGTGGGGACACCGGAAGCGACTGTATCGGAACATCAAATCGACAGGGCGCAAAATCCGTAACAAACTTTGAACTATTTCCCCAACCCTCAGAGGACCGCCCAGATTATCAACCATGGCCTTATTGGCCCCTACGCTTACGTACAAGTACCTCTCATGCAGAAGGTGTCGACAGACATTGGGGGATCCTCACAAAAGAATTTAAAGGATCAAATGGGAAGGTCGAAAAATTGGTAACCGTTGATGTAGAATTTTTGGCCTCGGAAAATCCAACACAACCGACCATGAAAGAAGTTCAGGGTTCAGAAAAAGAATGGCCAGCTGATCTTGTTATCTTAGCCCTTGGTTTTGTCGGTCCTGAATCCGAAGGGCTTATCACAGAACTAGGCATTGAACTCGATGAACGCAGAAATATTAAGACAGACTCGAAATATACAACCAATATTCCGCATATATTCAGTGCAGGGGATTGTTGTCGAGGCCAATCTCTCATTGTCTGGGCGATATCCGAAGGACGCGAAACCGCCCATGCCGTGGATCAGTACCTAACGGGAACTTCCAATCTTCCCAGTAAAGGTAATGGCGATCTTCCTCGAATTCCTTTTCAAGTCTAAATCGTCAAGTCTTCGATCTGTGCGGTTGCAACGATAAAACGATCTACTTAAACAAGTATCTCAAAAGAGGTCGTATGAAGTACCCCTTCACGCGGATGGAGTTAAACGGGAACAATAGCAGGAAACAGATTTTTTTAACCGCAGAATGACGCAGAAGAGTCCGGACGAAATCAGATCATTTTTTTCTGTGTCATTCTGCGGTTAAAAGAAAGCTTAAAGCGGTAGTGCTCAGATCGTGATGAATGGAAATCTTTCATCCATTCGCTTTCCATGTAATGTAGGCACCAAGATAAGTGTTAGTTGCTGAAGCAGGAGCTAGAGCATTTAACGATTGAAATGCCTCTCTAGAAGATCTATACTCCATGACATGAGTATAGCAACAGCAGAAATCCGGCGGCGTGCGATAGATGCCTACAAAATGGGCAAAGGTTCCCAGGCCGAT
>WLWG01002623.1_pt1 | contig 13418 bp, 24 predicted proteins | sample 6712871 | NCBI WGS metagenome assembly WLWG01 (sample SAMN12718693, study PRJNA515312) | sponge metagenome | isolation source: marine sponge | host: Mycale hentscheli | place: New Zealand: South Island, Marlborough, Capsize Point | collected 2003-05-01 | reverse complement strand
CGGCGTGGGAAGCTCATATGTGGCTCCGCCATCTTTGCCTTCTCCACTGGTTCCTAGCGATAGAGCTTACACGCCTACCAATTTACCAATGCCTGTAGGCTATGGCACTCCGCAAACTGGATATATTAATCCGCTGGCGTATTTGACTTCTGGCTTTCCTGTAGGTACGCAATTCTTTGCAGATGGCGGTCAGGTATTAGATCAGGCGGCTGGCAGATTTTTGGAGGCGCTGACAGCGGCGTAGTGTGGGCATGGACACCGCTTTTGACATTAACACGGAGTTTCTGACTGATGCTGAGTTAGAGGCTCTGGCGAAACACCTTGATAAATACAGGGAGCTTCACGACAGGGAGGAGTATCAAGACAACTTCCTAAAGTTTGTTAAGCATGTATGGCCTTCTTTTATTGCTGGATCTCACCATAGGATTTTTGCGGAGAAACTGGAAAGAGTTGCCCGAGGTGAGTTAAAGCGTCTGATCGTTAACATGCCACCTCGACACACCAAGTCCGAGTTTGCATCTTATCTGTTTCCTGCGTGGGTTATGGGGCAGAAGCCCGAGACAAAGATTATTCAGGCAACGCACACGGCGGAGCTTGCTGTTGGTTTTGGTCGTAAGGTCAAGAACCTTTTGGACAGTGAGATATACCGAGATGTGTTTCCTGAGATTCAGTTGGCGCGTGATGCGAAGGCATCTGGTCGTTGGTCAACTGACAAGGGTGGTGAGTATTACGCTGTTGGTGTGGGCGGTGCGCTGGCTGGTCGTGGTGCGAACCTGTGTATTATTGACGATCCTGTATCTGAGCAGGATGCGTTGTCACCTACCGCGCTGGATAACATCTACGAATGGTACACATCAGGTCCAAGACAGCGTTTGCAGCCGGGAGGCTCAATAATAATTGTGATGACGCGGTGGAGTATCCGCGATCTGACGGCGAAAGTGTTGCAGAAGCAGGCCGAGGGCGGGGCGGACAAGTGGGAAGTGGTGGAGTTTCCTGCGATCTTTCCCGATACCGACAACGTGTTGTGGCCCGAGTTTTGGAGCAGGGAAGAGCTAGAAGGCGTTAAGGCGTCTATTCCGGTAGCAAAATGGAACGCACAGTATTTACAAAATCCGACAGCCGAAGAAGGCGCTATTATCAAGAGGGAGTGGTGGAATGTTTGGGATTCTGATGAGCCACCTGCCTGCTCATACATCATCCAGTCCTATGATACGGCCTTCACGAAAAGCGAAAGGGCTGACTTTAGCGCTATTACAACGTGGGGTGTGTTTCATCCTAACGAGAGTGATGAGGCAGCGATCATATTGTTGGACGCTGAAAAAGGTCGATGGGAGTTTCCAGAGCTTAAAGACGCGGCATTGCGACTGTACGAAGAATTTGAGCCTGACTTAGTTCTGATTGAGCAGAAGGCGTCTGGGACGCCGCTCACACAAGATTTACGAAAAATGGGAATACCTGTGAGCGGCTTTACGCCGGGCAGAGGCGCGGATAAATTTTCCCGCATGAATGCCTGTGCGCCAGTCTTTGAATCTGGTATGGTATATGCTCCTGAATCGCGCTGGGCTGAAGAGGTCATAGAGGAATGTGCCGCATTTCCGAATGGGGAACATGATGACTTGGCGGATAGCATGACTCAGGCTATACTACGGTTTAGACAAGGTAGCTTTATTCGCACTCGTTCAGACGAGGAAGATGAGGATTTTTATAACTACAGGCGCAAAAGAGAGTATTACTAATGGGCAAAGTTAAGACAATGGCACAAGATGAGCTTGATGAGTTTCTTGACTCGTTAAGTAATTCTCGTAGAGATGTGTTTGAAAGCAAGGTTGACTCGCAAAGAGAAAGCGATCCTTTTGGCGTCATGCGTGACATGAAGGCTGGTAAGTACAAATATGGCGGCGCTGTCAAAAAGATGAAAAACGGTGGCTGTGTAATGCCCGGTCGCGGCGGAAAATTTAAGGGTGTAAGCTAATGGGCAAGACAAAAAAAGCTGATGTTCGCACAATGTCTCTTGAAGAATTAGAGCGTTACATTGAACAGTTAAAGCAGCCTGTTAAAAAGAATAAAGGCGGTATTATGGTATCCCCACGCAAGGCCATGGGCTATATGTGCGGCGGTCATGTGAAAGGAACAAAATAATGGGTAAAAACAAAATGCCTGGCGTACTGCCAAAGCCGAAACCGAAGACTTCCACTAACAAAGAGACTGGTGCCACACGCGGCGCTGGCGATGACAAAGAGTATATGCGTAAAGCAGCCGCTGCGAATATGGAAAGCGGTGGCGCAGTGCCGAAGCAATACAAAGGCTTTGCCAAGCTGCCTGAAGCTGTTCAAACAAAAATGGATCCTGCTGCGGCTCGCAAATACGAAGGCGGCGGCGAGGTTCGCGGCATGGGTCGTGCATATCAAGGAAAGCCGAGAGGTTGTAAGGTGCGGTAATGAAAACGATTAAGATCGAAATCAATGTAGATGATCTGATTCCAGACAACGGCTTTGAGCCTGAGATGGAATTTGCCTGTCCTGTTGCAACAGAAGATGCGAAGGTGAACGATGCCAATCGTCAATCGGCTATGGAAAACTACGCTTACGGTCCGGCGACAGAGACGTGGGAAAATAAAAATGCCCGCTGTGGTACTTGTGAGTATTTTGACATTCGATCCAAGATGATTTCTTGCATGGTTGCAGGCATTGGTTACAACGAGGGCATGGGTTATTGCTCTGAATTGAACTTTGCCTGTGACAAAGAAAACGTATGTAACTTGTGGGATCTTGGCGTTCCTGTCATTGATGGCATGGATTCAGAGATGAATCCTGATGACGATGGGAACCAGAGGGACATCCTGTAATGTTAGAAAGAGAAGCTGGGCGCTGGTTACGGTCTGCCCTTCTACCGTATCGCACCGTGCATGCTTCCCACACTGGCACTGATGCGCCGCGCCCAGCTTCACCCAAGGGGTTATTAGATGGCTGACGATCAAGGTATTATGGGAGCTTTCAAAGCTCCAACCATGAGCGGTCAGATGTTCAAGGATCTCGCTAACAAGACCAGCATGTTTACAGACCCTATGGGTAGTGAAACTCTAGGCGCTGTTAATCGTGCTATTGTAAGCGCTCCTGTTGATGCAATTGATCTTATAGGCCGTGTTGGTGATACGGCTTTACGCGGCGTTGCGTCAGGTGCGGGTAAGCTGGCGCAAGGTCTTGGCATGGGCGAGGGCATGGCTGACAGGCTCAAAAGAGATGTCTACGGCCTTGGTATTGCCGCATCTACTTTAGCTCCGACAGCCGCTCCAAGGCCGCGTGGCAAATCAAACAAGGCTCTTGTTATTGAAGCACAGAAAGATAAGGTCAAGTCTCCAGTCGCCAAGCAGAAGCTTGATGAGGATCTGGAGCTTGAAGCGATTGATGATGCCTTGAAAGACGCATATATGGATCTTGACGAAACGCTATCCATTCAGTCTGTTGATGACATAGCTATTACTGCTGATGAATTTGGCGATGTTTTTAGCAATAATTTTGCAATAGCAAGAGACGCTGGGAAAAATCGTGGAGAGTCTGTATCTGACGCTATTAAGATGACTCAAGATGATTTTAATGTTGTTATTGACCGCCCGATACAGGACAAAATATTTGCTCGCCTTGATGATGACTATGATTTTGGTGTAAAAAGAGAATTAAACCGCCGTGAGAAAGCAGCGGCAAACAAGGCCGCATTAGAAACTGAACTGGCTAAAGCCAGAAATGTTAACAATCCAATGCGTACAGTTAACATTGAAGACGCTACGCGGATGCAGAACGAAATTAGTGGCATGGGCATACCGCAACCAACGCCGCAGAAGCCAGCGCTTACTGTTATTGAAGGCGGAAAGGATTAAAGATGGCTGTTGAAAAAGGAATAGGTGCAGGCGGAGACGCTATGACACCGCAGGAACAAGCAGAAATTGATGTAGTTGATTTTCCTGCACAGCCCGGCATTGCTGAGATGGAAGACGGTTCAGCCATCGTTGGTGAGTTGATGGCAGAAGAGACGATGATGGCACAGGATGTGCCATTTGACGCTAACCTTGCAGAATTTATTGATGACTCTGATCTTTCTGTAATTTCATCTGATCTTGTGGGAGAGATTGAAGATGACATGTCGTCACGCCAAGATTGGGAAGACACATACAAGCGCGGCATTGATCTTCTTGGTATGAATTACGAGGAGCGCAGCCAGCCGTTTGAAGGCGCGTCTGGCGTTGTGCATCCACTGCTTGCTGAGTCTGTTACACAGTTCCAAGCGCAGGCTTATCGTGAAATGCTTCCTGCTGGCGGCCCTGTTCGCACACAGGTAGTTGGCGCTGATACGCCTGAAACATCACAGCAGGCACAGCGCGTAAAAGACTACATGAATTACATGATCACCTACGAAATGGAAGAGTATGATCCAGAAACGGATCAGATGCTGTTCTATTTACCGATCATTGGCTCAACCTTTAAAAAGATTTACTTTGATCCGTTGCTGCAACGTGCAGTTAGCAAGTTTGTACATGCAGAAGACTTGGTTGTGCCGTACAGCGCGACTGATCTTTTAACATCACCGCGTATTACTCATGTGATCCGCATGGACAAAAACGAAGTTTTAAAGCTTCAGCTTGCTGGCTTTTATAAAAGCACAGATCTTCCTTCTGGTTATGATGCAGAAGACTACAGTGAAGTTCAGGAATCAATTGACAAGGCGCAAGGCGTACAATTGTCTGGCTCTGGTTCTGAGGAAGTAACCCTGTACGAAGTTCACACTTCTCTGGACATCCCGGGCTTTGAAGATATTGACACCGAGGGTGAACCGAGTGGCCTGAAACTACCATATGTTGTGACCATCATGGAGTCCACAGGCGAGATCTTGTCTGTGCGCCGCAATTATGATGAGCAAGACCCCCTGATGCGCCGCAAAGCATATTTTGTGCATTACAAGTTTTTACCTGGGCTTGGCTTCTACGGCTTTGGTTTGACGCACATGATTGGTGGTTTGTCACAGGCATCTACCAGCATTATGCGTCAGTTAATTGATGCTGGTACGCTGTCTAACCTTCCTGCTGGATTTAAGGCGCGTGGCGCTCGTATTCGTGACGAAGATGAGCCACTACAGCCCGGTGAGTTCCGCGATATTGATGCAGCTGGCATGGATATTCGTCAGTCAATTATGACACTGCCGTTTAAAGAGCCTTCAGCGACTCTGTATAGCCTTCTAGGGTCGCTTGTGGACGCAGGACGCCGCTTTGCGTCTATGGCGGACATGAAGGTAGGCGAGATGGGCGGAGAGACGCCTGTAGGCACTACAATGGCGATTATGGAGCGCGGCACAAAAGTGATGAGTGCCATTCACAAGCGTTTGCATTACTCACAGAAGCAGGAGTTTAAACTTCTTGCTAATGTGTTTGCTAGATTTATGGCACCTGCATACCCATATGCTGTTCCGGGCGCACCGCCTGAAATAAAGCAGATGGATTTTGACGAAAGAATTGACGTTCTACCTGTATCTGATCCCAACATCTTTTCTATGTCACAGCGAATTGCTTTGGCACAGACACAGTTGCAGCTTGTTCAGTCCAATCCAGAGATTCATGGCGGCCCGAAAGGTTTGTATTCAGCATATCGCAAGATGTATGAGGCGCTTGGCGTTACTAACATTGACACGATCCTGCCTGCTCCGCCAGAGCCACAGCCGATGAACCCTGCGAAGGAAAATCAAGAGGCTTTGCGTAACCAAAGACTGCAAGCGTTTCCACAACAGAACCATCAGGCGCATATTGAGGCTCATTTGGCGATGCTTTCTACGCCAGTCGCACAGGCAAACGCTAATATTGTTATGACACTGCAAGGTCATATTTCAGAACATATTGGAATGATGGCTGAAATGCAGGCACAGCAAGAAGTTATGGAGCAAATGGCTCCAGAGGCGCAGATGATGGCGCAACAAAATCCACAGATGATGCAACAAGTTCAGATGGAGATTGAAAACCGAGCCGCAGAGCTGGCTGGTGAGCTTACTGAACAATATGCACAAGCAGTTGCTCCTGCTGATACAACTGATCCGTTGGTAGCAATCAGGCAGCAGGAGCTTTCCTTACGCGGCGCAGAAATACAGGAACGTGCGCGGCAGTTTGAAGAAAAGCAACAATTGGAGCGCGAAAAAGAGCGCAACGATGTTCTTGTCAATCAACAGCGCATTGATCTCAGCGAGGAAGCAAACCAAGAGAAGGTTCGTGTAGCTGAAGAGCGCATTCAGACCCAGCGTGATATCGCTGCGGCAAACTTACGGAGTAAAATGCAATGAGCGCCAGTTCAATAAACAGAAAAGTGGCTGAAGTCGAAAAGGCCAAAAAGGTGGAGCGTAGAAATGCCATTGAAAAAAGGAACCAGCCAGTCAACGATAAGCCAAAACATATCGAAGCTGAGATCAGAAGGGTACCCGCAGAGACAAGCTTTAGCGATAGCCCTGTCGTCAGCCAAGAAGTCCAAGAAAAAAAGCCCGTTGAAAAAAAGAGCGTCTTCAAAAAAAAGAAAGCCGCGAAAAAAGGCTGAAGGCGGCGTAATTAAGTCGTTTTCGCCTATTGCTAGGCCGCAAAGGTTCCAAGGAGTGTTTTGATGAGTGGGAAAAAAGATACACCGCCTTTAAAAGACGTTCTTGCTGGCCTTGAAGATGAGCAGCTAGAGGCTTTGAAAGAAGCTATTAAAGCAGGAAAGAAAGGATACACCTATGATCACAAAACTGGTCAATATGGGTTCAAAATGTCTAAGGGTGGCCTTGTTGCCCGTGGCATGGGCGCTGTCATGCGTAACAAGCCTTTTAAAATACGTTGAGGATTGGTTGGACAAAATCATTGAAAGGGATCTTGGTAAGTGACGGTTGATAAGTTCCTTGAATGGAAAATATTACCAAGATTTATGATGCTGATGAGTACAGCCATGTCGTGGCGGTGCGCTGAGTGGTTTATGGAATTGCCAGATCCTACAGCGAGTCAGAGTGCTTTCGTTTCTGTCGTGATGGGCGTTATGACAGGTGTTTTTGGTATATGGATGGGGCATGAGCATAAGCCAGCCCTTGCGAAGGAAAAATGAAAACAGTGTGGGTAATGGTGTGTTTCTTTGTAAATTCACCAACTGATATTTTGATTGAAACAAGGTCGCAACATGAAACTATTTCTAAGTGTCATGTTGCCAGTACGTTGCATGGATTTGACAATGATGACCCTAATGAGTGTGTTTGTGTACAAGCACGACAAAAATAATGTTTAAGGTTATTGTTTTAGCTTGTAGTGTTGCTTTTCCAACAGATTGTTGGGAGTATCACGACACAAGAGGCCCATATGAAAGTATGGAAATATGTACGAAACGGGCTTATAAGATGGGTAATGACATAGCAACAATACATGAGGGCCGCATTATGCCCCGAAAATTTCGTTGCGTACCGTTAAAAGGGACACAGTTATGATAAAATGGCTAAAATGGCTAAAATGGCTAAAAAGATTGTGGGTAAACCGATCTAGTGATGTATCACAGCATCGGCAGCACACAACAAAATACGAAGATTTGTGTATGTGATGACAAAGGTTGAAAGAGAAGTAGCTGCCAGAATGAATGACGGCACCGAGATTACAATACCTTTGCGTAATCTCATATCCATGATAGCTGCCGCAAGCATTGCTACTTGGGCGTACTTTGGGCTAACTGAGCGTATTAGTTTTTTGGAACATAATCTTGAACTGACTATGCAGGAGGTTGAAGAGAACGATGATTGGATTGATAACTTTCAGCCGCCAAAAACTGTGCAGGATACAGTGAGCAGGGTGCATGAGTTAGAACTAGAAATAGCTAGGCTTAAACTGCTGTTGGAAAATAAACAATGATACAGGCTCTGATTGGCCCAGTCACTGGGATACTAGACAAGTTTATTGAAGACAAAGACCAAAAGAACAAGTTGGCCCATGAAATCGCCACTATGGCGGAAAAACAGATGCACGAAGCCAACATGGGGCAAATCGAAATTAATAAGGCCGAGGCTCAGCACAGAAGCATATTTGTGGCAGGCTGGCGTCCTTTTCTCGGCTGGGGTTTGGCGTTTGCCATGATATGGCACTTTGTATTAGCGCCTATGATTATATTTGGTTTTGCATACGCTGGCATGGAAGCGCCACGGTTGCCTGCATTTGACATGGACAGCTTAATGACTGTCTTGTTGGGAATGCTTGGTTTGGGGGGAATGCGTAGCTTCGAGAAGGCGAAGGGGTTAACCAAATGAGCTTTTTACGGAGACTATTAGACATGCTGTTTCTGAATAATCATGTAGGGGACATGGCGCAGCACAGAGTGCACACAACCAAGTACGAAGATCTGTGTAAGTAATGTCTGTCGAGACTTTTCTCAGGTGGAAGATCCTGCCGCGATTTATGATGCTGGCTAGTACGATAATGTCTTGGCGCTGCGCCGAATGGTTTATGGATTTACCAGATCCAACTTCGCAGCAATCAGCCTTTGTTTCGGTGGTGGTTGGTGCCATGACTGGCGTTTTTGGGATCTGGATGGGCCATGAGCACAAATAAGCCTAGCCCGTGTGTAGGTATTTGTGTCTTGGACGAAGAACGTGTAAGATGTATTGGCTGTGGTAGAACCATAGACGAGATCATAAACTGGGGGAAAAAATGGCAAAACCAAGAATGAGTCAGTTTGCGGGGGATCTCGGTATCACTCGTTCTTCCGCAAAGAAACTTATGAAGAAAGCTCGTGGGCGTAAAGATGGCGGCTCAGAAACTTTAAAAAAATATTCCCCTGAGATGCAGGCCCGTTTAAAGCGTTTTGAAGACGCAGAACGTATATTCAAAGACGACACGAAGATTGGAACCAAGATGTCAGATTCTAAGAAGAAGAAGAAAATGCCTTTGCCAAAAAAGCATCCTCGTTATCGGAGTATGGGTCAAGACACGACCAAAGACTTTGAAAGAGAGACCGTAGAAGCCAAGGACGGCAAGTACATGTCATGTCGTGGCATGGGCGGCGCAATTCAAGGCGGAGCTTTTCGCGGAGTTAAGTAATGGCATATACTGCTGGAGATCCGGGCGAACAGTCAGCAGCAGACGCTGCACAATCTGCTGCCGTTGACGCTGCAACTTCTGGAGGAAGAGACTTTGGATCTGACTCAGGGCCACAGTCTGGCTCTAATGTTGGAAGTAAAGACTTTGGTCAAAACCTACAAGACAGGGCACAAGGCCCCGCCTTTGGTGGTATGGACATGTCTCCCGGTCGTTCGCGCTCTATGTTTGGAACAACCTATGGAACGCAACTTGCTGGCATAGATCAAAACCGCTTTAACGAGATGCGTGGTATTACTGCCACAAACCCATTCGGCAGAGACAATATATTTTCTAAGTATTTAGGTATTGACCCGAAAAACATAGACTATACAGACAACATCAGTCTTTCAAATCGCCTGTCGATTGCAAACAATCAGTTCTCAAAATTTGTAAATCCACAGAACAGAAAAGGCATGCCGGGGTACAACCCCGCATACGCTACGGCTGAAGAAGGTAAGCTTAGAGCGGGTGTTCAAGACGAAGGCTACATGACGGCCTACGGCCCTGTAATGGAGCAAGCTCGTCAGCAGTCCACGGGTGAGATGATTGCTCGTGGCTTGGCAAGCTTTACACCTATTGGTCCTTTTGTGTCTATGATGGGTACAAAAGAATATGGCCTGCCCGGGCAACCCGGCTTTGAAAGCTTTGACCCCAACAACCCCCGCACAAGCGGCGGCATTGCAAGCGCAATGTTGGGTGGTTTAAATCCAACGCAAGCCAAAGATGCCCTTGTTGGTGCTTTTGCTCCTGTGGCTCCAGAACCACAACCAAACCAAATTGACTATAACTTTTTCACTGATCCTGAAGTAGAAGCGGTCTACCCACAAGCTTCTACCGGAACTCAGCAGGTTGCTGGAGGTATTTTTGACACCCTGTTTAGAGATCCAAATATCTCTCCAGAGGCTAGAGAAATACTAAAAGAAAAAGGCATGACAGTCGATGATCTGTTTGCTCCCAAAACTCCGGCACCAGTAGAAGAAAAGCCCGACATTATGAATATGATTCAGAGCATAACGGACACAGCGTCTCTCGGTGGTCCTTCAACAGCAAATCAATATGCGGACCTAAGCGGGCTATTGTCTCAGGGTATGGCTGTTGCGGACAACATTGTGTCAATTCCCGGCGGCTATATGGATACAGTGACGGGCAAGCAGTATTCTGGCTCGTATAATCCCAATGTTTCTGGTAGAACATACACTGGAACACAAAAATCCTCTGGCGCTGCGCCATTTAGCGCGGCTAGATTTACACAAGGCATCGCAAACTTTTTTGGTAGTTAACAATGAGAATTGAAATTAAATTAATCCCTGATGGGCTGGACCTAGGAAAAGCAATTCAAGACGGAATCCCTGTGGACAAGATGCAGGATGCATGTCCTATAGCTACGCAGGACTTAGATACAAATGAAGAGAACCGTCGTTTTGCAGTCAAAGATAATCAGTACGGCCCTGCGGTAAACCCAGAGCAAAGCTGCGGCACATGTTCTGTGTTTAATATTACCGAACACATGCAGCAATGCATGAAGGATGAGTCTGGTGAGGTTGGTTATTGTCAGTTGCTAAAGTTTATGTGCAGTGCTAAGAACAGTTGTGCAGAGTGGGCTGAAGGTGGTCCGATGTCGGATCTGCCGGGAGAAGAAGGCCCGTGTGACTGCGGTAAACCTGATTGCAACTGTGGAATGTAAATGGATGTAGTTTCTTTTCTCTCAAGGTATCAAAAAGCCTTGAGAAATCGTGTAGATGACATTAGTTTATCTATCACAAGTGGTAGCGCTTCTGATTGGGAAGACTACAAAGCAAGGGTAGGTGAGATACAGGGACTCACTTATGCGCTTGACGAACTTCAAACCCTGCTAAAAAAGGCTAACTATGACGAAGACTCTCTTAGTACCTGATTATATCCTTGAGCAGCAACGCGCTAAAAAACAAGCCGAAGAAGCTGCAAAATCTAAAACAATAGCAGAACGAGTACCGCAGCCCACAGGCTGGCGGATTCTTGTCATGCCCTATATGGGCAAAGAAAAAACTGACGGCGGCGTTTACATCCCGGATGCCGCTCGTGAAAAAGAAGCCCGTGCGACAACCGTAGCTTATGTCGTAAAGGTTGGCTCCCTTGCATATCAAGACCCTAACAAGTTTGGCGACGGCTGTGAGCCGTGGTGCAAGGAAGGTGATTGGGTGTGTATTGGGCGCTACGCTGGATCTCGCTTTAACATTGAAGGCGGCGAGGTTCGGATCATCAATGACGATGAAGTCATTGCCACCATCATCGATCCAGATGATATAAAAACATACGGAGTTTAAGTATGCCTGAAGCAGCAGAGAAGGAAGAACTCGAGATTATCGAGACTGAGGACGAAGCTCAAGAAGTTGAGACTCAGGAAGCTGGAACTGAGGTAGAAGCTGAAGCTGAAGAACCAGAACAGAACGCCGACAATGAAGACGAACTTGCGTCATATTCTGAATCCGTTCAGCGCCGCATTCGCACACTTACTGGTAAGTACCGGGAAGAAGAGCGGCAGCGGCAAGCGGCAGTTGAATATGCTGAGGCGGTACAAAAGCAAAACGAAGATCTAAAGTCTCGCTTAGATAAGCTTGATCAGTCTTATGTTGGTGAGTTTGGTAATCGTATAGAGTCTCAAGTTGTTGCTGCTAAAGAAGCATACAAGAAGGCTTACGACGAAGGCGATGCTGACGCGATGTTTGAAGCGCAGCAAACCATTAGCCGATTGGCTATGGAACAGTCTCGTTATGAGCAAGTAAAGCGCCAGAACGAGGAACGCGCTCAGACGGCACAACAGCCACAAGAGCAGCCAGTTCAACAGGCAGCGCCTCAACAACCCGCTAAACCAGATCCTAAAGCCGAGGCTTGGGCCTCGAAGAACGACTGGTTTGGTTCTGATCAGACGATGACATACGCTGCTTTTGGCATACATCGTCAACTTATTGAGGATGAAGGGTTTGACCCAACGTCCGATGAGTATTATACTGAGCTAGATAGACGTGTCCGTACTGAGTTCCCGCACAAGTTTAAGGAACAAGTTCGTGACGCAGGACCCCGAGTCGCTTCTGCGGAGTCCACGGCTTCTAAGTCGTCTAAAAAGGGGCGCAGAACAGTCAAACTTACGCCTTCGCAAATTGCCATTGCGAAACGCTTGAATGTTCCGCTTGAAGAATATGCAAAGTACGTTAAGGAGTAAGAGTATGGCTGATAGAACTACACGCGAATCAACATCACGCGCAAAAACCACACGGCGTAAGCCGTGGACACCGCCATCAAAGTTGGCAGCACCTGATGCCCCGGCAGGCTATCAGCATCGTTGGATCCGCACATCAATTCGTGGTGAAGATGATCGCACAAATGTAGCCGCAAAGCTGCGGGAAGGATGGGAACCAGTCCGTGCGGATGAATATCCGGATCTGGCTGATCAGTTTCCAACAATTGATGATGGTAAGTACAGTGGAGTCATTGGTGTGGGCGGTTTAATGCTTGCACGGATTCCAGAAGAAACGGTTGAAGAAAGAACTGAGTATTATCGGGAGCAGACCCGCAATCAAATGAAGGCCGTTGACGATAACCTGATGAGGGAACAACACCCCTCAATGCCTATCCATAACGATAGGCAAAGTCGTGTATCATTCGGGGGCAAGGATTAGTCCCCTTAATCTGATAAGGAGTAAGTAATGGCAAACACTAATGTTGCCTTCGGCCTCAAGCCGATTAATACCGCAGGTAGCGCACCAGCTACTCAAGGTACTAATGCATACTTCATCGACAGCGCCGCTAGCGCGATCTTTCAGGGATCAATGGTAAAGGCCGATAACGGTGGTGAAATCGTTATCTGTTCTGCATCCGGCGATACTGAGGCTCCCGTTGGCGTTTTTGCTGGCTGTGAATATGTATCATCAACGACTGGTAAGAAAGTCTTCTCAAACTACTGGCCCGGTTCAGGTGCCGACACAAACTTCGATATCATCGGATTTGTGTACGACAACCCGCTCCAGCGCTTTGTAGTTGCGACAGACGCTACCATCACTAACAAAGCAACTGCCGTTGCCGCTATCTTTGAGAACTCACAGTTCAACAGTGGCGCAAGCGGTAGCACAACCACAGGCATTTCTAGCGCACAGCTTGATGTCGCAACTCTCGATTCATCTAACGCCTCTCTTCCTTTGAAGATTGTGGGTATTTTGGATGACGTTGAGAACGCCGACTTCACTGCCGCTGGTATTCCTATGATTGTGATGCTTAACAATCACGCGCTGCTTCAGTCTGATTCTGAAGCCGCTATTTCATAAGGGAGTGTAGA
>WLWG01002621.1_pt1 | contig 13429 bp, 7 predicted proteins | sample 6712871 | NCBI WGS metagenome assembly WLWG01 (sample SAMN12718693, study PRJNA515312) | sponge metagenome | isolation source: marine sponge | host: Mycale hentscheli | place: New Zealand: South Island, Marlborough, Capsize Point | collected 2003-05-01 | reverse complement strand
GACACGGATGAAGCGGCGGCTCAGGCTTATGAGATTGCACTCCACAACGTAACTAAAACGACATCAGGCAAGCAGATACCACTTTCTGCAGAAACTTTGTGCGTCCACGGCGACGGCCCTGCTTCATTTGAAATAATTCAGGCTATTCGATCACTGCTTACTCTTGAGGGAATTCGTATCGCTCAACCAATTCACTACCGAAGAAGCCCTCGCCCCTGAAAGCACTACTGAGAAGATTCAATAGCCTGAATGCTGCTGCGTGTGGTACTCTGATTGAGGTCTTCATAAGGGAAATTTCCATGGTAATCCGCCTCTTCTTGCTTGGACTCATTCTGCTTGGCTACACGCAGAGAGGCCTGGCTGCCGGCACGCCAGGAACACCAAACATTATCTTCGTGCTTTTCGATGATATCGCGTATGGCCAACCCACAAGCTATCGAACTGAGAGTCCTTTTCGAACACCAAACATCGACCGCCTGGCTGAGGAAGGCATGCTTTTTACTGATGCCCATGCCGCAGCAGCGAACTGCACCCCGACCCGATATGGTGTTCTAACCGGAAGATACCCATGCCGTATTGGGCAGTTCGGCGTCCTGAAAACATATTCACCGCCAATTATCCCAGCTGATCGACCTACAGTGGCGTCATTCCTTCAACAGCATGGATACCACACAGCATGTATTGGGAAATGGCACCTCGGCATGAACTGGATCGACGGGAAGCCGGGAACAGAAAAGCAACTCCCGATTGGAGCAAAACTTACCGAAGGACCGAACTCACGCGGCTTTGATTACTTCTACGGGTTCACACATGCTCGAAACATTGGTTCGATTATTGAGCAAGACGCAGTGGTGGCAAATGTTGACGCTGTCGAAAACCAGCCTCTCATGATCAGACAGGCCGTGAAGTACATCACTGAACGTGGAGAAAACGAACAGCCATTCTTTCTTTACTTCCCGATGTGTCCACCGCATAGCCCAATAGCACCCGCTGATGACATGAAAGGCAAAGGAGGCATATCCGGCAAAGAATCTCGTTATGGAGATTGGGTCTACCAAGGAGACCACATGCTCGGCCAGATATTAGACGCACTCAAGCGAACAGGCCAAACGCAGGACACGCTCATCATTGCCACAGGAGATAATGGTGCTGCGAAACGACCGTACCCTCCACTACGTGATGCGAAGAGCAGCATTTACGAGGGTGGGCATCGTGAGCCTTTCGTCGCAAGATGGCCTGGCAAAATCCCTCCGGGCTCAACCAACAGTCAGACCATCTGCCTCAACGATTTGTTTGCCACGTGTGCAGAAATTCTTGAAGAACCGTTACCTAGTAACGCCGCCGAAGACAGCGTCAGCTTTTTACCTCTTCTTTCTGGTAGGACCGATAGCCCGACTCGCGAGGCGACAATCCACCAGGCACCAGGGGGCTTGGCGATTCGGAGGAACGAATGGAAGCTTGTTTTTCACCGAAGTGGCCAACGTGAACTGTTTAATCTCAGTTCAGACATCGGAGAGACGACAAACCAGATTGCTTCCCATGCTGACATCTGTAAATCGCTCGAAGGAATGATGCTTCACTATATCCAAACTGGCCGCAGCACTCCTGGACAACCGCAAAGAGTGGAGTTTGACCTTTCTTCTCTTGTCGAAAAAAAGAAAGGCACAAGACGCAAAGAACAGCAGTAAAAAACACCTGCTTTCCTCTACAGGCTCAAAACCACCTGTTAGACACATCACATAAATCAGCCAAAAACAATGAAGAACTCTATTTCTCAAAAAGCATCGAGTGTATTTTTCTTACTGATACTCCCACTTTCTTTCCCGTATGAAAAAGAAATGGCGGAAGCATCAGAGCCTCGCCCAAATATTCTTTTTATCATTACAGATGATCAGGAGCGGCGAGAATTTAACTTCCTTGAAGAAGGAAGAACAGAAAATGGCCAACCTCGAAACCTGAGTCCGCATATGGATCGTCTTGCTCAGGAAGGCGTGGTCTTTCCGAATCAATACGTGACCAGCCCCGTCTGCACGCCATCACGGTTTTCTGTCCTCACTGGAACCTACGCAAGCCGGTCTGTGAGTTTTCGCCGAACTGTCGATCGAGGTGAACAGGTAAATATCACATGGAATTGTCATATTGATTCGACAACCCCCAATCTTGCAAGAACTCTCCAGCAGACAGGTTACTACACCGGTGCAGTTGGAAAAAATCATGTCATTGAAGCCAAAGGTGTATCGAGGAATGACGGCCCAGCAGAAGACGCTGATCCAAATGACCCAAAAGTGGCTCAATACTATGCAGAGAAACAGCAGAAACTGGTGAATGCTTTCAAACAGTGTGGCTTCGATTTTGCGGCAAACCTCTATCAGGGAAATCTTCCGGGGCACACCTGCAAAGCACTCGAATTTCATAACATGGACTGGATAACAAGTGCTGCGATTGAATTTCTTGATTCATGGTCAACCAAGAACAAGCCCTTTTTTCTTTACATGGCAACAACGCTCAATCATGGGCCGGGCCCTCGATACAAGAAATACACCGGTGACCCGCTGGCGACACCTGCTGGCTTACTCAATCGACCCCTATCTGTTCAGCCTGACAGAAAAACGATTCCAGAACGAATTGCAGAGGCTGGACTTTCCAGCGAACCAACTGCTTGCGATGTCCTCTGGCTTGATGATGGCATTGGTGCAATCCTGCAAAAACTAAAAACAATGGGTGCACTTGATAATACAATTGTTTTTCTTTTTGATGACCATGGTGTTGAAAGTGGAAAAGGCTCGTTATACGAGGGAGGCATTCGATCCGTAAGCCTAGCCTGGTCCCCAACTCGCTTCAAAGGCGGTCGATATTCGAAAGTCAACATTTCAAATATTGATTTTGCACCAACAATCATGGACCTATGCCGTGTGCCAGAATCGCAACGACACCAGGTCGATGGCAAAAGTTTTACCAGCGTTCTGAAAGGAAATGATAAAGAAATCCATGATCATCTTTTCTTCGAAATCGGTGCAACACGTGCTGTTCTAAAAGATGGCTGGAAATATCTTGCCTTTCGACTACCGAACACGGTTTCAACAAATCCTCCTGAGCCATACACCCATCTCGCGGACCGTCCTGGCGGACGGGGTTCCGAAGGACCTGCCAAAGATTTTTATCCGAACTACTACGACACAGATCAACTTTATGATATCAGGAGCGACCCACTGGAACGTAACAATCGCATAGCCGACTTCTCACAGAAGTCACGTATTGCACTCTTGAAAGCACTGCTCGAGCAAAACCTTGCTCATGTCCCCGGTCCTTTTGCTGAGTTCACCGGCGAAGAGACATCTAAATAAATCAGCGTAGATCATCGACTAAGAAAATATGACCACCTTTAATCAAACAATAATTCACTCTCGTTCTTCAATTCTCCCAACAAAGAATACTATGAAATCCTGCTTGCTATTTATTTGCACGCTTCTCCTAGTTGTTTTCACCAGAACAGAAAGCAACGCAGAGCAACACTTCGAACCTACGTGGGGGTCTCTTGCCAAAAATCCACTTCCAGAATGGGTCAAGGATGCCAAGTTCGGCGTGTATACGCATTGGGGCATTTACTCTGTGCCGGCTCACGGTGGTCCTGATTACATACGCAACCTCTACGAGGGATCGCGCACCGACGCAAAAGGTGTTTACTCCTATCACACCAAAAAATATGGGCCACTCCATGAATTTGGATACAAAGACTTTATCCCACTTTTCACTGCCCCAAAGTTTGATGCAAATGATTGGGTTGGCGTCATGCACGACGCCGGTGCAAAGTTTGGAGGCATATGCTTGGTCCATCATGACTCATTCCTTCTTTGGGACAGTAAAGTCAACCGATGGAATGCAGGAACTATGGGGCCCTGCCGTGACATCTATGGAGAAATTGCCAACGCAGTACGTCAATACGATGACATGAAACTTCTTGCAACCTTTCACCACGGACGAAGCTTTGGGTATGCAACAGGAGGTATGAAGAGCGATGACATCACAGACACCATGCGAGAAACATGGGATGTTTTCGATCCAGCTTTCCATGACTTCTACTGGAATCAGTGGACTGGAACAGCTGCGGATTTCTCTGATCAGTGGAAGGCGAAAATATCGGAGGTCATCGACACTTATCATCCGGACATGATTTGGTTCGATGGACTCCGCACCGCTATGCGAGGAGATCATCCACCTGAGGCATATGTACTCGACGTTCTCGCAAAATATTTCAACGATGCCTCACATAATCAGCAACGCGTGACAATATGTAATAAACATGGTGGTGAATTTAATTTCCCTCAAGATGTTGGCCTCAAATGCTACGAGAACGGGCGTGACATGCCAACCGATGTCGGCCCATGGTTCCTCATTGATCGTGCCATTGCCTACCCTTGGAGTTATGTCAACGACAAGCGATACAAAGACGGGGCTGATTATCACGTTCGCAGCATTGTTGATGTCGTGAGTCGTGGCGGCATCTTCCTGTTGTCACTCACACCAAAAGGGGACGGCTCCATCCCTCCTGAAGAGCGAGAAATCATGAAAAATATTGGAAGGTGGATGAAAGTCAACGGCGAAGCCATCTATGGCAGTCGACCTTGGAGAATTAACGCTGAAGGCCCAACCATTACACGAGGGTTGAAGCGCACCAATAAAGGTGAAGAGAGAGAGCAGTGGGATTGGCGTAAAGAATTTTCTGCTCAGGACATTCGTTTTACACAAAAAGGCAGCACGATTTATGCCATCGCGCTTGCCTGGCCAGACAATGGAAAACTCCAGATTGAATCACTCGCGGAAGGCTGTGAGGAAGCGATACAATCAATCAGTCTTATTGGCAGCAACAAACCACTGAAATGGGAACAAAGCAAAAAACATCTTGAGGTTACCGTACCTCAAACACCTCCTGGCGAGTACGCTTTTACTCTCAAGATTTACACAGAGTAACCTGCGACCACCAAATATCTAGAAACACATCTGACACAACTCCATTCATAATCATCTTTGGGATCATTCAGAACTCATTCGTTCAACCAACGATTACTTGTCATACATAGAAATCACTCGGAGATAGCACCGTGTATTCATTGAAACGAATTCAAAACAGCCTGCTCGTTGTACTCAGCTTGTATGCAGGGTCCCAAATTTTGCTGCCTGCAAACGCGACCGCGGAAGACAAACGGCCAAACATTCTCTTTATTGTTGTTGATGATCAATCACCATTTGACCTCAAGGCATACAACCCGTCATCTATTCTTGACACGCCAGTCATTAGCCAACTGGCATCAGGTGGCATGGTGCTCGATTCTGCGTACCATATGGGCGCCTGGACGGGAGGCGTATGCACGCCGTCAAGGCACATGATCATGTCTGGCCGCACACTCTGGCACATCCCGAACAAACCAGGGCGTATGAACAACCCTCACATCACAAACCCTCAACTCGTACCGCCAGACCTTGCCCTACACACGCTGCCAGCCGTCTTCAACAACGCAGGGTACGACACCATGCGGACCTGCAAAAACGGGAACAGCTACGAAGAAGCAAACAAGCTTTTTACCGTACGCCATGATGGCACCCGACGTGGAGCAAGTGATGAGAAAGGCAGCCCGTGGCACACCAAACAGGTTTTGGAATATCTCCAGAGTCGTGAAGACGCAAAAGACTCCGACCCATTTCTCGTTTACTTTGGTTTTTCGCATCCACATGACACTCGCGATGGCCGCCCTGAACTTCTGTCAAAATACGGTGCCGTCAACCACACCGATCAAGATAGCCTGCCTTCTGCCAACCCAAAACAACCGCGACTTCCGACGAACTACCTGCCTGCTCATCCTTTTAACAACACCCACATGACAGTCCGTGATGAAGTAGCGGTCAGTGGTGTCTGGAAAAACAGAGATGAGAAAACAATTCGCAATGAACTCGGCCGCGAGTTTGCTTGCAGTGAAAATATTGATATTCAGATTGGCCGAGTTTTGCAGAAACTTGACGCCATGGGGGAACTGAAGAATACCTATATTTTCTACACCGCCGATCACGGCATGGCGATTGGAAGACACGGCCTGCAAGGAAAGCAAAATCTTTACGAACACACATGGAGAGTTCCACTGATTGTGAAAGGGCCTGGTATCAAGGCTGGGTCGCGAGCACGTGGCAATGTGTACCTGCTCGACGTACTCCCTACCCTGTGTGACATTGCTGGCATTGAAGCACCCAAAACATCTGAGGGCACAAGCTTTCTGCCAGTCCTGCAGGGTACTCAGGACATTGTGCGAAAGAACCTTTACGGTGCGTACTGCGGTGGTGCCAAGCCCGGTATCCGATCGATACGAAGCGGGGATTGGAAACTGATTAAATACGAATCGACGAAAGATGGTGTCCAGGAGACACAACTCTTTAATCTTGCGGACAACCCTGAGGAGTTCATTCAGGAACACCACCAAGAGGCCCTTACCACGTTGATGGGCAGATCACCAAAATCATTCCAGAAAAATCTAGCTGATGATCCAAGGCATGATCAGAAACGGAAAGAAATGGAGAATCTTCTGCTTGCAGAAATGCGTCGCCTTGATGATCCATACCGACTCTGGGATCAGCCCGATGATGGCCTTCCAATTCCAGAAATACGAAACCCAGATCCAAAAGTAAAAAATCTGAAACGTAAGAAAAACAAGTAATTCTTCCATCACGATTCAGGTGTGATGCGTTTTTACCAGTGCACGTTGAGCCGTGTTCCAAAAACACTGGCCTCGCTGGCACCAGCAGTCGGCTCATCGGGTACAGCGTAGTTGTAATTAAAAAGAATCCGTAAGCGATCTGCGAGGTACCAATTGAGCCCAAACGTCGCTTGGCCAAGCCGAATGCCAGGAGTCGTCCCCTTCGGACTCAATGGTGAATTTGGATCATAGTAGTCGAGATACGCATAGCGAGCGACAAGTTCCCAGCCACCACGTCCTCTCGACCTACCGCGGGAATGACTACCCGATAACCGTGGATGGCGTACTTTCACAGAACCAAAAACGCCATCATCTTTTTGGTATTTCCGATATTCACCAGTAATGAAATACCCCGCGCTCACATAATATCCATGAAAAAACAATAGCTCTCCCGCGTGCTGCGGGATGAGCGTTCCGTACCACTCTGCTTGCGTCCAGAGCGGCCCCCATACCCTCGCAATCTGTGTGTTAAAAAGCTGCTGATAACTCGCAGGAATACGAATAGTTGGCACAAACGGAGAGGTTGTTGAATCTGTAAATTCAAGGAGTGGCGACCCATTCACTTGGTTGATTACAACGACACCGTTTTGTGGAAGACGCTCTGAAAGAACAAGACCAAAATGAAGAACCTGTTCACCATCACCCTCTAGAATCGGAGAGGCCGTCAGGCGACTCGTTAAACCAACTGCAGCTCCATCTCCACCCTCAAAACTGGCTTGACCGACACCGTCATGAAAGAGTCCTGTTGCGAAAGTGGTCGTGTCATTGAGTTGATCATTAAATAAAGAAATCCCCCAGCTACGAGCGGGATCAAGATCATTAATTGGTGAACGTTCCATGAATGCATAGAAATTTGCGCTTGTCCCACCCTCAAGACTAAAAGGCTCTCGATAATGCCCAAGTCGCAGCTCAGGTTGCCCGTTATACTTTCGTGAACCAATAAAAATATCACGTGGTACAACAGTTCCTGAAGCCATATCAATTTCGGCTATGTAACGACTATCTGAGCCAAAATATCCTTGACCACCAACTCGGGCTCGCCGCAGACCAACAACGCTTCCAAGATTACCGAATGTGCTGATATTTGATGCATCTTGGATCGACCAGAGTGCATCGGTATCGATTCGACCACGTAACCGGAACGTGCTTCCATTTCGGAGCTCGTAAATTCTTGGAAATCCTCCTTCCGTTCCGTCTGGATGCGGAATCGTACCGAATGTCGTGAAATCCTCAGCGTGTGCAATCTGGATCAGAAGCAAAAAGCTGTAGAAGCTCCAACTGATGAACTGGAAACAAAGCAGATAACAACGATTTGTCATCGTTCGGAGCCGTACTGGACATTTCTCAAAAATAGCGTTCTCTGGTCTATTTCTCGGCTATCAACTTCCTATTCTCAAGCACACGTGGGCACAAAATACCTTTTGCTGTTTTTGCCTCGCACTCCTCACAGACCAGGGAAAAAGGGCAACATGCAGTGGAGTGAGGACATACGTCGGGTACGTCTCTTTTTCCGCGAATGTGTCAAATAGCGAATAAAGCATGTCGATTGATCCGAAGCACAAACAGATTATGTGTTTCCACGGAGATTTGATATGCGATACTGCAGTTTCCTGCCATGGTTTTGTCTGATCATGTTGTGCTGGATCTCTGCTGCACCTTTGTCTTTTGGACAATCGTATGGCGTCGATCTCCGAAATACCTTGATGCCAGCCTCTGGGGGCATGGCTGGAACAAGTGTTGCTGCACCACAGGACTGCGTTTCAGCCATCAATGGAAATCCAGCAACCATGACCCAGTTCAAAGGGTCTCACATGACTCTCGGTGGCGGCTGGGCTGAGTCAACATTTGATCTCACACAAAGTGTCGCTGCTCCCGGGATTAACGTAGATCCATTCTCCGACAAAAGCACCGTCCCAGGATCCGTTGTGCCTGCGATCGGCGCAACTCAGGAACTTGAAGGATTTCCCGTGCCCGTATTTGTAGGCATTGGTTTCGTCGGGGCTGCAGGAGCTGGTACAAACTTTGTCAATGCAAAGGAGAGTAACGGTACGGCATCTTATCTGTTGCTGCTTGAGGCTATCCCCTCTGTCGCGATTGAACTCACCGATAATCTCTCTATCGGTGGCTCGATGTTTATTGGTGATGGCTTTTCATCTGGCCCCTTTGTTGGCACAAGCAAGATGACAAATGCCTACTCGCTTCGTGGTGGATGTGGTATCAATTATGCGACAAGCCAGCGATCCTGGATTGGGGCTTATTATCTTTCGACACAAGAATTTCGATTTCATGATCAGGTCATTCCATATCGAATACCGCCCCTGAACGGAACACCACAGACTGTCAACATTGGACTTCCACAACAGGTTGGTTTGGGGTGGGCAAGTGAGCGATTCATGAACAATCGACTTCTCCTCGCAGTCGATGCACTGTATTTCGACTGGGAAAGTGCCGCTCTCTTTGGTGATATCTACAATAATTCATGGGCGCTTCAGATGGGTGCGCAGTATTCAAGTAAGAGAAATATAAAACTTCGATGTGGGTACGCCCTAGCGGAAAACCCAATGGACACCGGCCTCATTACATCCATTGATGGTATTGTGCCTGGTGGCACACCTTCTGTTGATTACACACAGGCTCAATTCTCAATCCCAAATGTTCATCGCATCTCTGGTGGAGCAGGAATGGAAATCTACCCACACGTCAATCTCGATGTTTTCGCAGGTGGCATGTTTCCGGCGACACAGACTCTCGGAGCCACACGTGTTGACCTCGTGAGCTATTGGCTCGGCTTTGGCCTGACCTGGCACTTTGACCCGTGCTCAAATCATGGTTGTTCACGGCTTCCATCAACATGTTCCGGTATTTGAAGATGGGCTTAAAATAGCAGTCCTGCTCAGCATGTCATTTCGCCTGGGGGGTTTTCCCCCGCAACTGTTCAGACGTGTCTTTTCGGAAATGAATATCTGCAAGCTCGTCTTTGACTGGTGCCAACTGCTTACCCTTCACTCGGTCAATGTTCTTCGCCATGTCAAACCAGACTGAGGACATTGCCTTCACACGTTCAGGCTGCTCGTCAGCAAGATCATAAAGTTCTGTCCTATCTGCATCCATATTGTAGAGTTCCCACCGACCACGTTTTGCTGAGACGAGCTTCCAGTCACCCTGCCTGAGCGCACGGTCTGTTCCAAAGTGAAAGTACAACGTCTCGTGAGGCTTTCTCTGCTCACCGCGAAAGATTGGATTCAGCGACAGACCTTGCAGGGGATCAATTGTGCGTGTACCGACCTGCTTCGGATAGGCTGCCTTCCCTACATCTAGAAACGTCGCCATGAAATCGATCAGATGCCCTGGCTGACTTGTATAGGAGCCAGGAGATGTCTTCAGTCCTGCCGGCCAATGCACAACAAGCGGTGATGAAATACCCCCTTCGTGTTGATTCTGTTTATAAAGCCGAAACGGGGTATTACCAGCATGAGCCCAACTGGCATCGTATGTCCAATACGACTCTGGATCCCATGGAGCAAGACCTCGGCCACGCGTTCGTTCAAACGGGCATGCCCCATTGTCAGAACAAAAGAGAATCAGCGTGTTGTCATAGACTCCCATTAATTTAAGTTTTTCAACGAGTCGACCAACGTTTTCATCAAGTACCTCCACCATCGCGGCAAATACTTCCATCCGTGACGCCTCCCATTGCTGCTCCTTTTTGGTCAGACTATTCCACGCAGGAATATGATCAGGGCGCGGGCTCAACTTCCATTTCGGTGGCAGAAGGCCACTTGCAAGCTGCTTCGCATGCCGCTCTTTCCGCAGTTGATCCCAGCCGGTGTCATAGCGTCCTCGGTATTTCTCAACGGCTTCCTTTGGAGCCTGCAGTGGATAATGCGGTGCATTAAACGCAGTGTAAAGCAGAAACGGTTTGTCAGAAGGTGCTTCATCAAGAAAGTCACAGGCAAAATCGACCGCAGCGTACGTTGTATAGAACGGCCTCCCATTCAGTGTGGCCGGTACAGACCACTCTTTTCCATTGAGACGAAAGGTGTCGTCACCCGTAAAGAAATTCGTTGCACCAGAGAGGTGGCCCCAATACCTCTGGAAACCGAAATCCGTCGGCTGCTTGGAAAGATGCCATTTTCCCACCATTGCCGTAAAATAGTTCGCGTCACCAAGCACCTCAGCAATAGTTGCCCCTCGTGAAAGAGATTCTCCACCAGCCTGATCACAATACAGACCAGTCAGAAGCGAAACACGAGAAGAGTGACACTTTGCGGTATTGTAAAACTGAGAAAACCGAAGTCCTTGTGCCGCCAGTGCATCAATATGTGGCGTTGTAATCTCTGAACCATAGCAACCAAGATCTGCAAATCCCAGATCGTCGGCCATGATCAGCACAATATTTGGACGATCGTCGGCAGACCACACCTGTGCACTACCAACGAGACAGAGTGCGATCACAAAACTTCTCAAAACATGTACATGTGCCATCAATGCGCCTCACCTTTTTTGACGTGTGCCGTTCAGATTGAACGGTGAAATCATACCAAAGGTTGAATAGTGACTCGAACATCGACACTTTCTGCACGCAACTCAGCCAGGAAACGCCTGCAGATCTTCTCAGACAACCACTTGTTGTCTGCGTTTCACTAGAAACCAGACACATGGAACGAGGAATAGTGTCAGCACAGTCGACACAGCCATACCGCCAACAAGTGCTCGCGCAAGAGGAATCATTGCTTCGGTTCCTGGCACAAGGCGGAAACAGAACGGCGCCATTGACGCCAAAAGCGTGAGAGACGTCATCAGAATAGGCCGCAGTCTCGAACCAGTGGCACTTACAATCGCTTCTTCTACCGATTGCCCTGCAACTAGATTCCCATTGGCACGATCAACGAGAAGAATACTGTTGTTCACGACAATGCCAATCATCATGAGAGTGCCGAGAAGTGATTGGATATTCAAGGTTGTGTCTGTGAGATAGAGCAGCCCAATGACACCTGCTAATCCCAGAGGAACCGCCAACATAATAATCAGTGGGTCAACAAAAGACCGGAACTGAGCCAACATGACGAGGTAGACCAGCAACGTTGCGACAGCAAGGCCCCACCCGATAACAGCTGTTCCTTCCTTCATCGTAACAACTGGCCCACGGAGCGTTGTATTCACTCCATCTGGTGGATCAAGCGTTTCAACAGCGCGTTCAACATCTGCTGCAACGGATCCGACATCTCGCCCGTCAACATTTACGAGAACGTCATAAACCCGTGAAATATTGTAGTGAGCGATCTCACCTGGAATATTGACTCGACGGATTTTTGCAAGATTTGATAAAGGAACATTTCGTGGACCTTCCGGCGTCCTCACAGAAAGCGGAAGGTTCCTCATCGCATCCAGACTCTCAACCTCATTTGTTTCATATTGAACACCCAAGAAGAAATCGATTCCTGTTGTCGGATCAACCCAGATTGATGGTGCATACCCAACACTCGATCCAAGTGCCGTCAAAATGTTTTCAGCAACATTTCTTTGACTCAACCCCATGAATGATGCCCTGGTTCGATCAACTTCAACATCGAGCTGTGGATAATCGAGTGCTTGTCCAATCTGGACATCAACGGCCCCAGAGACACTACGAACCTGAGTCACCACCTTTTCCGCGAACTCTCTCGCAGAGGCAAGATTGCCAGCCGCCACCTGCACCGTAATTGGAACGGCAGATCCCTCGTTCAGAGCTGCCTGGATAATACCACCCTGCCGAAACAGGAATTGCTCTCGGGGAAATCGTTGATGCAACTCAGCACGAAGCCGTTTGACATACGTTGACGTTGATGTCCGTGTCATCGTGTTCTTGAGCGTCACAACGATAAAGGCGGAATCAGGCCCTGAGTTTGGACTGAGGATTGTTGAAAACCCAGCACCTTTCCCGACCGGCAAACCAATATTCGCAAGGACGGTCATTAATTCGTCGGCCGGTATCACCTCTTGGATTGTTGCCTCAATCTGCTCCACAATCGCTTCGGTATTTTCAATGCGCGTGCCAGGCAACGTTCGTAGACGAATTTCAAAGACACCGTCGTCGACAGTCGGAAACAACTCTGTTCCGACGCGTGGCAAAAGAAGGCAGCAGCCTGCCGCCACAGCAACAATACCGAAGGACGTGAACCATGGTCTCTGAATTCCTCTTGTTAGAAGTCTCCCATACCCCCAGGAAGAACTCGTGACTTTGCTACTGTCTGACTGGAGTGTTTCGTTTTTCCGCTCTCGGAAAAACCTTGCGCAAAAAGCTGGTAAAAGTGTCATCGCAAAAACATAGGACGCCGCGATCGATACGGCGGCTGACAGCGCGAGTGGTTCAAACAGATACCGCACCATACCACTGAGAAACAATGCTGGAAGGAAGATCGCTAGTGTCGTGATCGTCCCGGCCAACACCGGTGCAGCAACCTCCTCAGCTCCTTTTCGTGAAGCCTCTTGCCTCGACTCTCCACGATCAAGGTGCCTGATTATATTTTCAACAACAACAATCCCTGCATCGACAACAGTACCAACAGCAAGCGCCAAGCCTCCAAGTGTCATCACATTAATTGAGACGTTACAGAAATGAAGTGCCAAGACACCCACAAGAAGTGATGACGGCAGGAGGAGAAGAATTGCAATCGTCGGCAGTAGGCGCCTCAAAAAGACAACCACGA
>WLWG01002616.1_pt1 | contig 13442 bp, 18 predicted proteins | sample 6712871 | NCBI WGS metagenome assembly WLWG01 (sample SAMN12718693, study PRJNA515312) | sponge metagenome | isolation source: marine sponge | host: Mycale hentscheli | place: New Zealand: South Island, Marlborough, Capsize Point | collected 2003-05-01 | reverse complement strand
CCAAAGATCTTTAAAATGTGGCGTGGCCATATTAAACCAATCTTTATTGTATGGTACTGTAACGCAGGAATAGTTTTGCAATCGCCAATAGGTGTTTTGAATCCAGGTAAGAGTAGATTCATTATCCAAAAGATCGTCATACCATTTTTCGAAAACAGATTCATTGCAATTCCAAGGAGCATATCGATATATTGGTTTATTTCCATCGTGGAAACATACGATTATTCCTTTTGGTTTATCATCTTTAGTTTTATTAAAAGTTCCATCTTCTTTGTATTCTTCTTCGGTTTTATATTCTTTAAATACCGTTTCGAGAAAGTCGCAAGTATGCAATCCAGTAACATGCATTTGGAATTGCATTTGAATCCAATAATCTCTTTTAGGAGTTCCCGTTAATTTACGACTGACAGGATTTTTAATTTCTAGCAGATAACCAAATCGATCACTTGATCTTTTTATATTTATTCCGTCAGGAGAAGCTCCGAATTCCGAGTTTTTTTCATCGGGAATACATCCAAATTCTTCTATTTCAGTGTTAAATTTGTCCTCATAAAATATAGTAGATATGGGTTCAAATTTATGACCGTGATGAGTTGCTGATTTTACATTAACTTTACTATATTTAGCTTTGTCAATTGGTTTGCATTTGGAATAAATCAATTCGTTTTTTTTTGAATCGGAATCGAGCGCTTTCCATGCAGAACTAGCTGTCAATCGTGTCCATCGAAAATCAAACCACTCGGGTGTATTTTGTTCGGGCTGTGGCATTGATCTAAGATTTTGTATTTGTGCTTGTATATCTCTTTTACTTTCAGGCGTAGTGATATGTGGACCGGGGTAGGATCTAGGCTTTCTAATTATACTGAAATATAGCACAATACCTTCCTCTACCATTTCGGTTAGATCGATGCTTTTAAAAGCATCTATAATTTCGCTGTATAACATTTCAACTATTTGATATGTATGTTCGAATATCCTAGCCTCGAAATCATAGTACATATATTCTAATACATTATTTTTGACAAAATCATCAATAATCAAATATATACTCTCTCTGAATTCATCTATATCGATTTTTGTAAAATCAGGTTTTGGTGAAAATGTATCGATAATATTAGTCAGAGGCTTTAAAGAGGATATATTATGCATTACGTTATATAATATATCATTTATTATTTAAATGATATCAATTTTATCTTTTTTTGTTTTTGCCTTTTGTTTTGTTTTAATTTTGGTTTTAATTTTCGGCTTGGTTTTAGATTTTGTTTTGCGTTTTGGAGCGGTTCTTGATAGACTAGTTTTCTTTTTATCCACTTTTTTGAGAGTAAACTTGCGTTTTATCTTATCAAAAGAAAGACCTGGTATATTTTTAATGATTCCCAGATTAGAATCATAAATAACATCTTTTACTCTTTGCAATTTTTTTCGTTCCAGACATTTAACCAGATAAATTTTTAGTTCAGCCCTTTCTTCTTTTGTAGATTTGAACTCTTCTGTATATTTATTGATATATTCTGTAATTTTTCTAATTTTTTCATTTTTCCCTAATTTATTCCATGCTTTTTCTTTATTAACCGCTTTTTCTTTTTCTAAAAATGCATCAATATTGAGCGAATCTACTTTATTTGAAGTTACTTTTGAATTACTATTTAAAAGCATTGTTTGGTATTTTATATTTTGCAGTTCCATACATTCTTCACTCATGATATATATATTATAAAGATTAATACGTATATCATTTATTTAAAGTTTAATTTTTTTGGCGTTTTATAAATATATTTACTAATATTTACAACATTTTTCCTATAATTTTTAATAATAAGTGCTTCCATAAATAGGAAAAAGAGTGTAATTGCTAATCCAATAAATCCACTAGACAATTTACTTTTATTTTCACTCCAATTCATTTTTTTTAAAGTATCATTTGTTTTATGCATTATCATATTAACAAGAGGTACAGGTAAAAGATAAGTAATAATAACCATTATAAATGCAAATGACCATCCTTCAAAAATATTTTCTTTCTTAACCGATTCTCTAGCAACAATAAATGTCAGACCTAATAATGCAATATAATTGATTAATACCTCAGTACTAAAATTAACAAATGATACACCTCCACTTTTCATTGAGGGGGCGACGGTTGCTGTATATAGTTGTTTCCATATATCATATGGTCCTCCCACCCATGTTAATAAATTTGCTATTAGATCTACATTAGGTAAGTATACTTCAATCACATTAAATAATTTATATTTAAATAATATTACAGGAACCGCGATTATAAATATTATAAAAAATAAAATAAATCCTATTATATCCTTTATTTCAGTATGAACTATTTCTTCTATTTCTTTCGTATCAGATTTATTAGATATTTGCATTGTATATATATAAATGATAAGGAAAATAAAAATAGGGAAAGAATTAGAAGTCAAAAAAAAAACATCTACTATGAGTAAAACTTTGTTTACAGATAAAAATCAAATACCAATGATAAATCAATTATATTTAAATGATGATTTTGAAGGTAAAAAGGAAATTACAAAATCCATTAAGCAAAAAATAAGCAGTTATAAGTCGCAAGATACTAAAAAAGATAAATTAGATGATAACTTTATAAACTATACTGATTTATTGGAAAAATTGGTAGTATCTAAATTAAAATGCCATTATTGTCGAACAAATACATTAATCATGTATGAAAATAAACGTGAACCATTACAATGGACTTTAGATAGAATTGATAATACTCAAGGACATAGCAATATTAACACGGTAATTTGTTGTTTAAAATGCAACTTAGAACGTCGATGTACAAATGATAAAAAATTTAAGTTTACTAAACAAATGAGGTTAATAAAGAAAATATAAATATATATATTTTTATATGAGTGAATATCGATACTCGAAATGGTCGGATGGTAATGAACGTTTTAAAAGTAAAAGGGTGACGACAGGGAAAAACATGGGACAATTAAAATATCCTAGAACAAAAGGAGATAAAGTTGACGTATCCAAATATACCGATAGTCAAGTAAATATAGTGCGTGTTGCAGAACAGGGAACATTGGATGAACTCTCAAAAAGACATAATATTAAAAAACAACATCACCAAAGAACTCAAGATAGAGAGCAAATCATGGAAAAAAAAAGAGTGCCTGGTTTGGTAGATTTTGACACGATTCATTCTGAGCCTAGTAATAAACGATCGCGAGTAAACGAGCGGATTTCAAACCGATATATGGTAATTCAAACATCAATTAACCCTTTTCTCTCCACAACGGATTATATAGGCGATTTAAAAGTTCAAGATACGATGTTACGTCCTAAAGATAGTAATATAAATGAGGCTTAATAACTATTTAAAGCTGTGGAGGCGAATTTAACTATATAATGTCCTATTCCACGCAAAATCAACTATTGTTGAATAAATTAATGGAGTTTTATAGCAAAGACAATAATATTGACAAGATATTGCCTATTATTAATGGGGAACATAAAGTCAGTTTAAGATTAATCGATTGGTTTGTTACAAATTATAGTAAAAAATATTACACGTGTTACAATATTTCGTCAAATGGTAATCAACGACGATTCAAGGTTTATGTTGATTATAAGTTGAAATTAAAAGCTTATTCTAAGAAGAGATTCGATCCATTTTGTAGATGGGATAGAATTACAATACCGTATGGGGATAATACAAGCATTCAAACAACTCTTGGTCAGTTAAATTTTTTTAGATGGGCCTTGGAATATAGAATTTTAGATTTTATAGAGAAAAATGTGATAGATATTGAAAATGATATGAATAAAAGAAACAGCTCTTCAAAAAACAGATCGGGCAAATCCAGTGCAAAAACACGAAAAAAGCGAAAGGAATTATCAGTCTCTGCTACAAAGAGTATAAAAAAAGAGGAAGTTGAAATTATTGTTAAATTTAATTAAAATTGAACTTATAAATTGATATAAAGTAATTATGTATATAACGCAAATATGAGTAGCATCGAAAATCCAGAAGAACAAACAATACAAAGCATGGACCTACCCAATGATTCATCGGAATGGCCAGAAGGATTTATGACATATGATTTAAAGTTGATGGCAAATGTTGTAACTAAACTTGAACTATGGGAATGGTTTAGAATGGAATCACCGCCAGAAAACGAGGGATACCAATGGTGGGGACATGAAAATATAAATAAAATTTCAGAAGGACTTGGCAAAGATAACAATCATAGTGGATTCAGTTTTGGATTTGCAATGCGAACCATGCAATACATTGCAAAGGAGGGATTTTCACAATGGAAGAAAAAAAATATTAAGAATGCAAAGTAAAATAATAAAGAAAACTACTTATTATTTTATAATAAATTTTTCAAATGGGAAATAAAGTATCTATTCGCAAAATAGGATTCGAGGATGTGAAATATCTTTTAAACAAAGGTACTCGATTTATTATTATCAATACATTGGATGAAAGAGACCAAGCATGTTTAATTAAAGGTACTATTTCGCCAACCGAAGAGATATCAATCATTAATAAAGCAATTTCTAATCCTACATTACATATAGTAATTTATGGTAGAAATTATACAGATGAAAGTATATATAAAAAATATGAAAAATTGTTGTCTCTAGGGTTTAATAATATTTTTGTATATGCCGGAGGGATATTTGAATGGTTATGCTTACAGGATATTTATGGAGAGAATGAATTTCCTACTACTTCAAAAGAACTGGATATTTTGAAGTATAAGCCATTGCCGGTATTAAATACATTACTTCTTACAGATCTGGATTAACAAGCCAAGATTTCATCCCAGTTATTATTTACATAATCTGGAACGGGAGTTTTTGTTTCCATAAACGAAATGATTTTATCGTTCCAATCAGATGGAAGTTTATTAATAAATTCTGCATTTCCATCTAAAATTAGTGTATCGCAACTACTATTGTTAATCCAATTTTCATGATAATTATGACATTTAACAGAATATTCTATAGGTATAGTTTCTCCTTCGCGAGCTCTGATACCAATTCTGTTTTGACAAATTTCAGGATCTGTTTTGACATAAATAATCCCATTCAATGGATATTGTTTAACGAACTCATCAAACCATCTATTATAAATATCATAATTGACCAATTCGATCTTTTTATCATCATATAACATTTTTGCAAACACATTTCTATCTGTCCATACAGATCTTTCGCATATAATAATTACATTTTGCCTTTTTTCGATTTCTCTTTTAAGAATAGTCAACCGCGAAATATAAGCCATCATTTGAAATGAGAACGCATATTTATTTTGATCAGCATAAAACTTTTCCAAAATAGTTACACCATTTTCGTCCTTAATGGTGTTCCATACGTCAACAGGTTCTTGTAGGAAGATAATTTCATGGTTCCTTAGGGATTTAGGTAAGCACTTGCTCAAACATTTCACTAATGTTGATTTGCCAGATCCGATATTTCCTTCTACGCTAAATATAATAGCCATTGTTTGATTATTATATTTATTTTAATTTTAAATGAATGTTTCAATTTAATCTACAATAAAATTGAAATAGGATATAAAATTAGGATAATATGGTATTATACTTATCATGGATCTAGCACAACGAAAATTATCAAAAGAAGAATGGGACTCTTTGGAGGTTCCGGTATCACAAGATGAATTGCGTATTTTGAAGCTTATACAAGATGGATACGACGATGTCAATATTGTTTACAATGATACATTGTCATTGATTAACTTTATAAAAATTTCAGAAGGTGGAACTGAAGAACATCATAGGTTCTTATACGATGAGTATATCAAAACGCCATTTGATAATTTAACAAAGAAATACAAACTTAAGATGTCAAAAACAGAAAAGAAAAAGAAAAAGAAAACAAAGCTGAAAAAAGCGGATATTATTAGAATTCAGAATACTGATAAGAAAATCAAAGCAATAAGAGATAAAATATTTGAATTTGTTATCTTGGATACTTTGGAGGCTTTCCTATCAACAAAAAAAGACGCGAAAAATAAACACTTTTATACATTGATTCAACTTATGAAGTTTAATGTATCCAATTTTAATACGATATTTGCAAATAAAATCAAAGAGATTACATCAGAAGCAATGAATGATTTTAGCAAAGGTAAATTTATAAAACATGCATATGATTATATTGAACGAAATAATCAACTTGTTAAGTACAGGGATATCAAGCTTTACACACATCAAAAAGATTTGTTCGCGCGATGTAAACAAAAGGGCGCAAAAATGCTTCTTTATCAAGCTCCAACAGGTACCGGGAAAACTTTGACCCCCATTGGTCTTGTAAAAGGAGGGCATCGGATTATATTCGTATGTGCAGCCAAGCACGTAGGCTTGCAACTAGCAAAGTCGTGTATATCATTGGGCGTAAAAATCGCGGTTGCATTTGGATGCGCAGATCCTGGGAGTATTCGTCTACACTGGTTTGCAGCAAAGGAAACAATTAGGAATAGACGTACAGGAGGTATTTTCAGAGTAGACAATGAGGTTGGGGATAATGTTGAAATCATGATATCTGATGTACAGTCCTATCTACCAGCAATGAATTACATGCGTGCTTTCAATAAACTAGAGGATATGATTCTTTATTGGGATGAACCAACGATTACATTGGATTATGAAACACATCCTTATCATGATTTACTGTCTAAAAATTGGCAACAAAATGAGATTCCGAATGTAGTTCTATCTTCAGCAACACTTCCCAGACAAGAGGAGTTAGAAGAAATGATATCTGGATTTTCAGCAAAGTTTAAAACTACTAATGTTGACAGTGTTGTAAGTCACGACTGTTCAAAAACAATTCCGATTTTGGATACAGATGGAAATATCGTACTACCGCATTTAGTATATGAAGATTATGATAAGGTTAAAAGCAGTGTTAAACATCTCAAAAAATATAAAACGTTGCTAAGACATTTTGATGTTCGAGCAGTTACAGAATTTATCGTTTATGTTAATAAAAAAGTTGATATTAAAGCACGTTACAAGATAGATGAGTATTTTGATTCTATTGAAGATATTACCGTAATGAGTATAAAAGAATATTATTTGAAGTTGCTAACAGCAGTTAAAAATAATTATACAGAGATATTTCAATATTTTAAAGGTAAGTGTCAACCGTTGTATCCAAAGCCTATTAAAATAACTACAAATGATGCATATACACTTACAGATGGTCCTACCATTTATTTAGCAAATGATATAGAAAAAATAGGCAAGTTCTGTCTTTTGACTGCTAAGATTCCTAGTGTTATGTTAGATGCCATTTTAGAGGATATGGGATTTAATGAAGGTGTAAGGATTGAAATGGAAAAAATCCAGAAGAATCTCGAAAAGGCTAGCGATGCTGCGGCCGAAGAAGATCGAGGCCAATCAAAAGGATCTGCGGAAAGCAGAAAAACTAGAGAAATCAGTAAAAAATCAGGTTCAGTAAAAGATGAAGATCAAACTACACAACTACTATTGCAAAAGTATGAAGGGTTACGAACTAGTCTTAAACGAATACGCTTAGGATTAAAATTTATACCTAATACGATTGAACATCTTAAAGAATGGCAACATCCCGAAGCCATATCGGCTTTTAAAAGCGATATTGATGATACTATTGTAGAAAAAATTATGCTTTTAGATATTGATGCAAATTGGAAAGTATTATTGCTAATGGGAATTGCAGTATTTGTGGATGTGAAGCAACTTACAAATGAATTGGGACAAGTGAAAAAGTGTATGAAAGATTATGTATCTATTATGAAAGAATTGGCTGAAAAACAGAAATTGTATTTGATCATTGCTTCATCTGATTATATTTATGGAACAAATTATCAATTCTGTCACGGATATATTGGTAAAGATCTTGGCGATATGTCGCAGGAAAAGTTGATTCAGGCGATTGGAAGAGTTGGCAGGTCATCCGCTAGACAAGATTACAGTATTCGATTGAGGAGTAATGACTTGATTGATACATTGTTACAAGTTTCAAATCACAAAGTTGAAGTTATGAATATGAACTTATTGTTTCATAATAATAATGAAGAAGATGAATAGAAATTTAATAATTAATATATATAATATGTCGAATATTGTAGAACCCGGCAGAAAAAAAAATTTTTGTTTTTCATTTTTAACATTTTTTAGAAGAAGAGCTAAAGTAGCACCATATGATCCGGTAGATTGTAGTATATGTTTTCTTCCTATTGGAGCCACTCGTAATTATTATTATAAGTGTCAACATGGGGAGTTCTGTAAATTGTGTTTGGAAAAATGGCGAGATAAATATAATAACTGTCCTATATGCAGAGCTGATTCAAAAAAAAAATATAGAAAATCACTGCGAAAAAATAGCAGAAGACGAAGAAGACAATTATTACGTCTTCAAGTTGAACTACATTCGAGGATGAGAAGGGATTAGTATATTAATAATTGCAATTAGTGAATTTATATAAAGATTCCATTCCAATAAATATATGCAATTATATTGGATATTAACATCCCATATTGTTTCTATTTTACCAATAGGACAATGTTTATGGACATTTAAAAATCATAAAACATATGATTCTCTATTAACATTTCTACATTTAGCCTTTACAGTTTTTTTTTCTATTTGTTATCATACTGATGATTATTCAGATATCGAGGTACCTCTTAATTCAAGACCAGTTTGGACGATTTTAGATCATTGGAGTTCAAGTATCTGTATAGTAGAGGGCGCCTTTTACGGATTAAAAGTAAGGGAACCTGTAATTTATATTATGTCATATGCCTCCGGAACTATTTTATTATTTTTAAAAGTGGCCGATCAGAAGTTTGTATCACATTTTTATGTATTTTTGAGCATTTTTCTTACAATAATTTTTAAATACCGAATTACATTAAAGTATTTTAAAAAATATTATATACGTTCTTTAATCGCATTATCTTGTGGAAGCATTGCTACATATTCTATATATGCTCCAAATTTTGGATATGATTATGTGACGTGGCATCCGATATGGCACACATGTATATTTATTACCTCATTTATGACCAACTCTTTACGACATTCATATGATAAAGAATTGTTGGATAAAGCAGAATATACAAGAGCTGCATCTGATTCTATTTAATTAATTACAAATGATTTAATTGTAATTAATCGAATTTACCTATTGACCGCCACGTAGCCGAAGTACGAGATGAAGAGTCGCCTCCTTTTGAATATTGTAGTCGGTAAGCGTTCTACCGTCTTCGAGTTGTTTTCCAGCAAAAATTAATCGTTGTTGGTCAGGCGGAATTCCCTCCTTATCCTGGATCTTGGATTTTACATTTTCAATGGTGTCACTTGGTTCAACATCCAAGGTTATAGTTTTTCCTGTCAAAGTCTTCACAAATATTTGCATTTCTACTCTATTAATCCAAAAAATGTTTAAGTCAATTTACATATATTTATTACATTTATATGACAATATTTACACCTTCCGGTGTAGAGATTCGATGATCTTCGTCAATGGTATTGTATGTTTTTGGAATTTTCATGTAGGCACTATTTGCACGTTCATCTTTTACAGAAATTGTTCCAACATTGTAGGCAGAATATAATTTCATTGAAACAAGCATAAAAAATGAGATAAATGTTGTTAAAGTATTTGAACCCGCGTAATTTTGATATACTATTGCACCAGAAACACCAAAATTAACAACCATTAAAACCAGTGCAATATAAACGGTTTTAATATATTGATTGTTTAATTTATTCATTTGTTTTTTAAACGCGGGATATAACTCAATTTCTAGATCTAAATTTGTATTTGATTTTTCTTCATCAATGTCTAAATATTTGATGCACCAGTTTTCGCGTTTTAATTCAATAAAATACAATGTACCAACAGACGCAAATGTCACAAAGTTACATGCATTTGCACCAACTCTTAATTGTTCAGTTGCCATAAAATTTTCAGTTGCCGTACATAACTGATTACCGCACTGTTGAGGGACAAATACAACCAAGAAAGTTCCCATAATAATTTTGTAAAACTCCAGAAGCATATAGAACGCAGTCATAATACGTTGTTTGGAATCAACGTCTAATTTCATTATACAATAACTAGAGATTGATTATAATAGTAAATAATATGACATAAGACCGCCGATAATAGCAATATTTTTCATAAAATAATTTTTCTGACCGGGATGTGTGGGAAAATGATAAATCAAAGTAGCTAAAATTGTAAATATAATGAGCACAATAACTGACAACTTTGCTAGGTAATTACTCGTATAATTGAATATATTACCTACAATTATCAAAGGAGATATAAACTCAATTAATATTGCTCCAAAAATAGCAAGTTTAAAAAGAATATTGGGGAAATATTTTAATTTTGTCATGTTTTTCATTCCCAGGGCAGTTGCATTAAAATTAGTTATTTTACTAAAACCCGCAACTGGGAAAATAAATGTAAGAAGTAATGCAGCAATAAGTTCTTTCATTTATTATATAATTTGATTTTTTTTTTCAAAATTAAATTAAGTTCCTTTCTACAAGATTTTACGTATTCAGTATTTGATATATATTTCAGAAATAAACTATTCAACAGATCTAAAATAAATGGCAGTTTCCTTTTAATGTCAATTATTAATGCTACTCTAATACCCCTTGTTTTCTTTTGGGCTTCATGAAAGTGCGTATCATCAAATAAAAACCCATCCCTTTCTCTCCAAAATAGTTTATTATTACCTTTAACTTTAAGATAATCTTTAGTATCGTTGCTACTAAAAAGTGTATAATGATATCTTAAAATTCCTGCATAAGGACCTCTATGTTCTGGTATATTCTTTTTACCTTTAATTACGCTATAAAAACACGTGTAAATATCATTATTGTCTACTAATTTTGTAAGCAAAGGAAATTTATCTTGGTTGACATTACCATAGTATTTGATGTTAAAATATCCATATTTATTATTTGTTTCATGAAATTCGTTTGAAAAAATACCAGGATTAATTAATTTATATTTAGAATAGTTTTCATTAAATTCGTTTAATAGTTCATCGTGGTTTTTTTGTAATAATTTATGAATATCTAAATTTTTGTATTTAAATATACATGTATCATCGTACAATTTATAAATTGTATTTAGCAACCCCATAGTTACAAGAGGTATATTTTGATAATAGTTAGCAAATTTATAGATTGGTCGCTGTCTTCTATTAATTTCAGTTGATATAAAAGATAAAATGCATATAACAATTATAAAATAAAACAACATTGTATTTTAAAAATAATATATTTTTTTATCTTTACCTAATATATAATGCCAGGTTATATGACAGGATCTCGAAAACGCAAATCGCGTGGAAAGCGCAAACGCACTCGCACTCGCAGGGCGAAGACTCATCGCAGAAAGAAGCTTCATAGAAAAAGAACCAGAAAGGTTCAAAGAAAGCGAAGACGTAAAAGAAAGCGTTAATATAATTATTTAGATTATTTACTAAATTATTATAAGCATTTTATTCCATTACCATTGGTATATTTTTTTCGAAACACCACGCAGCTACTAAACACATTTTTTCAAGACCAATTTCCCCTTTACCGGGTCTTTCATGTCTATCTTTTTTACAATCGCACTTCCCTTTCGAATCGTTGAAATGTACTAAAACGATGCTTTCTGGAAATTCTGAATCCCAATCTAAAATAAATTTAATGGGATCGTGGCCAGCAGCAAATACGTGACATGTATCAATGCAAATTTTAATTTTTTGTTTTTCTTCTTCTGTAAATCTTTTATAGAATTTTTTTAATTCCTCAAACTGCCAACATGTCTCAGATCCTTGTCCTGAAGTTGTTTCAAGAAGCAAAGGACAACAGGTTGTAACACTTTTCAAAACTGTAATCAAATTATTGTACATATTATCAAGAGCTTCTCCAATAGCCATTTTACAGGATTTCCCACAATGCACTACGACGCCTTTAAATCCCATATGCATTCCATTATTAAATTCCCATTGTAGACAGGGAAGTGCTTTTTTTCTGAAATCTATTGGCGCCCAGCATAAATTTACTAAATACAGTGAATGAATAAATACATTTAGATTATTTTCAGTTATAAATGTTTTGGTTTCATTATAGTCTGTCAAAGTGACTCCAGGTCTTCTCCACCATTTTGGTGATCCGGAAAATAGTTGAACTGGCTTGGTTAGATTTTCGGGTTTGGTTTCATAGAATGCTCGTAAGGATCTAATAAAACTACCTGATTTGTGGATATGCGTTCCTATATTCATGGTTATATTGTGTGTTAAAACAAAAAGTTTTTAAAATTTATTCAATTTTATACACACAATGATTTATTTACATTGCCAATACATCGGATATCCTTGAAAACGCATGTCCCATCTTTTATATGTTAAAGTCTCCGTTATTTCATAATTTTCATAATCTTCTCCTCTTGTATTACCTCTACTCAAGGTCTGAACACAATAATAATCTTCCAGATAACGATCGAAGTATTTTGTCAGGAGTTGATTTCTTATTTCGTCGTATTCTGTATATTTTGCCGGTGTTATGAGTTTGTTAACTGTGTTAAGTTTTTCAACTCTTTCAGCAACTATATTATGACTACAATCACGTTGTCTCGTTGGAAATTCATGAAATCTCCATCCATATTTCCAGTAAAATCCAATTACATTTTCCATAGCATTTAATTTTAAATATTGATAACCGCCCTTTATACCAACTCTTTTTAGACAATCCAACATATCTTTACCGCTTTTGACTTTAACACCGTGTCTTTCTTTTACAGCGGAAGAGGGTTTTCCTCGCAGTGAAATATTGCCGATAATTTCTAAAGTATAGTATTTGAATTCTAAGGCAGGCATTCCGTTATGCGGATAAGTATGCTCCTCTCCGATACCATCAGTGGATACTGAGGCTAGTCCTCTCAATGATTGCCTTTTACCATTTTTAGAGTCAAAATTAAGTAGTATAAATTTTGGAGGTGAATTATAATACTCTTTTTCGTCTGGATCTTGGGTTCCGAAAATGGCTTCTCTCACAAAATCACGAGGAATGGGTAAGAACATTTTATAATTTACATATTTTTCTAGCAATTTTATTTGTTTTTTTGACCAACGTTTACCCCTTCGCGTAATAGTATAAAAGTTGTCATTTAATTTGCGCATTTCTATATTTTCTTTGGATTTTAAATCAGATATTTTTCTGTACGATGTACTTTGTTGTTTAAAACATAATGCTCCCATCATATGGATAGTTGATAATTGTTAATGTAGTTTGTAATCAAATTACAAAATATATTAGATTCAATTTTTTTATTACTTATTGCACGGGCATATGACTGGATACATAATCTGCTACATGACTTGGATTAATTTTATGTTGTTTATTTTTAGTTC
>WLWG01002610.1_pt1 | contig 13473 bp, 23 predicted proteins | sample 6712871 | NCBI WGS metagenome assembly WLWG01 (sample SAMN12718693, study PRJNA515312) | sponge metagenome | isolation source: marine sponge | host: Mycale hentscheli | place: New Zealand: South Island, Marlborough, Capsize Point | collected 2003-05-01 | reverse complement strand
TTATAAACCCTGATAGTGCTACCAACAGAGAAGTGGTATTAGTTACTGCTGTTGATACAGGTACAAAACAATTAACAACTTCTGTACCAAATAGGTACTTACCAGGTTCAGCTGCAAGTTCAGGTCTTTCACATTCATCTGGTACAGCTGTACGAATGGCACCTTTACAACAACACATAGAAGATTTAAATGACAGAATAGATGTAAACTTTAACGAAGCTGCAACAGAGATAGTTGCAGGTAGTGCAGTTAAAGATGAAGATGATATGACATCAGACTCTGCTGTACACATAGCAACACAGCAATCTATTAAGGCGTATGTAGATAGCCAAGTAACAGCACAAGACTTAGACTTTACAGGTACAACTGGTACAGGACAAGTAGATTTAGATTCACAAACTTTTAACATTGTAGGTACAACTAATGAAATAGAAACTGCTGCTACAGACCAAACCTTGACAATAGGTTTACCTAGCAGTATTACAGTTGATGTCACAGGTGACTTAACAGGTAATGTCACAGGTAATGTAACAGGCAATGTTACTGGAAATGTCACAGGTGATTTGACAGGTAATGTCACAGGAGATGTAACTGGTGATGTTACTGGAAACCTTACTGGAAATGTTACTGGAAACTTAACAGGTGATACAACAGGTAATGTAACTGCTACCTCTGTACTTGCAGATGGTGTTACAGCTACTACACAAACTGCTGGAGATAACAGTACTAAGGTTGCTACTACAGCTTATGTTGATGCAGTATCAGTAGATGATAACTTAACAGTTAGTGATGGTACAACTTCTACAACAATAGATTTAGATACACAAACATTCAGTGTTTTAGGAACTGCTAATGAAATAGAAACTACTACCTCTGCACAAACAATAACAATAGGTTTACCATCAAATATTACTGTGAATGTAACTGGTCAAGTATCAGATATATCTAACCACAGTACAACAGATTTATCAGAAGGTACAAACCTTTACTATACAACTGCAAGATTTGATACAGCTTTTAGTGGTAAATCTACTTCAGACTTAACAGAAGGTACAAATCTTTATTACACAACTACAAGAGCTAACACAGATATAGATGCAAGAGTAGATAAAGCATTTGTTGATGCTCTTAATGTAGATGCAGATACCTTAGATGGTAATGACAGTACAGCATTTGCAACTTCTGCACAAGGTTCATTAGCTGATAGTGCAATACAACCAACAGATGGTGTAGGCGACTTATCAGATGTAGATACAACAGGTGTAACTAATGGACAAGTACTCGCATTTAACTCTACTTCTGGAGATTTTGAACCTGCTGACCCAACAACTGGAGATATAACAGCAGTCAATACAAACGCTGATTCTGGTTTAGCTGGTGGTGCAGCAAGTGGTGATGTTGACTTAACTGTAGACCCATCTAACTTAGCAGATGGTACAGGTATTACAGTAGATACTTCTAATGACTTCTTGATTTTAGAAGATGTAACAGATGGTTCTGTATATAAAGTTAACCCAGACCAGATAGCATCTGGTTCAGCTAACGCACTTATTGATGGAACTTCAGACTTAACTATTACAGATGGCACAGGTTTAGATTACGACATTAGTGGAACAGATGTAGGTAGTTGGGAAGTTGGAGGTATAGCTTTAACTGCTGATGGTGGTATCTTTAGACATAACCAAACACAAGCTGCAACATATACAGTTGCTTCAACAGAAGGTGCAGTATTAGCAGGACCTATTACAATAAGTGGGGTAGTAACTAATGCAGGAACAATGGTGATATTATGAGTGAAATACAAGTAAACACAATCAATGAATATACAGGTGCAAGTGGTGTAACCATTGATGGTCTTTTAATTAAAGATGGAGCTATTCCTTCTATTGCAGGTGGTAAAGTATTACAAGTTGTTACAGGTACTGATAATACAGAGCAAATAATTACAAGCACATCATTTGTTGATAGTGGATTATCTGCAAGTATTACACCTAGTGCAACATCAAGTAAAATTTTAATTTTAATTCAACACAACTTTGAAATATACAGAGGTAGTGTGGACCAAACAGGAAAGATACAATTATTACGAGATACTACAGTTATTTCAGATATAACTGCAAACATTGGTGCAGGTAATGCTAGTTATGTTTTTAATACACAAACAATATCTATGAAAGTTTTAGATACTCCTAGTACAACATCAGCAATTACTTATAAAACACAAGCACTTGTAAGCAACGCTGCTAACTCTGGACAAGTAAAAACAGCTGATGATAATAATTTAGAAACAATGGTTTTGATGGAGATAGCAGGATAATGAGTATTGAAAATATTGATGCAATAAGAGCTTTAGTACCAGATGCTGAAATGGTGTACTCACAAGGAGTTGTTACTCAATGGATAGATGAAAGAACTCAACCTACTGAAGAAGAAATTGCTACTAAAAAAATTGAATTACAAACAGAGTATGATGCTAACCAATATCAAAGAGATAGAGTTTACCCACAGCTTGGAGAACAATTTGATAAGCTATGGCACGATATAAATGCTGGTACACTAGATAACACAGGTGAATTTTTTACAGCATTACAAGAAGTAAAAGACAACAATCCTAAGCCAGGAGCATAAATGCCAGGACAAATAAAAATAGATGATGGAGCAGGTAACTATACAGTACTTACTAATGGTGGTTCACTAGGTTCAGACAAGACAATTACTATTCCTAATGAAACAGCAACACTTGCTACTACTAATGGTATTACAGTTGCAGATGTTTGGAGATTAACAGCAAATATTTCTAATACTGATGCTGTTGTATCTAGTAACTGGGAAAGAGCTGATGATGCAAGTTTTAATTATTTAGGAACAGGTATGACAGAAAGTTCTGGAATTTTTACTTTTCCTTCTACAGGAATTTGGCAAGTTCTTGCACACGCTTCTCAAACAACAAGAAGTTTAGGTGATAATAATTGCAATATAGAAGTTACTACAAATAATTCAACATACGATATTGTAATAAGAATGGATGGAGATAACTCAAATGGAAGTGATGCAAACTGGGTTTCAAGTGGTTCTACATTAGTTGATGTAACAGATACATCTAATGTAAAAGTAAGAATGTATATACAACAGTCTGGTTCAACTGCTATTTTAATGGGTAATACTGGATACAATAGAACAAGTATTACATTTATAAGATTAGGAGATACATAATGCCAGATTTACAAGATGCTTTATTATATTTTAATACAGACAAACCACAATGGTATGGTTGGATAGATACTTCTAATGGCGAAGTATATTCTAATCTTAAACTTAATGATGACACAGCTGTTATGCCAACTGAAGAAGAAGTTAACGCAAAGATTGCAGAGATTACAGTTCCAGAATGGGAGTTAAATAGACTTGCAGAATATCCATCATTACAAGATTGCATACACGCATTACTAGATGGTGGCGATACGCTTACAGATTTACAAGCAGCTAGACAAGTTGTTAAGGATAATAACCCTAAACCCTAGGAGATATGATAGGATATAATTATGGCTAGTGAAGTAAAAGTAGATACAATAAACGAGAAAACATCTGATACAGGTGTTACAGTAGAAGGTGTACTAATCAAGGATGGCTCTGTTGCAGGAGCTGCTTCTTTAGGATTAGTCATAGCGTTAGGATAGACAATGGCAGAAACATTTAAGAATGCGTATTTAGATATTACATCATCAGCACAGACTTTATATACAGCACCAGGTTCAACAACTTCTCTTTGTATTACATTAAGAGTAACTAATGTTGATGGAGCAGCTGATGACACAATCACAGCTAATGTTGTAGATGCTTCTTCAGGTGATGCAAAGATTGCACATACCATATCAGTTCCAGCAGACACAACAATAGAGTTAGCTGGTACATCTAAAATAGTTTTAGAAGCAGGAGATTATATACAACTCACTGGTGGCACAGCATCAGGTGACTTAGAGGCTTTCGCAAGTATCTTAGAAATAACATAAAGGAGTAACCTATGGCTTATGGATATTTAGGTCAAAATACTCCTAATCAAACTGTTAACAATTCAGGTGTATTCTCTATAACTGATTCAAAGAACTTACAATCACAAGGTAAACTTGGTGGCTCATTAGAACTTATTGAAGAACAAACTGTAAGTGGTAGTCCAACATTTATTGATTTTACTTCTATAAAAGAAAATGTATATGATGTTATGTTTTTATCTATTGAAAATATGGTACATAGTGGCTCTACTGCAAATGTAGGATTAAGATTTTATGAAAGTGGAGTTTTAGAAACTGCAAGTGTTTATCAATATGCACAAAAAAGAGGAACAACAGGTGGTACTTTTAGTGATGCAGACAAAAGTACAGGTGCTAGTTATATGCTAATCACACCTTATTCTATGAATGGTGGTGCAGGAAGTTATAACATTTATTGTTATTTTTATAATTTAGGAAATTCAAGTAAGTATAGTTTTACAAATTATCACAGTTTTGTAGAAGCAACTTCAACAGGTTTTGGTTTTGGTGGTGGTGTGTTGCCACAAGCAAGTACAGTTAATGGAATACGAATTCATACTTTTAACAGAACTTTAACAAGTGGCTCTATGAAATTGTATGGTGTCAAACAATGAGTAACCTAAGATTAATTAATGAAACTACTGTAACAAGTGCAAATAATATTTCTGTTACAGATGTTTTTTCATCAGATTTTGATATTTATAATGTAACAGTTTCTAATCTTAGTTCAGATAGTGTTTCACACAGTAATGCTTATGTTAGATTAGTAAACTCTAGTGGAAGTTTAGTTACTGCAAGTAATTATGATTTTGCAAGACTTGATATGGGTGCAGAAGTAACTTCTTTTGGAGAACTAAGAGGAACTAATAACACCTATATGAGATACCTAGCAAATGCAACAGATTTAGAGCCAGAGGCAACAGGGTTAGTTTATTGGTTTTTCAATCCATTTTCATCAAGTGCATATACTTTTGTTTTACAACAAGGAAGTTCAAGAATTGCTAATGTTTTTAGAGTTGGTAAAGGTATTGGAGTTTTAAAACAAACTGCAAGTATGGGTGGCTTTAACATTGGATTAGAAACTACTTCAATAAATATGAATAGTGGCACTATAAGAACTTATGGATTGAGAGTTGATAGCTAATGGGATTAGTACAAGTAGCAACAAATACAGTAACAAGTGCAGTTAGTTCTGTAACTCTTACAGGAATTGATGATGAATCTGTGTATATGTTAGCTTTTACTGATGTCCAAGGAAGTGTTGATAGTGCACAAGCAAGATTTAGAGTAACAACAAGTGGTAGTCCAGACACATCTTCAAATTATGATAGAGCTCATTTAATTCCTAGGACATCAACTAGTTTTGCTAATGTAACTACTACTAATGGAACATATTGGATATACAATGAAATTGGAACTGCAACAGGTGAGGAATTAAATGGAATTATGTATTTATATAATTTTAATAATTCAAGTGAATACTGTTTTTACACACTTGAATCTGCAGAAAGAATATCATCTGGAGAATTGCAGGGTGTAGCTGGTGGTGGAGTGCATACAGTTACACAGGCTTGTGATGGAATACAAATGTTTGCAAATAGTGGTGATTTTAATACAGGAACTTTTACATTGTACAAGGTGGTTTAAATGAGTAGTAATGAATATGGATATATACCAGAGGTAGCACAGAGCTTTGGTGATAACACAGGAGTGTTTGACCCTGCTGATATAAACAACCTAGTCAAAGATAACAAGTGGACACAGTATGGACAATTAGAATTAATTGAAACTCAAACTGTTAGTACAACGACATCTTTTATGGATTTTACATCTATACAAGAAGAAACTTATAATGTACATTTCTTAACTGTTAGTAATTTTAAACCTGAAATAGATAATGCTACTTTATTTATAAGACTATTTGAAGGTGGAGTTTTAGAAAGTGCAAGTGTTTATCAAGCTGCTTATCAATATGGAAGTGCTACAGGTGTATTTGGGGAAAGTAAATCAACAGGTACAACAGGTTTTAAAGCTGTTCCTTCAGTAGGTAATTTTGGTTCAGAAAATGGACACAGCTATTCTTACTTATATAACTTAGGGGATAATGCAAAATACAGTTTTCAAACTTTTCATAGTTTTTATATTAATAAAACACCTGATAGTTTTTTTCAATTTGGAAGTGCAGTTTTACCACAAACTAGCACAGTTGATGGTTTTAGATTAATACCATCAACTGGGGATATTGATGAAGTATCTGTATCCCTATATGGCATAAAGGAATATTCATAATGGCTACTAATTTAGAATTTATAAAACAGGTAAATGGAACTTCTGTTGCAGAAGTAAAAGTTACTGATTGTTTTACAGACCAATATGATAGCTATTATATAACTTTTAGCACATTAGATGATAGTGTTGGAACTGCAACTGATATGAGATTTTTAACAACAGGTGAAACAGTTGATTTAACAAGTGATAAAGATTATGCAAGATTGCTTATGTTTGCACATACTTCTTTTTCAGAAAGTAAAGATACAAATGTAAATTTTTGGAGAGGTATGGGAGAAGCAACAGAACAAGGTAGTGGAAATAGTATGTATGTTTTTAATCCAAATTCAGCTTCATACACTTTTGGTTTAGGGCAAAGTGCAGGTATGACAGGCACAAATATGATAGGTTTTAAATGGATTGCTACTGCTAAGAATACAACACAATACACAGGATTTCTTATAAAAACAGCAGATGGAACAGTTTTAAATAATTTAGACATATTAGTATATGGAGTTAAATAAATGAGTGGTAGCTTAATAAAAATAGATGAAGAAATAGTTACATCAGCAGTAGCAAGTGTATCTTTAACAGGTATTGATAGCACTTATGATGTGTATATGGTAAAAATAAATAATATGTTAGTTGTAACAAATGGACAGCCTGTATTTAGAGTTACTGAAAGTGGTACTCCAAACACAACTTCTAACTATGATAGAGCAGGTAAATTATTGAGAACAGCTACTAGTTTTTCAAATTTTTCTAATACAAATTTAGATAAAGGATATTTAACAGGTAGTACTATAGGAACAACAGATAATAGAAGTGCTAATTTGGTAATGTACATTTTCAATGCAAGCAATTCATCAGAATATACATTCTTCACACAAGAAGCAACAACAAGAGCTGATAATGGAGAATTGAGAGGTGGACAGGGTGGAAGTGTTTTTACTTTAACTTCTGCTATTGATGGAATACAATTCTTCAATGATAGTGGTAGTGGCAATATAGCAAGTGGAACATTCACATTATATGGTTTGAAGAAAAATAATTAAATAAAGTATGATAAGATAGAAAGGATAATTATGACATTAGAAGAACTAACAGTAGAGGCAACAGCAGAGATAGAAGCTGCTAAACCAATGTATAAGCAAGTCAATAATGAAAGACTTGAATTTACTGATAGTGATTATGAACAAGCTATAACAGATCTTGCTAACAGTAAGTATAATGATCAACAATTTGGTTATATACAAGCTAGATCAGAGGCTTATGGATCTGTACAAGATCAACTTGATATGCAATATTGGGATGGTGTCAATGGCACTACTCTTTGGGCAGATCATATAGCACAAGTTAAAGCAGATAATCCAAAACCTGAATAAATTGTCTTAGATTACAGCTAATCTATACTTATAGGAGGTTGGCTATGGATTTAGAGCAATTTTCACAACAACAGGGATATAAACATACAGGGCAATTTTCTCATAGGAATTTCATCCTAAAAGATGAAAAAGCCAAAGAAATTTTCCTTAAAATAGCTAAAGAAGCAGAAGATAAGCACATATCTGATACTGTTGCAGCTCAATATTTAGTATTTAATCACAAAGAGTTTGAACATCTTAGTTACAATACAGTAAGAAGATATTTTAAGGATTATAGGTATGGACTCTTTAGATAAGTTTGCTCAAACAAGATCCACAAAGCCTACACATAATAAAACTAAGGTTAATCATCCTAAAGGCTTTGAGCCTAGTGTTTACTACTCAGAAAAGACTAAATCAGGAGAGATAGTATCTAAACCACAACCAACTAACAATGTTGATTGGCAGGAGCAATTAGAGTCTTATTTTGGTGTTGATGCAGGTAATTATAGAGTTGTTGAAAATACTGCAGAAATAAGGTTTTGGGATGTCAATGCAGGAATGGGGCAGATAGAAAGACTGTATTACTTTAAAGCTAAGATTGTATCTAATGAAGTCTATATGCCAGATGATGACTTTAAAAAGCTTTTACAGTTAGCTAGTAAGAAAAAGCCACTACCTAAACAAAAAGTAACTAAAAACACTAAAACTTTTACAATAGCTCTGGCAGATTTTCAGATTGGTAAGGGTGGGAGTCAGGAATCTATAGAAAGATTTATGAGCTATATACCTAAGATAAAAAAGCAGATTAAAGAGTTACAGAAGCATGAAACTATAGATCAGGTGCTGTTTGCAGGGCTAGGAGATCTAGTTGAGGGCTGTAGTGGACATTATGCCATGCAAGAGTTCCAGACTGAATTAGATGATAGACAACAGCAAAAAGTAGCAAGAAGAATGATTTACACACTAATAAAAGAGATAATGCCTTTATTTAAGAGAGGATTAGTTGCTTTTGCAGGTGGTAATCATGGAGAGAAAAGACAAAATGGCAAAGCTTACACTACTTTTGGAGATAATAAAGATGTTATGTTGGCAGAGGAGCTGCAGGAAATATTTAAAGAAGCTCCTGCATATAAAGATATATTAGACTTTATCATCCCAGAGAATGAACTATCTTTAACTTTTGATGTATCAGGTGTTGTTATTTCTATACTACATGGGCATCAGATGAGATCAGGGGCAAATTCACAGGCTAAATCAAGAAAATGGCTATCAGATCAAGCTTTTGCAAGAAACTCTATTGCTGATGCAGATATTTTATTGCATGGACATTATCATTACTTTTTAGCTTATGAGAGTTCAGATAGGCTTATAGTACAAGCTCCAACACTAGATTCAGGCTCTGAATGGTTTGAAAACACTAAAGGAGATAAATCTAGGGCAGGAATGTTAACTCTAGTAATTGGAGGAATGGAAAAATGGGATTATATTAAGGTTATAAGGTAAATATGAAACTTGAAATATTAAGATTCAACAGCTCTAATGATTTCACTTCTGGAATCCTATTTGATGTGAGCAACAATAAAAGGAAATTTCTCTGCTACACCTTAGAGGATCAAGCACAGACACAAAAAGTATGGGGAGAAACAAGAATTCCTGCAGGTACTTATAATCTTTCACTTAGAAAAGAGGGTGGTTTCCATACAAGATATGCAGCTAAATTTGGTGGATTTCATAAAGGAATGATTCATGTAGATGATGTTCCTAACTTTAAATTTATATTATGGCACATTGGAAATGATGATGATGATACAGCAGGATGCTTATTAGTAGGCAAAACTTCACAGGATAACTTTATAGGAAGCTCCACAGTTGCTTATAAAGAAATCTACCCAGATATAGCAGGTGCAATCATTAGAGGAGATGAGGTTACAGCAACTTATATTGATTATGATGGACAAATTGTTGACAACAATGCTAAGGATCATGTTATGAACATCCCACAAGTTACAAAGATTCAGGAGGATATTATGGATATATTATCAACAGAAATTAAAAGTTTAAAAACAGAAGTAAAAGCATTAAGGCAAACAATCATTCTTAAAGGCTTACATCCTAAATAATCAAAAATGAAATTACAATGTAATTCCTGTATGGATAAACTAGAATTAATTAATAATGCTTTTGTCTGCATTAATAAACAATGCACACAGTTTAAAAAAGTACAAACAAAGATGAAAGAAGAGGAATAGTATGTCAGATGAATTAAAAGACTTATTAGAGAGATGTATATGGACTTTTGTGGAAGCAGCAACTTCTGCATTAGTTATAACACCTGCATTAGGTATTGATATTTCTAATTTAGAGATAGCTGCATTATCAGGTGGAGCTGCAGTAATGTCTGTATTAAAAACTTTTGCAAAGAAAAAAATAAGCTAAACTAAAAGTAGATTGTTATCATTCAATAACTAGAACTTGAAAGGACTAGCAATAGCCTTTTCAGGATCTGAAAATAAAAAAGAGGAGATTTGTATCTCCTCTTTTTTTGTCTAAAAGATGGCTCTAGTAAGGGCTACATACATAATATACAAAGGGGAGTATATTTTAATTAATCTACTAGAGCCAATTCCATTATAACCAATGCAGGTAACACAAAATAATTTATATCTGTTTTTTAACTTATTGTCCTAGTAGTTGTTTATAGTGTTCAATACATACAAAATATTTTTCTAGCTCTTAGAAAAAGAATATTTGATTAAAGATCAACAAAGTGGATTAGCTAGACCATCTTAACTAGGGTTAGAGCCTATTACTTCACATATTTAAATGTTCACTAAATTGAGTTCATTCTGGTTTTTGGGAGGGAGTGACACAGGGTAAGCACTAGCCACTCCTTACTTAAGATCAACTGATAGCTCTTGAGCTTATTGGAGAGCTCAAGAGCAATCTATTGTAAATTTAGATGCTTGACAGTATGACAAATATTTATTAAATTGGTTATATAAGAAAGGGGAATTAATTATGTTAATTCAAGAAATAATTTATCTAGGCTTTGTAGTCTATGGAGTAATATCTCTATTGATGACAATGGCTTATGTAAGCATAAAGCTAGATGATAAAAGACTAAGAGAAAAGAAAAAGGATCTGTATGATGTTACAGATTTTGAGTCAAGACTAAAAGAGGGAGAAGTTCTTAATTGGTGCAACTTGTTTACAGGTACTCATCACTTTGATGCTCCTGCAGATGATGGTAACTTTGTCTGCTTAAAATGTTGGACTTATGAGGGTTATGAAATGGAGGGAGTATAATGGCTATGCCAAAATTCTTAGAGGACTACACAACTGTTGATGAACTTATCAGCAAAATGAATAAAGAATATCCTAACTGTAGATTAGTTGCAGAGATGGTAGATAATGGGGATGACTGGGTTATCTTTAAATCATCTTTTTATGAGAACAAAGAAGATACAGAGCCTAAAGCTACAGGCTATGCTAGACAAACTAAGGCAGATCATAACTCTTGGTTTGAGATGGCTTCTACCAAAGCCAATGGCAGATGTTTAAGAGTTGTATTTTCTGAATCAACAACAGCAGAAGAGATGATTGGAATAGCTCCTAGTAAAGAAGCAGCTCCAAAAAAATCTATAGAGAAAGAGTTAGATAAAGCAGGAATAGAGTTTGAAGATGTTTCTGTAAGTCAATCTCATGTTATAAATAACATAAAGTCTTTTGCTATGGATCTTGCAAGTGAGAATAAAACTAATGCTGCTAACTGGTATGCAGAGGCTTTAGGACAACTTGGCATCAATGAAAAACAATTAGATATTAATAATATGCAAACTGTTAAAAATAAATTACAAGATATTGCAACAAAACTACAAGTAGGTGGTGCATAATGTTAGGGCTATTTGGTAGAAATAAACCTTTATCAGTTGTTGAAGATATACAACTAGAGAAAGAGCCATCAGAATTTAGAAAAGTGCAATATATTTTGGAACTAGAGGGCTTTATATGTTCTCTAGATCCAGAGTTTAATAAGAATGGCAATCTTAGAAAAGCTGTTAATAGGCTAAGAACTCAATATAATGCTCTTATTTATACTGAGGTTTGTAACTGTGCAAATAAACAATATGCAAAGCTAAAAAAGAATGGAAGTCCTTTTATGCACAATGCTTACATTAAGGACTGGGCATTATGAAAAAAGTTATTGTTAAATTTATTGGGGTTAAAAAATATCTAGTTAGAGATGATGCTGATCCTGAAAAAATCAAGAGTATGTTTAAAAAAGACTTAGAGCTTTTACCACCTGTTTGGGCTAACAACATTGAAGCAGTTATGTATGCTAAGGATGTGCCAGAGGCAGAAGAGGAATGATTAGTTTAACTTATAGTAAAGAGGGATATAAGTTTCCAGAACTTCCAATACAAACTACTATTTTAGATCCACCTTATAATATTGGATTTGATTATAAATCTGATTTTAAAGATAAAATGACTCATGATGAATATAATGAATTTATTTATGATTGCATTGAGGGTTGTTATCATCATTCAACTGATGATGCTAATTTATTCTTAATTAATTATCCTGAAATAATATTTGATTTATATTTATCTATTAATAATAGCTCTTGGAATATTAATCAATTTATTCAATGGGTTTATCCATCTTATCAAAGATCTAATAAAAAATTTACAAGAGCTAGTAGAACTATATTGTGGTTATCTAAAAATAATTCTAAAGCCTATTTAGATAGAGTAACTCAGCCATATAGAAATCCTACAGATGCAAGAGTTAAAAAACATATTGCCAATGGTAGAACAGGAACAAATCTTTATGATTGGTGGGAAATAAATATGGTTAAAGGTAATTCTAAAGAAAGTTTAGGATATGTTAATCAAATACCTTATGAGCTTTTAAGGAGATTAATACTAATTACAACAGATATAAATGATGTTGTATATGATCCTATGTGTGGCTCAGGATCCACAGTATTTGCAGCTGGGCATTTACAAAGAATAGGTATTGGATATGATATAAATCCAAAGGCTAGAGATATTTGGAATAAATATTCAAATAACCCTTTTACTGAAATAGAAAGCAAAAAATGAAAGTATTAGAACTCTTTGCAGGTAGTAGTAGCTTTAGTAATGTTGCAGCTACCTATGGCTTTGAAACTTTTACTATTGATAATGGATTAGATTTAAAGACACCTGATCATTATGCAAAAATTGATTTAGTAAAAGATATTTTAGAGCTTAATATAGATGAAATACCTTTTAAGCCAGATATTATATGGGCTAGTCCACCTTGCACTACATTTAGTATTGCTAGTTGTGGACATCATTGGAATGCACCAGATGAAAGTGGAATCAGAATACCTAAAACTAATGCTGCTGAAACAGGATTATTATTGCTTGAAAAAACAATTTGGATTATGAATGAACTACAGCCTAAATATTATTTTATTGAAAATCCTAGAGGATTGATGAGAAAAATGGGAGCTGTGGAACACCTCAACAGATATACAGTTACTTATTGCCAATATGGAGATAATAGAATGAAGCCAACTGATATCTGGACTAATTTAGATTGGAAACCTAAAGCTATGTGTCAAAATAGAAAGCCTAATAATATATGTCATCATGAGAAAGCTCCTAGAGGATCTCAAACAGGAACTCAGGGATTAAAAAATAATTATGAAAGATCAAAAATTCCTTATTTTCTTTGTAGAGAAATAATACATACAATATTGCATAAACAAAATGATAAGTAACATTCTTTTTTATTTAAAAAATCTTATTTTTAAATGG
>WLWG01002608.1_pt1 | contig 13479 bp, 5 predicted proteins | sample 6712871 | NCBI WGS metagenome assembly WLWG01 (sample SAMN12718693, study PRJNA515312) | sponge metagenome | isolation source: marine sponge | host: Mycale hentscheli | place: New Zealand: South Island, Marlborough, Capsize Point | collected 2003-05-01 | reverse complement strand
GACCAAACCATCCAGTGCCACTAGTGCTAGCCCTATCAAAGAAAAAAGTCATAAAATGCACATCGTAAGTGCTTTCTTCAATACTTTCAAAAGCTGCACTTGAAACACTTGAAAATGTTTGTGCTTGAATTAATTTTAATTTCCCTAGTTCTGCTGCACCTAGAAGTCCAAATCTTGCACTACCTAACGGCATATCTACTCCTAACTAAAAGCTTGTTGTATAGTAAGTAAAGGTGTTCCTGCATCGACGAATAAAAATGTCACAAGGTCTATAGCTCCACTTCCTGTGCTGACTGTGTATCCTGCTCCAGCTGCTGTTTTAGCAGTAACATCAGAACCTGCGTTTACAGTTACAGCATTGATTGCAACAGTTCTATCTGTGCTATCTTGTGTAATTTGTAGTGTAAATGTTGACACACCGGATGTTGGGACATTGGTAAAGTCTATATCTGTAATGTTTTCTGATAAAGTAATTGCACCTGTGTTGCCTGCTGACATATCTATTGCTACAACACTGGAAGAAGATGTGACAGTTTGTTTTGTTTCTGAATAAGCTTTTAGGTTGTTACCTTTAAAATCAACAACTCCTGTGTTATCAATAGTGACTCTTTCACTACCTGCAGTGTTCATTCTTATCTTGTCATCATCTGAATTAGAAGTTTCTACTGCAACGAATGTGTCTGTATCTCCATCTCTGAATACTGTTGAAGAGTTTGAAGTTCCTGTGATATTTATTGGGTCTGTTGTTCCATCAGCGAGAACTACATCTAAGTCTGTTCCGGATGTTCCAACGTTACTAAATTGTATTGGGTCTGAGCTTGCATCTGCAAGTGTAAGAGGCATTTCATCATTTACACTAAAGCTAACTGCTGCTGCAATATTTGATTTTGCAACTTTCTTTAATGCAGAAGCACTTGTATCAAATGTTACTAAGAAGTCATCTTCTGCTGGAGAGCTATCTTCTGTTAAAGCAGTTATTGCTGCTGTTGTAATACCTGTAGCATTACCTTCAAAAGTTCCAGCTACGAATGTTTCTGAGCCAACTGTCCACTTGTCTGTGCTTTCGTTCCAAATAAGTGTCTTGTTAGTATCGTCACCTCTCTCAATTTCAATACCACCATTCTCTGAAGCAGAGCCAGTTGCATTGGAATTAAGAACGATTTGATTATCAGCTAAAGCTATTGTTTCTGTATTGACAGTAGTTTGAGTTCCGGAAACTGTTAAGTTACCACTAACAACTAAGTCATTGAAAGTTACATCAGAAGTTGTAGCTACTGCCTGTCCAATACTGAACTCACCACTGCCGGATAGTGTTACACCAGTTCCAGCACTTAGATAAGATTGAACTCTAGCATCTGTATAGTAAAGGTTTGTTGACCCTTCAGACAATCCATCAGTATCACTTGGAACATCAGAAGTTAAAGCTACTGTTCCAGTTGAGTTAGGGAAGGTTATTGTTCTATCAGCAGTTGGGTTAGTGACATATAACTTTGTTTCAAAATCATTTAATGAATCACCTTCAAAAGTTATATATTTTCCAGTAGTAAGATGGAACCCATCTTTATGAATATCTGCTACATAAGTGCCGCCGCTATCTCCTGCACCAAATCTTAATCTACCTGTGTTATTAGAAGCATCGTCTATTTCCCCTTGTATAAAACCATAAGTAGTTTCTGAACCACCACTATTTTCACCTGTAAACCTTATTTCTCCTAAATCATCTCCATCTGCTGGGGATGCAGAGTTTCTATAAAGTTTTACTATTGGTGCTGAATTAGCGTTTGTATTTGTAGATACAAATGTTGTATCTCCTAATGTAGGTGTAGAGGTATTAACCCAAACACTACCGTTGTAGTTAAGTATTTCGTTTGTTGCTAATGAAGTTAAAGTGACATCGTTTAGTTGTGAAACGTTAGAACTAGCGTCACCCGGAACAAAGTTAGAACCATCCCACTTAAGAGCTTGACCACTTGTTGGTGCACTAGTTGTAGTATCAACATCTGATAAGTCATCAATTGATACTGTTCCAAAATCTATATCTACTTCATTGTTAGAAGTATCATCAGTAATTGTTATCTTTGCAGAACCTGCATTTAGTTTCTTAAACTGTAAATCTTCTCCGACTTTAGCATCAAAGAGTCCTACACCTGCTGTTCCAATGTTAGAAGCTGTGTTAGTCTCACCCGAACCGGATAGACCGGATACTGATGATAAAGCAAACGAACCAGCTGAATTATCCCAAGATACAACTTTTTGGTTTTCAGCAGAACCCGGTGCAGAGAAACCTACGTTAGCTAAATCCTCTAAGTTAGCTAATGCTATTCTTGCATCTGCTCTTGCGTTAGTGTAATAAAGATTAGAAGAACCTTCTGATAATCCGTCTGTGTCTGATATATTAGAAGCAGTGACTTCAGCATCTACATATGCTTTAACAGATTGTTGTGTAGGTATTTTAGTTGCACTATTAGAAGTCATATCATCTTCATCAACAGTGTCTGCAATCATTGCAAAGTCAACAGCACCTGCACCTATTGTTGTAGCTAAAGCTACAGAACCGGAACCATCAAAAGTAATCGCACTTGCAGTTATATCTCCAGTTAATGAAAAGTTTCTTGCTGTTGTTAAGGTAGCAGCACTACCACTTGTATTTTGATTACCAGCTGTGTTGACACCCGGTAAATCTATACTTGCTGTTCCATCAAAAGAAACACCACCTATATTTCTAGCTGTTGCTAAAGCTGTTGCTGTATCAGCATTACCTGTGACATTACCAGTTAAGTTTCCTGTAAATGTAGAGAAGATACTTCCTGCATCAAATCTCTCTGAGCCAACAGTCCATTTGCCATCAGTTTCGTTCCAAATAAAAGTCTTGTTTGTAGAGTCTCCACGCTCTATTTCTATTCCTGCATTTTCTGTAGGAGTTGATGGAGCATTGTTGTTTAATACAATTATGTTGTCATCAACAGTAAGAGTTTCTGTATTTATAGTTGTTGTAGTTCCACTAACAGTTAAGTTACCGGAAACTGTCATATCGTTAAAGGTTACGTTATCTGAGGTTCCAACTGACTGACCAATTGCAACTTCACCGGATGCTATAGATACACCTGTTCCTGCAGTGATATGAGCTCTTACTTCTGCTGCAGAAGGACCTGTATAGGTTATAACTCCTGTTGAGCTGTTGTAAGCAAGACTTCCGTCTCCACCGGAATCTGTAACTGAGATAGCACTTCTAGCTCTAGCTGTTGTGTGATAAAGATTGCTGGAACCTTCTGTAACATCATCAGTTGTGTTGCTACTTGTTAATACTGTTCCGTCTATTGCTATAGCTCCGTTTGTTAAAGTTATACCAGTGCTACCACTAAAGTGTGCTCTAGTCTCAGAAGCACTTGGTCCTGTATAGGTAAATACTCCAGTTGAAGAGTTATATGCGAAACTACCATCTCCACCTGCGTCTGTTGCGGAAACTGCACTTCTAGCCCTTGCGTTTGTAAAGTAAAGGTTAGAACTGCCTTCTGATAAATCGTCTGTGTCACTATCTGCTAATGACAATCCTTGAACTGAAACAACACCATTTCCACCCATTCCGCTGTGGTTACTGCAGTAGTAATAGAGAGAATCTGCAGTTGCAGCATTTACAATTATTTGTGTGTATGAACCTGCTGTTCCCGGAGTTCCGGATGTAGAAACTTGAGTTGTGTATTCGCTACCACTGTTAAATGTTCCATCTTTTGTAGTAGAGAACCTAAATGGATGTCCACTGTTAGAACTGTCTCCTTGGTCAAATCTATAAACTGTTCCCGGAACTAATTGAACACTTGCAGCAGTTTCACCATCTAAATGATATTTGTTACCACTTACATTGGCTACTGTCACCGCAAAAGTAACCATTGAGTTACCTGCAACTTCTAATAGACCTCCACCCATTCCGGAGTGATTACCACAGTAATAGAACAATCTGTCCGGTGTAGAAGCATCTGCTTTAATATCTACATAAGCTCCTGCAGAACCTGCAGTTCCACTTGTTGTTACACCTGTTGTATATTGAGAACCACTAGTGTGTGTTCCATCGTAAACTGTTGAAAACCTAAATGGATGACTACTATTAGAGTTATCAGACATATCAAATCTATAAGTGACTCCCGGTGTTATTTGTATGTTTCCAGCTACTTCTCCATCTAGTAAATATTTGTTAGAACCGGAAGCATTATCTACAGTAACCATAATGACTGAGATAACATCATTGCTATCTTCTAAGTTGATTGTTTTGTTTGTTAATGTTTGTGAACCAGTAAGTGTTGCTACCGTGCTATCAATACTTATTGCACCAGTGCTACTGTTATAAGTTATTCCTGTGCTACCCGATACTGATGCTCTTGCTCTTGCTGCTGTATGATATTGATTGGTAGAACCTTCCACCATACTATCTGTATCGAACTCAGTAAAGTCTATTGCTAAGGTTCCGGAAGTATTAGATATTCCAGTTCCTCCAGTGATAGAGGCTTGTGCTCTAGCATCTGTGTAATAAAGATTTGTTCCTTCTGATAAGTCAGAAGTTGAATGATTAGAGATACTAGATACAGTTCCTGTGACATTTCCAGTCAAAGCTCCTTCGAAAGTCCCTGCTACAAATGTCTCACTACCTACTGTCCATTTATCGTCTGTTTCATTCCAAATTAAAGTTTTATTAGAAGAATCACCACGTTCAATTTCAATACCTGCATTCTCTGTTGGGGTTGAAGCAGCATTTGAATTAAGAATAATTATGTTGTCATCTACTGTTAATGTCTCAGTGTTAATTATTGTTTGTGTTCCCGATACAGTTAAGTTTCCTCCAACTGTTACGTTTCCTGTAGTTGTTACTGTTGCAAAGTTTACATCATCTGTTGATGCAACTGCTTGACCTATAGCAACTTCTCCCGAAGATATTGTGACACCAGTTCCAGCTGTTATATGTGCTTGAACTTCTGATGCGCTAGGTCCTGTGTAAGTGATTACGCCTGTAGTTGAGTTATAAGCTAAACTTCCATCGCCTCCACTATCAGTTACAGAAACAGCACCTCTAGCTCTCGCATTTGTGAAATATAGATTCGTTGAACCTTCTGTTAAGTTATCAGTATCTTGATTGGATAAAGAAGAAACAGTTCCTGTTACGTTCCCTGTAACATTACCAACTAAGTCAGCTGTTACTTGATTAAAGACAACATCACTTGAAGTTGTTATTGCTTGAGGTATAGATATTTCGCCACTGGATAAAGTAATTCCTGTTCCAGCAGAGAAGTGTGCTCTTGTTTCTGAAGCACTTGGACCTGTGTATGTGATGACACCACTTGAATTATCATAAGATAAAGAACCATCTCCACCACTATCTGTGACTGAAATACTTCCTAATGTTATAAAAGCTGAAGTTGTATTTGAGTAGTTGGATAAATCATTATCAACAACTAAATTAAATCTGTTATTTGTATCATCGTAGGTTACAGTTATAAGAGTTTCTGTTCCACCACTAAACATAGTTCCGACTTTATCAGTAAATGCTTCTGTTATTTCGGATAGGTCAGCAGATAAAGTGAACGTATTAGCTGTATCATCATAAGCTACATCTACTCCGTCTCCACCAACAACCATACCGGAGCCTATTCTGTCATCTATCCTCTCATTGAGGTCTGTAGTGATTTCTCCTAAGTCTGCAGTAAATGTTAATGTTCCGGATGATTCTGCTATATCTACACCAGCACCACCTGTAAATGTTATTGTTCCACCTAATGCTGTAGCAGTAGAGTTAGAACCATCTGTAACAGTTATGGTATTGTTAGTAAGTTTTGAGTTGCTTATTGAACCTGCAAGCATTGCATCAGTAATTCCTAATGCCTTTACTTGTAATGTATCTGTATCTATCTCTATAGAGCTATCATCTACATTTACGGATAAGGTAGGAGATTGACCTTCACTAGCACTACCAGTAGTAGCAAGACCAGCACCGGCTGTGATATCAGCAACATAGTTGCCTTCTGTATCAGTTCCTAGGTTTAGTGGTTCATTTATAAAAGCTGAACCATTGTATCTAAGAATATCTCCTGTAGTCGTTGAGCTTAGAGTTACATCTGATAGAGCACCTATACTTGCTGCTGCTATACGAGCATCTGCTCTAGCATTTGTATAATAAAGATTTGATGTTCCCTCTGTGATATTGTCTGTATCAAATTCTGAGAAATCTATTGATAAGGATAATGTATTTGCATTATCATCATATGTTGTAGTTACTCCAGTTCCACCAGTAAATAAACTCTGAACATTATCTTGTAGTCCTTCTACTATTTCTGATAAGTCAACACTTAAAGTAAGAGCATTTCCTGCATCATCATAAGTAATATCTATACCGGATGTAGTAGCATCTGTTAATAAAGCATTAATTCTGTCGTCTACTCTTTCACTTGTATGGTAAAGATTTGATGAACCTTCAGCGAGACTGTCTGTATCTTGATTAGATAATGAGGAAACTGTTCCTGTTACATTACCTGTTACGTCACCTGTGAGATTACCTATAAAAGTAGAGGCAACAAAGGATTCTGAACCAATAGTCCATCTATTATTTGTTTCATCCCAAATAAGAGTTACGTTAGAGTCATCTCCTCTTTCAATCTCGATACCTGCATTTTCAGTTGCTGAACCTGTAGCATTAGAATTTAAAACTATTTGATTATCATCAACTGTTAAAGTTTCTGTTGATAATATTGTTTGTGTTCCGGAAACAGTTAAATTACCGGAAATAGTTAAGTTAGTAAATGTTGGTGAGTCTGAGCTACTTAATCCTAAAGATGCTCTTGCTGTTGAACCTGTCTCTGTTACAAAGTTTGAACCATCACCAACAATGAAGTGTGCATCTGTAGGGGTTAATCCGGAAATATCTGTTAGTTGAGCATCAAAAGCTTGTATGTCTGAGCCTATTGCTAAACCTAAAGCAGTTCTAGCTCCACTGGCTGTAACCGCACCGGTTCCACCATCTGCTATTGCTATGAAATCAGAGGCTTGAAACTCAGCTAAACCAACTAAGTCGGAACCACTGAAATCACCTCTTATAGGGGTTTTACTTGCCATTTATTAAGCCGCCATTGTTAAATTCTTTGTCACTGTTGACCCATCTGCTTTAGTAAAAGTAAAGACTAAACTATCCCCATCGCTTGTAGCTGGCATAATCATAAAAGAATATGTGCTACCATCTGAGTTTAGCAGACGTAAAGCTCGTGTAGACATACCGACAAGAGACCCACCACCATTGACGTTTAAAGAAGTAGAAGTGTTAATAAAGTAGTTTTTTACTGGTAATTCACTAGCACTACCACTTGAAGTAGCTAAAGCTAAGTAACCTAACTTAGATAATTTATTTAATGCATCATTTCTAAATGTAATTGAGTCATCTGCATCACTAGTTGTAATTTCTATACCTGTTCCGGCAGTTAAGGTAAGTGAATCTGTTGAGCTATCTGCTATTACATCTGCTTGACCACTAACTTGTATTGTTTTGAAAACATCTTCGGTCGAACCACTACTTCCACCACTAGATGCAATTGTTATAGTATCTGTAGAAGCATTTGTTGTTAAGGTAATTCCACTACCTGCTGCAAGTGTTAATGTATCCGAGGCACCATCAGCTGTTACTGTAGATTCTCCGGAAACTGCAATGTTTTGAAATATATTTTGTGCATTAGCAGCAATTGTTAAAGTATTACTAGAGGCATCGGGAGTAAGTGTTATATTGCTTCCTGCGGCAATTGTAAAGGTATCTCCTACACTTCCAGCATTTAAATTAGTAGCACCTACAGTAAGAGTTCCAAAAGCGTTATTACTATCTATGGTTGCCCATTCAATAGTTCCGTTACCTGCATTTCTTATATATTGACCTGCAGTTCCTTGAGAACCACCGATTGTTTGTTTAGAAAAGTCTAAGTAACCACTTTCTGTTATCTTTACCCATTGAGTTCCATTAGTTCCAAAATGTAATTCTTTTTGCCCTGTGGTGCCAATCGACAAAGTTTTGTCTGAAATAATAGACTTACCATCGATATAAAGATTAGATAAAGGAATGGAAGAGCCATCACCGGATACAACTTGTATAGTTCCATCAGCAACAGTAAATCCGTTAAAAGTAGATGCTGCACCATTTTGGTCATCAGTAGCATTTCCAGTTTCCATTTGGTCAGCTGGATTAGTAAAGGTAAGTATTGTTGAGGACTGGTGTATTCTTTCAACACCATTGATTTCAGCAATTATTTTGGCTAAGGCATCAGAAGAGGCATCAACTACCTCTAACTTGGAATCTCCTTCGTTTATGATGTCTGCCATCTTTTAATCGCCCTGTAATCTTTCTGTATGAGTTTTTAAACTTACTGTTAAGTTCACTCTTTTCTTGAATATCGTTATCAAAGTCTTCTTGGTTCATTTGAGATGTGGTATGTGACCAATCATCTCTTTTGAATGGGATGACTTGAATGAACGGCGTTCCTCTTTCTATTATAGCATCCTTAGTCGTGTGCCAAATCGTTGGGAAGTTGATATGATGATATGAGTCAGTTTCTACTATTCCCGGTAAAACTGTAAATCTTTTCTCAAATTGATATGTTGGTGGCATAAACATTACTGAATATCCGGGTGGAGTATATATCCTCCAAGGGTTTACAAACTTTACACCTTCCGGGAAATCTGTTTTTTTAAGTTTCCATCCAGCTATTTGTGCCTTACCGTGAAAGTCTATACCGTATTGAGTGTTCCCTTTATTATCCCATTCCAATGTTTCCATATCTCTTTGTATTAGAAAGTCTGCCCACATAGGAATGATGAAACCTTCAGTAAGTAAATCTACAATTGCTGGACATCTTTTAACTGTCCCTCCACTCCATTTAGTAGCTGTTTCTTTACTCTTTCCAAAGTAATTTTTTTGTCCTTTTTCGTGATTAGCATCTTGTGCTATATAGTCATTCATATCTTTAAACCAATGAGGTAGAAAAAATTTAGATGGTTTTACTGGTGCAAACTCTTCAAGACCTTTAAAGTCTGTTTTGAATTCTATAGATTGTTTACCCCCCAAAGAAAACTTCAATCGAAACTGCCTCCTGCAGCTAGAAAGGCTGTTCTAAGTTCTGCTAGTTTTGCCTCTATATCTGTAGTATCTTCACCTTCTGCTACAGCTAGTCTTTGATGTTCTTCATACATTAGAATTTGTGCTTTGTAATGACGAGCATCTTGGGCTGGTTCATCAAAACTATATGTAACTGTCATTATGGATTCTCCAGTTCGTCAATCCTTGCTTCCAATACATCTATCTTAGCTGATAATTGCTGAACTGCTTTCACTAATACTGGAACAAATTTTTCTGTATCTATTCTTCCTATATCATCTGCATTGCTAGAAATAGTAGAATCATAATCTGAATAATCTCCAAACATAACGCCGGAGAATGAATTATTACTACCTGTCTCTTCAAATACAGCAGTTTTTACTTCTTGAGCAATAAAACCTTGTCTTGTATTACTTTCTGCGGTTTTACGCTTTGTTTTTTTTGCATTTAATTCATCTGTATGAGATTCATCTTCTTGATACAAATGGTCTAAATAAGTGCTTTTCCAGTCAAAATCTCTAGGTTGCAATCTATTAATAAAATCTAGACCTAGTGTTATATCTGTTATAGATTCTTTAAGTCTTTCGTCAGAGTGAGATTGCTCAAAATTGTGAGCTAATACTGCAGAGTTAGCCGCCGATGATGCAATATTACCAGTTTGTCCAAGAAAGTTTGTAGAGTTGAATCCGTGAGTGTGACTTCCGTTTGCAGCAGTTGATAAGTTGTTACCCAGTATTAAGTTAGAAAAACCATAATTTTGATTGTGACCACTATTGTCGTGACCACCTGTTATATCATTACCGAAGTTGTGGGTGTGATTATTATTACCACTAACATTATTAGCAGCGTTATGATTATGAGAATCATTACTAACACTTGTTAAGTAAGGGTGGTTATGTCCTGCTGATAGTTGATTAGAGTTATTACCAACTGATATGTTTATAACTGAGTTTGAATTATTTACAGTCAAAGCACTTGTGTTGGTCGTATAAGTGCCCGATTCAGAAAGAGTTCCCCAAACTATATCACCACCGACTTTTGTCAAAACATCACCATTACTTCCCGAATCATTCCCTATGTAAATATCAGAGCTAGAAGCTAACTTTATATCACCGGGAATTTCAACTTGGTCATTAACACTATTAAACCTCATAACGTGTGTAGAACCATTTACTACATCTAATCGTCTTGCTAAATCACTTGAACTTCCACCGTGGTTATTAGCTTGAACTAAACTACTAGTCATACCAGCGACTGGATTTTGCGAACTTCCGGAAGTAGCAGTAGCACTACCAAAAAGAAGCGAGGGTTCACTTGAACTTGAACTTGTTTCTGCAAGTCTTAATACATCTTTTATGACAACATCATCAGTAGCATCTAAATATAAATCACTACTAAATTCATAAACTTTAGAACTACCAAAGTCTAAAGTAGTCTTACCTGTGCTTGGACTCGCACTACCTGCACTATCAACTCTTACATCGACACTGTTAAAAAATGCGTCTCCATCAGATTCTATTTTAAAACCCTCAGTAGAGCTGTAGTTACTAGATTGAATTTCTGTGCTACTAATTGAGATACCACCAATATTTCCGGAAGTAATACTTGGATTTGTAACAGACAATACACCAGTAAGTGTTAACTTATCTGCCTCAATAAGAACACCTTCACTAGAAGCATTTATCTTTGCTACAACATCTGTGCTTGTTACTGGAGTGAAGTTAAGCTCTGAAGTTGTAATACTAGGAAGTCTATCTACATTTAAAGTTCCTGTGCTTATATTAGAAGCATTTAAGTTTGATACTGTTATAGAGGAAGCGTCTAAAGTTCCTGCTGTTATATCACTAGCATTTAATGTTCCTCTAACAGTTGCATTTGCAAACTCTGCACTACCATCTGAATTAATACTAAAACCTGCAGAACCACTTGAATAGTTGTATGATTTTATAAATCCACTTGTATTAGATACACCACCAACAGTTATCTCTCCACCAGTTATTGTTCCGGAAGTTAGTTTATCTGCTGATAAGTCATTTACTTTAGCTGTGGTAATTTGAGCATCACCAATTTTAGCTGTTGTTATTTGTGCATCGCCTATTTTTGCTGTAGTTATAGTTGCATCGGCAATATTAGCTTCTGCAATTAAGTTAGCTGTTGCAGTTTGTCCATCTGATGGGTCTGAAGAGTTACCGGATTTATCTACAGCAATAATTCTAAAATAGTAATCTTCTGAGTCTTCAAGTTCTATGGTTGCAATGACTGGTATTTGTTGTAATAAGTTACCGGAAGTAACCCTTACTTCACCAATCTTATTTGATGTAGCAACTGTAAAGTTTGCTGAGTTACCACTTTGTGTGACTGCATATACATCTAAGTGGTCAACATCACCTTCTAGAGTAAAGTTCCCATAAGGATTTCCGCCACCATCTGTTCCGTCTTTACCTAAGTAGTGAGTAACTTGAACTCTTAATGGTCCTGCTGCAATAGTTGCTGCTTTTGGTTTTGATGGTGCTTGACCATCTTTTTCTATTTCAACTCTTGCGTTTGTTGCATAGTTAGCATTGACGCTAGAAGAGTTTGTGTATAAATCTTCCCCGGTGCCATCATAAGCAGACATTTTCTTGAAGCCCGACTTATCAACTACAGCTACACCTACATCGTAAGTAGAACCTACAGTCAAATCTTGTATTAATAAACTTTCAGAACTTACACCTGTATATGGAAAGTTGGCATATGAGTATTGTGAGTCAGTAGTCTTTTTATATCTAATTCTATAATGAGAGCCATCTGTTATCTGTGAGCCATCAATATTTGTTGGTTTACCTACTACAACTCTTACAAAACCTGCAGAGTCACCTGTTGCATTTAGATAAGTTCCACTTTGTAATGTTGGAGTAGATGGTAAGTCCGGTATAGAAAAAGCACCTGCTGTTTCTCGTGATAATGAATACTCTGAAAATCTTAAGTCATCTCCAATAGTTCTAATGACATCACCAAGTTCTACTTGTGCTGAACCATTTTCATATTGAACATATTCAGATAAGTCTGTATAGTTTCCATCTTTATCTCTAAAGTAAACACCCATTCCATCAATAACTGGGAATGTTAAACCTATTACACGAACTTTAACTGGATTAATAACTTCACCACGGAATGTTACTTCATACTTGTCTCTGCTTTCTGCTGTTGCATCTGCACTGCTATCTACGAAACCTATATCCGGGTCAAAAGCATAAATAAAGTCTCCAGCTGATAAATCACCATTTACTTCATATTGTGTTAAATCTAAGTTAAGAACTTTCTTTACTCTTGATAATTCATTGAGCATAGTTGAAGCTCTATCATTCAAGCTAGCTGCTGGAATATCCGGTTCTTGAACTAAACCAACTCTTTTAAGAGCATTTCCGTGTAAGTCTTTGTATGGGTTTGAAGATAGATTTGCTTCACCAGCCACATCAGTAGCTGTATCAAAAAAACCTACTTCACCAGTAAAGTCTACTCTTGATACCCAGTCAGTCGCATCAAACTCTGTTCTTAAACCTTGTGGGACGATACCTTCTAATGCTGGGTCTTCTCCATAAGCTGACTTTACAACAATAGTATTTGGCTCGCTTGTTCCAACACCATTGAATAGGTTTGCTGCTGGACCTGCGTCTAAAGTTCCTTGTGCATTTACTCTGTATTCAATATCTAGTGTTTCAGATACAAACTTTAAAGCGGATAAAGCAGTCTCTACGAAGTGCTGACCAGTGTAAGTTGATGCTGGGTTATTTATTGTTCCTTGTGTTATAGCCTGTGTATTGCCAGCCTCATCAAGCATTATTCCTAATGGCTTATTAGTTTGTGCAGTAGAGTTAAATAAAGTTTCTGCAAGTGTTGTTCCTGTATAAACACGAACTTTACCAATATTATTTGATTCAGCAATGACCATTCCTTTAGCAGCACCATCACCCATATAGAGTTCAAGACCTTGACCACTAACAGTTACAGTTCCGTCTTCAAGAGTTCTATTTAAAACAATACCTGTATATGTAGCCGAAGATAATATATCAGTATCAGCTAAGGTTGTAACATCGACTTGTTGAGGTGTAATAACAATATGACCCCATTCTTTTATGGCTTCAATTATTTCTGTTGGTGTAAATTCTTGTGAAAAGTTAACGCTATAGTTACCCGGCGACATCAATCTTGTTGTTATTGCCATATTAAGCCCTTACTAATCGAACATTCTCGTATAAACTCTGTAGATATTGGTCTCTTACTGCGTCCGCTGCATCTATTGTCGCTGGACTGGTAGCATTGTATTCATATCCTACAAATGTCTTGAATTGACTTGTAGATAAATGAATTAGCTTATCACCTGTCAC
>WLWG01002607.1_pt1 | contig 13488 bp, 19 predicted proteins | sample 6712871 | NCBI WGS metagenome assembly WLWG01 (sample SAMN12718693, study PRJNA515312) | sponge metagenome | isolation source: marine sponge | host: Mycale hentscheli | place: New Zealand: South Island, Marlborough, Capsize Point | collected 2003-05-01 | reverse complement strand
TCACTAACGCCGAGACCCCAACTTGAGTCGACTCACCTTGATTCATCGCTGATGGCTGGCTTCGTAGCGGTCGCGTCGCGTTTGCAAGGGAGTCCAGCAAACTGGCCAACCATCTTCGAGGAGCACGAAATAGACGGCTACGTTTGGGCTTCAGTTGGCCTGGACTCACATGACTGTAGAACTGACTTGGGACCAAATGGAACGCGCCTTCAATGGCATATCCAAACAAGTTCTCTTCTGCATTGAGAAAGATCCAACGTGTTCGGTCACAGATGTAGCTCTCGTTGCCTACCTGATCAGTCATTCGCTTTAGAGTGCGCAAGACGCCCATAAGTGCCTGGGCGTCCCGCTGATCAAACGCGACTTGGTCTGTGCCCTCAAGGCGAAACACAGGCCGGATGGGAGTGAAGTCAACGATGACGAGATCAGCGGGTGGTCTGGACAACTCGCCCGAGTTTGCTGCAAATTCTTTTATGAGTCCCTGTTGATGGAGTTGCCTTAGCGCTTCGAGAAATTCTTGCCTCAAGCCCAAGTAGAGCGTGGAGGGTGGCACTTCCATCGCCACGATCGGATCAATCAGAAATGGAAGACTCTCGTCCACTGCGAATCCGGAATACTGAGATTCTGTCTGCAGGCGAGAACGTTTGCCACCCATAGCCTTCTTTTTCTCCCAATCATCTACTGGATTCCGATGATTACCGAATGAAAGGCTGTCTACAAAAGCTACCGGGCTGTTAGACCGACTCCCTGAGGCTTGGTACTGGGTAGGGATTCGATTGTGGTTGCAGTGGTAAATCGATAATTCGTCTGCCATTGATCCGACTGACTCGGTCTCTAGCCACACACGCTTTGCGAAGTTGGAATCCACGTGCCACCCATACAGCATTGACTCGTCAAATCCACCAATACCCAGAGCAACTTCACGCCGCACGAGTTGGAAGTCACCGGGTGCGTCATAGAGGCAATAATCATGAGATTCGATCGCCCGTTCGAGGAGCGCCATCTCAGAAAACTTTCGAATCAGTTCTCTTGCTTCAAGAGGATCAGTGCGGGGCAATGACTCCCAGAAGTACTCCGGAAGTTCGAATCGCGGACATGCGAGGTATGAGTGAGTCGTGCTAACAAGGTAGTCCTTCCAATGACCCCGTCGTGGTGCAAACACCACATCGGTGTTGGTTGACAGGATCCAATCCGAGCTATCCTCAGCCTTCCGAATACCGAGGTTTCGCGCATGGGGCTCTACGATCCTTCGACCAACCTCGGGCGGAACTACTTCGGCGTGGACCGAGGGCGGAACCACGACAACCTGGAGCAGTTGATGGCTTCGAGGTGTCAACGTGTCCGCTAAACTCACAGGAAGTGGCGGGTGTCCCTCCGGAGAGTTCCAGTCCACAAAAATAATCTCGTCATCATCTTCAAGACTCTCTGCAATCGAATTGAGACTCAGTGAAACTCGTTTATGGTAGTTATATCCGTGATTGTCGTTTCTCCCATATACGACCACTGAAACGCTCAAGATGTCCTTACCGTTTCGTTGACCTTCATGCGATCTCGCTGGCGACCTTTGAATACACCCACTCATAGGTTCGCTCAAGACCGGTAGCGAGGGGTGTACTGGGTTCCCAGCCAAAAAGCTCTCTCATGCGAGTGTTGTCTGAGTTTCGCCCCCGGACTCCCAACGGTGCGTCCAACATGTATTTACGCTTCAAGTGCACGCCTGCGATTTGCTCTACCAAGTCGACTAGTTGATTGATGGACACCATTTCACTGGATCCAATATTCAGCGGTTCTTCATAGGCAGAGAAAGTCAACCTCTGCACACCCTCCAGAGCATCATCGATGAAGGTGAACGATCGGGTCTGCTCCCCATCACCCCAAATCTCTATCTCCAAATTACCCGTTATCGCAGCCGTGGCAACTTTGCGACAAATAGCTGCGGGTGCCTTTTCTCTGCCGTCGTTCCAGGAACCAAGCGGTCCATAAACATTATGGAACCTTCCCACCCGGCCCTGAATTCCAAAGTCCTCAGAGTAATGGCGGACCATTCGCTCCGAGAAAAGCTTTTCCCAACCGTAGCCATCTTCAGGATCTGCTGGATATGCATCATCTTCCGCCAGAGCCTGAACCTCCGTTACCGACTGCTTGGATTGGTTATAGACGCAGGCGCTCGAAGCAAAAAAGAAGCGCGACTCCGACGTCTTGTCCATAGCAAACAAGAGATTGGTATTGATGAGAACCGAAGTCATGCATGCAGCCTTATTTGCTTCGATAAAGCCCATGCCTCCCATGTCTGCGGCCAAATTGAAGACTATCTGTCTTCCCTGAACAACAGACCGTGCGGCGTGAAGATCATGTAAATCGGCCTGCCTGGTGTCGGTTCCCTGAGGTCTCTGAAACCACCGATCTGACGGTTTGCAGTCCACGCCCACCACATTGGTGAAACCCTGCCTTATCAGGTCCTTCATCATCCATCCACCAATGAATCCACCTGCACCAAGTACTAGTGCAGTCTTACTATATTCACTCATAATTTTTTACTACAACTAATTTATTATATCACACCTTGAGTCTTCTGACACCATCAGCATCTTTAGTACAATGTTCTGTGATTGCTGGAATATTGTTCAGTTTTGCAACAAGTGCCTCAACACTACCAGATGCTGCAGTAGCAACAGGTGCAGGTGCACACTTAAGTTCTCTCACTGCTTCTTCAAGAGCAGCCAGTCTCTCTTCAATCTTTGCGTGTGTTGCGCCAGTTGGTTTTGTATGTGTTTCTGACTCTAGTGCCTGAAGTCTAGCTTCTACTTCCATATCATACTTTGACATAGATGCTCCACTTGCAGACTTTCCTGCTGTACCTTTGTATGCCATTTTACCAAAGATTATTAACTACATGTATTTAGTAGACTCTACACATTTCAGTAAGTCCTTCATCAAGACTCATTTTTCCTCATACTTATTAAGAATTTCTGGAGAGTATTGATCAGGTATATTATCCTGAATATTCTCCACTCTTTTCTGTGTTTCTAAAGTAAATACTCTATTCCTTAATTCTGTAGAGGAATATTTGTGTTGCCTCTTGTGATAATGAATCTCAATATCATTATCAATACAGTATTGTTTTCCTGTGAAGTCTCTGTCCTTATACTCTTCACTTAGAAATCTAATATCAATTGTCTGAGTCTTAATCATATTCAGAAGATCATCTTCAGTTTCATAAACAAGTATCTCATCAACATACTTGCAACCTTGTACCTGAACATATCTCTCATACACAGACTGTGTTGGTTTGTTCTTGATACCAGGTCGATCAATAGTTGGATCAACTTGAAGTGCAACAATGAGATAATCACACAACTGTTTCTCCATTTTCAACATAGTCACATGACCTGCATGAAACAAATCGAATGAACTGCAGTTAAATCCTATTTTCATTTTACAATATCTTTTATATAATTATACAAAAAAAAGGAGAGTTTAAACAACCCTCCTCTAAACATACGGTCTTTCATGCACGCCACTTGTTCTTTATATGGAAACAAGAAACCATAGGGTCTATTGACTCCACCAGGGCTTGTTTAACGACCTACCGAGTCTCTAACATAACAAGGAACCCCATCGGGATCAAGCCATTTAGTGTACTCAAAATCTTCCATTGCAGTCATTAACTGTAATTCATTATCGCAGAGATAAATGTCTTTATAACGACCAGTGTAAGAATCAACTTTCTGAATCCTACAATCAGGTTTACCATTAATTTCTAATACACCGACCTGAATATACCGATAGGGAAACTGTTCAAGAAGAACAGTTGGTTTTGTAATCACCTTCACAATCAACCAACCTCAACAGTTTCTAGATCTGTAGCAATACAATCAATGAGAATATCATAGTCATCCAGAGGATCACCAGAGAATACTACACCATTGTTGTCATAGTACTTACGAACCTTTTTGAAAAGTTTTGGGTTCTTTACATCCAGGAAGAAGTCCCCATTTGCAGCCCCACGTAGGGTCTGAAGATCCTTTTTGAACTTAGAAGTGATAGTCATTTGCTTGTTTGTTGACCTTAGTATTATAAGGGTTTGACACCGAAATGTCAATAGGGAATGTGGGGATCGAACCCACCTTAGCCGAATTATGAGTTCGGTGCATTCGCCAGATTGCTAATTCCCCTTAACCTCAATGAGGTTGTGAATCCAGTTTGTTATGGTTCCACTCTCCTAATGTAACAGAGTTGGAACCACATATCATCTCGACTAGGCCAGTTTTATATTCGTCCACTGTAACCACATAGAAGAGAGACTCATAGACACCTTCACGTTGAAGTTTGGTTATCCTGTGAACACCATCCTCTAACAGATATCCAGTATCAAACTTAATGACAATACCAGGATAAGAAGTATCAGCCTCATCTACCTGTTTCTCTTTAACAGCATCTGGATAACATATCTCAGAGTGCTTTATTGTGATTGGTTCCCGGTCATCTATGACTCTTTTATATGATCTATTCTTACGACGCGTCATTATGTTCAGTATGAATTCTTATAATTTCTTCGTCTGCAGGAACCATCACTGCTCTATGTTTTCCATTTGTTATTCCTATTGACTCACCATTCTCAACCTTTGAGATTAGTTCTTCCCAGTTCTCTTGCCAGTGTTCCACGGAATAAAATTTCATTCTTGTAATATGTATATGAATATTATTTCCACAATCCTACCACAAACTGTGTTTTATTTGATATATCCATTCTCAACTAACCATTCTCTTGTCATTGGGGTAGGTTCATACTCTGTCCACATAGAACCCCTAGCACATGCTTCAAGTGCATTTGCAGTTACTGCTTCAGTTCTGCCTGCCCAACCTGCTTCTGCTTCCCAAGGAACTGCTGATGATGGATATGTTCTCTCTGCCATCTCTCTCCAAATGGCTGGAATCTCTTCTTCTGGAAGTATGATTGCAATCATACTGTTGTCAATGGTTCCTGCCATACAGTCTTGAGCAGCATGCCAACCTTCATGTCTCATCACACTCATCAATACACCTTCTTTGTGCATGAAGTTGGTGTTGAGGAAGAAGTTATTAGTTACTGTATGATATACACCCCTATGACCTGGTGGAAAGTATTTCTCATCTGCTAGAAAAACTTTAACTCCGATCTGATCAAGGGCCCTGACAATTGAATCAAACTCAGAAGCGACATTACTATAACTATCACTAGGATAATACTTTTGAATGTCTCTAATTGATCTGACTTGTTGAATATCATCAGTACAATCTCCAAGTAACATACATCCCATAGAGTCATATGTCTTCCAACCCTTCACTTCAGGGTCAGCCATCACTGGAGTAGCAAGAACCACTGATGACAATAGTGCAGTAAATAATTTTTTCATTGTTGATAATCAGATTTCAATAAGAAATTAATCTCTAGTCTATGTAGGAGTGTTTTCTAGTTTCTTTGTCTTGAAGTATAACTTATAGTATCTTTTTTTCATCTCATCAAGAGTATTCATATCATCCTCAAACCCCATGTACTTAAGGTGTTGATATGTACCTTCCATCTCACTAATAAGTAGAAGAAGATTCGTAGACTCTACTGGACGACCACCAAATGAATATTCTGGAAGACTCATAAAAATAAAAGACAACAGGCTCACTAGGAATCGAACCTAGAATAACGCTTTAGAAGAGCGTAGTTATATCCGTTTAACTATGAGCCCTAGTGGTAGTTCCTATCGCCGCTAACCCTGAACTACCAAGGAGGTTACCGCAGTGGTATCTCAACCACCCTTATAATATAAACTACTTTGAGGTCTTTGTCAAGGTCTCTGAGTGGATCATTTTTTTGACATACTCATACGAATAATGTTCCCTATGACCTTTGATACCCCATCCCAACCAACGATAGGCAGATCTCATATAATCACGAACAGTTTGTCCACCACCTTCAAATACTGGAAGTTCTTTCTGAAACTGTGGTTCATTAATCATCCAACGAACCTGACATTCTAGGGAACTTGGATCACAGTCAAACTTCCTTGCAAAATTACCAAGTCCATTATAACGTCCAATGGAAGTCCATTGAATCAAACCAAATCCACCGGAGTGACATTGATTATAAGGAACTCTTGCTCCACCTTCACAGATATTTGAGTGGAAGTTAGATTCTGATTTAATGTTACCCATGATTGTTGCCAATGCATTACGGTCATCAATCAAAGTTAGTTCTTGAATTCGTTTAAGAACATATTGTTCTGATGGGTTACATGTGGGACAGGTCCAGGTTTTTTCTACCTTTACCAATTCCTCTGTGGGTGTTTCCTCTACACTTTCTACAGTAGGAGTAGTTCCTGTGACTTCTTTAAGTTCTTTATCAAGGTTTGTTGATGCCACACATGCTGTAGTAAGGGCAGTGACACTAACCAACCCCATAAAAATTTTCTTAATCATTAGTCCAAAATCAGTTTACTTGTTAAAATAATCCTTACGGTAGTACCTACCAAGGATGTTAGAATTATAATACAGAGGAGTATCATCTGTCAACTTTTGCGACAGGACCTCGTTCAGAAACAACTGACGGGTCTCCTCAAAGTTTACCTTTCCCAGTGTTACATGGAGTGAGATGATCTCTCTACTAAAAGATTCCTTTCCATACTTTGTAAGATCGTCCTTAAGCTCTGGACAACTTCCGTAGTATTTTTTCCAGTCACTCTCAGTTGTAACTCTTCGCCTTGACTTGTTTTTAACTGTAGCTCTAGGCTTTCGTTTGGACCAGAAATACTTTCTACCGATGTATTTTCTACCATTCTTGAGGTTTGTAATCCTATAGACAAAGCCGAAAGAATCACCAATATCCTCAGATAGAAAAGGTTGTCCTTGAAACAACCACGGATTTTCGTAATCACACACATATCCATTGTATCTGGGGTATTTAGTGGCTCCTCATGGAACCACCAATCATCCTGTCTCTTGGCCTTAGCCTTAGAGTTGGAATCCTGAGAACGTGTCTTTTTTGACATCTTGTTTAATACCTCCAACGATATAGCTCTCTACTTCTGTTTCTTGCGGAGCAACTTGAAGACCTTTAGAAGAGATCCAATGTTGTGTCCAGGGAAGAGGATTGTTCTTGGCAGCAACATCATACACAGGTTTCAAACCAATAGCCTTCATACGGCGATTGGCAATCCACTCAACATATCTTTGAAGAAGAACATCATTCAGACCAATCATTGATCCATCACGGAACAGATAGTCTGCCCACTTCTTCTCTTCGTTTACTGCACGGTCAAACATTGCATAGACCCACTCTTCTTCTTCCTTAGCAATCTGTTTCATCTCAGGATCATCACCATCTCTCCACTTGTTCAGAATGTTCTGAGTAATGGCTAGATGTTGGTTTTCATCTCTTGCGATTAGTGAAATGATTTTGGAAGATCCTTCCATGAGTTTAAGTTCGCCAAAGGCGAAAGAACAAGCAAAACTAACATAGAACCGAATACCCTCAAGAATGTTGACGTTTGCAACTGCTCTGTAGAGTTTTCTTTTGACATTTTTGATATCTTCCTTTGACGTATATGTGTCACGGAAATCTTCTTTCCACATATTACCATTACCCCATTGTTGGGCACTATTAATAAAGTCATCATAGGACTCAGTAACACTTGAAGCCCTTTCAAGAATACGTGGGTCATTGATAATATGATCAAAGATATCACTAGGATCAGGATATACATTCTTAATGATGTATGTGTAGGAACGACTATGGATCATCTCCATAAATCCCCATACTTCCATACAAGCTTCCAGTTCAGGTAAGGAACAGTAAGGAATGAATGCCATACCAGGTCCACGACCCTGAACAGAGTCCAACATAATCTGATACTTCAGGTTAGAAGTATAGATATGCTTCTGTTCTGGACGAAGTAACTGATAGTCTGCCCTATCTTTCTGGAGAGAAACTTCCTCTGGTCTCCAGAAATACCCCAGTTGTTGAGTTGTTAGTTTCTCAAAAACTGGATACTTATATGAATCGTATCTTTGTACTCCTAATGGTTTCCCAAAGAACATTGGTTGTTTTTTAGTATCAACCTGTTCAGTATTAAAAACGGTCATTCCTTGAACGGTATTGGTATCATTATATTTTTTACTTGATACGAAATCGTACTGCATTTATGCCTCTAGTCTAAATTTTACAGCTTTCACAATCGTCCTCATCGGACTCCATAATATCATTTAGGAGATTTTGAAGTTCAGGATTTTCTTCTGGTGCTTCATCAGTCTTGATATCATATGTATTCTGATAATAACTAGTCTTCCATCCCAACTTGTATGTTGTCAAGAAGTCTTGTGCCATTACAGATACTGGAACCTCATTGTCAGGATAGTTCTCAGGGTTATAAGACCAGTTACCACTGATGGCTTGGTCAAAGAACTTCTGCATCACTGCTACAACATTGATATAACCACGATTAGAAGACATGTCCCAAAGAAGAGTATAGTTGTTTTTAAGAGAACCATACTGTGGGACAATCTGTTTAAGCGGACCCTTTTTGCTCTTCTTAATGGACAGATAGTCTCTAGGTGGCTCAATTCCATTTGTTGCGTTTGACACAACGGAACTGCTTTCTGATGGCATCTGAGCAGACAGTGTTGAGTGCCTAAGTCCGTGGGTGGATATAGATGATCGTAGACTCTCCCAATCATGTTGTAACTCCTCCGATGAAACTTCATCCACGTCCTTCTTATATGTGTCAATAGGAAGGATCCCGTCTGCATACTTTGTTCTACCAAAGTATTCACAATGTCCTTTTTCTTTGGCGAGTTCATTTGAAGACTTCAAAAGATAATACTGGAAGGATTCTGAGAGTTGATGAACGGCATCCCATGCCTCCTGACTGTCGTAATTATACCCTAGTTTAGCCAGATAGTGTGCAAGACCAATGAAACCTACTCCAAGGGATCTACGGGCCTTTGTAGCAATCTCTGCGGCCCTTACAGGATACTCCTGATAGTCTACCAGTTCCTCCAGACCACGGACTGAAAGGTCACACAAATCTTCAAGTTCCTCATCAGAACGAATCTTACCAACGTTGACTGCTGACAAAATACACAGAGCAATCTCACCAACACCATCATCAATATGTTGAAGAGGATAGGTAGGTAGAGTAATTTCCTGACACAGGTTACTCATATAAACCTTATCTTTGAAGGAAGAGTGTGAGTTACAATGGTCAATATTCATCAAATACAAACGACCAGTCTCTGCTCTCTCTTTCAGAATATCTAGAATGAGTTCTTGTGCATTGACAGTCTTTCTTGGAATAGACTCATCTCGTTCAAACCCCACATATAAATCATCGAACCTGTCAGTACCAAAGGAATCATACAGACCCGGTACGTCATGCGGTGAGAACAAGCTAATTTCTCCATTCGCAATGAAACGTTCATAGAAAAGTTTTGAAATTTGGATTGAGTAGTCAAGTTTCCTCACTCGATTGTCTTCTGTTCCTTTATTGTTTTTGAGAACAATAATGTCTTCTATTTCTTGGTGCCAGATTGGGAAGTGGACTGTTGCTGATCCTCCACGAATCCCATTTTGCGTGCAGCATCGTACAGTTGATTCAAACTTTTTAAGGAAAGGAACAACACCTGTGTGTTGCACTTCTCCACCTCTGATTTTAGAGTTGATGCCACGGATTCGGCCTGCGTTGATACCGATACCCGCCCTTTGTGCAACGTATCTGCCAATAGCCATATCAGAGCTAAAGATAGAATCGAGGGAGTCATCAACATCAACAAGAACACAAGAAGCAAATTGTCTAAGTGGTGTTCTAACTCCCGCCATGATTGGTGTTGGGATGTTGATTCTGTGTTTGGAGATTGCGTTGTAGTATCTCTTGACATAATCTAGACGTGTTTCCTTAGGATAATCTTGAAAGATAGTAAGAGCAATCATGATATACATGAACTGAGGAGATTCAAATACCTCACCAGTACTACGATCCTGAACAAGATACTTATCTACTACCTGGCGAAGACCAGCATAGGTAAACAACATGTCACGATCATGGTATATAAAGTTATTTACCTTATCAATTTCTTCAAGAGAATACTTTTCAAAAATCTGTTTGTCATAGTGGCCATTATATGCACACCTCTCAATATGTTCTCTCAACCCAGGAGCATCACCTTTCTTATTCTGAAAGACTTGCTTACGAAGAGTGAAGAGAAGAAGACGTGCAGCAACGAACTGATAGTTTGGATGTTCCAAATCGATCAAATCACTGGCACTACGGATAAGAATATCTTGAATCTCATCAGTAGTGATTCCATCATAGAACTGAATACCAGATGTCATCTCTACCTGTGATGCTGAGACTCCTGCAAGATCTTTACATGCCTCATCAACCATAAGATGCATTTTGTTCAGATCTAGTTTCTCTACATCACCATTTCTTTTTTGTACCTTAATACCGTTACTCATACTCTCTTCCAGGTTGTAAACTTAAGTTTTGCCTCTAATCCTTGATAGGTGTTATTCTCTACCACCTCTTTCACATTATGACCATTGAGGATCATATCATTGATGTCTTTCTCCCTAATGTTAGATGGCCATATAACTATCCTTTCCCCATTATCAATTTGTCTTGAGATTCGATCAACGATTTGTTTGTTTCTTGGTTCGTTGTCGTAGGCATATACAAACTGATAATCCAAAGTGCTGAGGTCAACATCACTACCACACATAGCAATAGCATTGGATAAGAAAGTGGAGTCAAATGGTCCTTCTGTGACATAAATTGGTTTCTCCTTGTCAATTTTATCAAGACCATAGACCTTGAGTTCATCCTCTTCCAACATAATGGTTAAGTATTTAACAGGGTTTGAAGAGAGTGCTCTTCCCTGAACACCAATAAGTTTGTCATCCCTAACAAGAGGAATCACAATTCTTTTCTCACCATATTTGGTATTTGTAAATGTCCTTGGTTTCAGAGTATTTACAAATACCTGAAAGTTTTCTGCATAATAAAACTTCCCATCAAAGATGGCTCTATTACGGAGATACTCTTTTGATATATTAACATCAAAGGCATTAGGTAAGTCAATCTTTACTTTTTTCTTAAAGGTTGGTTTGGAACTCTCCACCCTTTTAAAGATATCTTTTGGTTGTTCTACTGGATAATTCTTCCCAGTATGATTACCTTTAAACTTCTCAAAGGTATACTCTTTGTGAGTAGGTTCATCAAACTGTTTCAGGAAGTTATTGAATGATATGTTCAACCCACAGTTATGACACTTGTAGTTGGTGTTATTCTTAATACGATAGAAATACCCTCTAGCCTTCTTCTTATCCTTCTGGGAGTCCCCACAGATAGGACAACGGCAGTTATACAGGTTTGGTTTTATCTTCTTGAACTTTTGGAGTCTTGATGATATAAGTTGAATATATTTGACATCAATAAAATCCATTAGTCACTAGGAGGAACCTCTTGACATTGTAGTGGGTATGGGTGGTGGTGTCAACATGTTCTGCATCATTGGTGATACGATGAATGACAGGACTGCTAATCCACCAACTGCCATCCAGACACGTTTCTCTAGTCCACGTAGTCGCGACAACACACTGTCATGATCTGCGTCCATTTTATCACGGAGTTTGTCAATTTTTGTAAAGAGTACAACGTCGATCTCTTCTTGTTTTGATATTCGCTCTTCATGGACAGCAAGCATCCTGCTAACTGATATATTTACCTCACTTAATTTCTCTATTGCACTGTCCAATTTGACAATGATAGGTTTAAGATCGTCTAACTTTTGCTCAATTAGAGCTACCTTTACCTGATCCATTGAAGGGTTTGAAGTATGGGTTAAAATCTAATGCTTTTTTCTTAGCCTTTTTGTCCGTTCTCTTCTGTTGTCTATCCATCAAATCTTTAATGGCTTTCTTAACATACTTATTTCTACCATCCAACTTCATGTCCCTTTGGTACATGGACTTTTTCATAACGGGGTCGTAACCAGCAGTAGGACCAGCAGCAGCGGAGGAACCACTAAATCCACCAGATCCCCCAGGAGGATTTGCCACCATGCCTTCCTCATTGACACTGAACTCATTATACATTGCTGAACGAAATGCATCTACAAACTTATCAATCTTGTCCTTGTCCATTAGTAACTCGCTCCAGTTCTTCTAAGCATGTTTGATCCATCTCAATGTCATGAATATATGTGTGAGGATACTCTGGTAATTTATCCATAAAAACAATGAATGTCTTTACAGTTGCCCACAGATCTTTTTCAATTTTATAGAATAACATAGGAGTAGCGGCATCACCAAAGATATTATACAATATGATAAAGTGATTTATCAGTAAGTGTATCTTTAGCTCACCGCTATTCTTATATCTTTTCAGGAGTCTTTTGATATACTTGAAGTGATTCAAGTCTTTATTAAAATCTTCCTTTGTTAAGGCCTGGGGATTTTCATAATATTTAATAGCAAAGAGAAGGAAATTCCCTTCGTTCAATTCATTAAAAATCATTACTTATCAGGGAGTGGGGTAGTCTGTTCCGCCTGTGGTAATACCAGACATTGCAACCAGAGTTTCTTTCTTAACTCTCAAATTACCTTCATTATCATTATAAGTAGTAACACCAACCCAACCACCATGAGTTAGTTCGTATTGAGTACTTACTTCAGCTTCAGTGGAAGCTTCATTAGTACCGTAAACAAATGCATCGAAGTCATTTGCAAGAGTGGCAGACTCACTATAATGTGAATCAACAACTGTATATTTTGGAAGTTGTGATACTCCAAACTGTACACCGGAAATGGCAGCACCAGAAAGACCTGCTGTAGAACCAATAGTAAGTGATTCACTATTAGCAATACTTACGATTACTGCATCACCAAAGTAAGTAGTTGCCTTAGTACCAAAACGGATTACATCACCCTCTTGAGCAGATCCAGTCTGACTAAAAGAAGTACCGGTTCCGGTAACAACTCCAGTATCATAATTAAGGGCGACAGCACCTACGCTATCTACATTGTCATTATTTCCCCAAAGTGCCATGTTTTTGCCTAATAAACTTTGTTAGATAGAAATATTTATAAAAACCAGAGATACTGTATTTCAGGTTTTTACTCTTCTCTGGTCTTGATTGCCTTGGTCACAACTTCAAGAAGTTGGTCATCCATGTCAGTCTTGGTCAACTTAACCGCTTTAGAAAGAATAGTAAGACAGATCTCAACCATCTTCTCACCAAGTTCTTCATTGTCTGGAATTTTATCGACAGCATCAGAAATAATTTTGGATGCAAGTGGAAGTAAGAATGCGAGCATAATAAACCTCATAGGTTATCTATACTCTATATATCAATCACTCTCTCCTGCACGTGATTTTCCAACAGCATCATTCATCCTTTGTTGTGAAGTTCTTGTATCTTTGGGCTTTCTTGCTGCATTGGCTCTAGCATCACGTTCAT
>WLWG01002605.1_pt1 | contig 13490 bp, 15 predicted proteins | sample 6712871 | NCBI WGS metagenome assembly WLWG01 (sample SAMN12718693, study PRJNA515312) | sponge metagenome | isolation source: marine sponge | host: Mycale hentscheli | place: New Zealand: South Island, Marlborough, Capsize Point | collected 2003-05-01 | reverse complement strand
TGCTCCTTATGATCCTAGATACGAAGAACTAGCTGAACAAGCATATGGTGGTGTTAGTGGTTTGCTTACACAAGCACAGCAAGCTGCTATGGATGCTGGGGCAATGGACAGAGCAGCTAGAGAAGAACAAGTCTACGGACAGCTTAGGGCTTTACAGTCTCCTGAAGAAGAACGTCAGCGTTTAGCTTTAGAACAGCGTTTAGCGGCCCAAGGACGTTCAGGTGTACGTACGGCTCAATTTGGGGGTACTCCTGAGCAGCTCGCAAGAGCTAAAGCTCAAGCAGAGGCTCAAAACCAAGCGTCTCTTATGGCTATGCAGCAGTCAGGCGCTGAACAACAATTAGCTCTTCAAAGGGCTGCTAATTTACAAGGTCTTGCTTCCGGTATGTTTGGTATGGGAACTCAAGCCAGAATGACTCCTAGACAGTTGCAGGGAGTAGATCTACAAAATATGTCGGGAATGATGGCTGCTGGTTACGTACCACAAGCACAATTGCTTGGTGCATTGCAACCCGGTATGACTGCTTCAGAACGAAGAAGACAAGCTCTGTCGGAACAAGCTGGTGCTTATGGCGAAACCTATACTTCTGGTTTAGAAGCGTTGCTGACTGCTGCACAAGCACAGGCTAATCTTGCAGGTGCTTTAGGTACTGGAATCGCAGGAAGCGCCCTTGGTAGCTTGTTTGAATAAGGAGAATACATAATGGCTAAATTTTCACAACAGTTCTTAGCTAACTTAGGCAGACCCAGCTTTCAGGAAAGTATGTTTGGCTTAGGTCAAGCTATTGGTGGTATTCCGGGTCGTAGACAAGAGCAGCAGAAGCAGCAAGAGGTTAATAAGCTGCTACAGCAAATACAAGGCGCACAAGGTTCTGGAGACTTCACAAGTATGAAGATCTTAGGGCAACAGTTGGCTGCTATAGATCCACAACAAGCGGATAAAGTGATGCAAGCTGCTATTGCTGGAGAAGAGAAACAACGGAAAGCTCAAGAACAAATACAAGGTACTAGGGCTGGAGCACAAATGCTGATGTCTGAGTTACAGGACTACGAAAGTGACCCAACAATTCCAGAGCCTTTGCGTAGGCAGTCAGGAAATTTTCTTAGGGCGGCAGCCAAGGTAGGAGACAGGGCTTCTCTTTTAGAGCCTCGTGTAACAGAGTTACGAAAGGCTATAGCAGAATCTCGTAAACCAAAAGAATCAAAGGTTTTGTCTCCCGGAGCGGGTCTTTATAATCCCGAAACAGGAGAACTGTTGGCAGAAAGACCTTTTAAAACTACTGCTCCTAACATTGATGTTGTTAAAGGTTCTAAAGGCGATGAGAATATTCGTGTGTTTAAAGACGGAAAACTGGTGGACACAATTAGTACTGTTCCTGCTGGACGGACTTTACAAGAGAAAGAAATAGACAATGAGAGGGTTTCTCAGGTAGTACGAATTAAAAGCGATATTAAAGACTTAATGGATGAAGACGGAAAGTACAATGATGGTTGGACATCTTCAGGGTTTCTTGGTCAACTTTTTGGTAACTGGATAGGCGGTACAACTGCTTACGACAGAAGGACTTTAATTGACTCCGTAAAAGCGAGTTTGGGTTTAGAAGCAATTGCTAAACTAAAAAAAGCATCAGAAAGAGGAGCTACTGGTTTAGGACAAGTATCTAACTTAGAACTTAATGCTTTGCAATCAGAAGTAGCAACGCTAAACATTGGGCAGTCAATGGACGCTCAGATGGACTCATTAAAAAAAATATTTGGTTATCTGGACAGAATACAAAAAGTTGCTTCCGGTGTTGTTCCTTCAGACGCTATAGACTGGAATAGTCCCACGTATGTGGCGGCTGGGTACGGTAAAGACCTAGACACAGGTTCTATTTTTTACGCTCCTCAAGGACCTGAAGGAACTAAGTACAAACTTGTGGACGGTAGATTCCAAGAAATAAACATCGATTAAAAGGATTATCATGTCTAACGATAAAGAAGCTTTTGAAAGAGCAATGGGTTACTCTCTTGTTAGTCCTGAGGCTGAAAAACCTGAAGACGATACGGCTGCCTTTAATAGAGCTATGGAAGTAAGAGAAGTTGTTCTTTCAAACAAGCCTGTTGAAGAAGATCAAGATCCTACTGCCGTAGAACAGATATTTGTTCAACCGGGACAAAGGTTTGTTGAACGAGGCGAGGCTATAGGAAAAAGGATAGGTGAGTCTGTTGAAACAATGACTACGACACCTTCCTTAGAAGACGTATGGACTAAAGAGTCAGTAGAAAGAGGAACCGGACTTCCTTCAGTTCTTCTTCAGAGCATTGGCGCACCTGTTGCTCTTGTTTTTGATGTTATTGGAAACACTGTTGTAGTAGGATCCTCAAAAGCTATTGGCTTAGTACCTGACGAGACTAAAGAAGGTGCAATGGAGTTTTTTAACCAAGCGGCTCAGACTGAAGCTGGTCAAAGAGCTATTGAGGCTTTATCTGAGGGTTCTGGAGCTTGGAAAGAGTACTCAGAGATGTATCCTAACGACGCTGCAAACTGGACTTCTATATTTGATATACAATTAGGACTTCCTAAAAGAATCATTCATGAAGCTTCTCCTGACTTAAAACCTATTAAAGTAACTGAAGTAGGGACTAGAAAGACTACTTCTCCTTTAGCTGGTATTGACAGAGACGTTTATAACATAGCTTACTCAACTCCTAAAAAGTCTATTGAACAAGCTAAATTAACCACAGACCCTAGAGGTCCTTTCAGGGTACAGCAGCAGTTAGCAACTCCAGAACAGTTAGAAGTCGTAGATGAGCTAAAACTAGCAGGAGTTAGAGGTAACAGAACGCTGCAAGAAAACTTAAATAGCACACAGCAGTACTTAGAAAAACTAGATGCCTCTATTTTAGGCATGGCTAAAAGAAGGGACGCAGGTATTATTGACCCAGATAGACTTAGGCAGTTAGTAATTGAAGAGTTTGGGGAAATAAAAAAGAACAACCCAACTATCTTTAAGACTGATGCTTCTGTCAATCACTTGAAAGACGATTATGAAGAGTTTTTGTCTATACTTAACGAACAAGGTAACACTTTTGAAGGTCTTTTTAACGCACGTCGTATCTTCATGGACAGGATGGAACGAAGAGGTGTGGACGCTGGCGGTAACCGTTTAAACGCAGCGGTTTTAGCGGCTAAGGCAGTGAGAAAGGCAGGAAACAGGGCTGTATTTGACGTTGTTCCAGAGGCTGAAGACATTCTTAAAAGACAAAGTAGAGTACTAAGTGTACAAGACACTATGGCAATTAAAGCAGCTAACGAAGCTAAAAGCGCCTTGGGAAGATACATTCAAGAACTAGGGTTGCATAAATTAGTTGCTGACTCAGCCTTAAGTAAAGTAGCTAATGCTGGTTATGCTTTAGGGATGGGTGTAGTCGCTTCTCCTTATGTTATTGTTAAAAGAGCCATGAAGTCAACAACACCTGCAAATATTAGATCTAAAGTTTCTTATGCTTTGCAAGACGTTTTTAAAGAAATAGAAAAAGCATTGGCAAGGACTAAAGACCCAGTAACTAAGAAGAACTTGTTGGCGCAGAGGGCAGTAGTTTATTCGTCACTTAGGGCCGCAGGACAGCAAATAATAGCAGAAGCTGAAGACAAGTCACAAGAAGAGTCTTTTATTGAAAGACAGAAGAAAGAGAAAGAGGAAAGAGACAGAGAAATAACAGAGTCTAGGGAGGAAAGACAAGAGCGTTTAAGGGCTTTTGGAACAAGACAGCAACGAATGGCTGCTCTAGGATCCAGAGATGACCGTATGTCTACCCTTGGTAGAGGTTTTGTAGCTAGGACTGACGCCTTAGGCCCTAGAGAACAACGAATGGAATCTTTGTTTGGAACTCAGTAAAAAAAGGGGCCACTTAAGGCCCCTTCAGTTTCACTCTAGATCTCGCAACTGTTGCCAACACAGGCCAACTGTTGTGACCCTTCGGTCATGTCTGACTCCTCAACGATGTCCCACTCGATAGTCTTAGGAAACTCCTTGACTAGCTTCTGGTACGTCTCCAGATCCACAGGCTCATAGGGTGCTTGCTGGTACGTGTGTTCTGAGTAAGGTAGGAAGCTGATGCCACTAACCTTGTCGAACTTGTTGTACAACCACTGACCCACCTCTAGGAACTCGTCGTCTCTGTAGTAGCAAGTCATGGAAGGCTTGTGTTCACACCAGTAGTCCTGATACAGCTCCCACAGACACAATTGCTCCATAGCACCCATGTCAGTCGCTACTACAGCCTTCTTAGGAGACTTTATAGGGAACGAGAAGACCTTAGTAGTAGGAGAAGTCACGTCTATCTCCACAGGCACTCCAGCAGCCTCTAAGACAGCACACAAGGGATCTCGTGCGTCTGCTCTTACTCGTCGTACGTACTGCTCCGCGTATCTAGGGTGTATGCCAGACGCGCTATCCACCAACTGAGACACAGTACCGGAAGGCTTAACAGCAGTAATGGCAGTGCTAACATTGATGCCAAGGCGTACAGCCCATGTACGATTAGTCTTAATAGCTTCCTTCTTAAGCTCCGTGAGCCACTCCTGTAGTTCTGCACGACTCTTCCTCCCTGACATAACTGGATGATCCATGATGCCTGTCAGTGACACACCCAAGAGTGCTTCCTCTTCTGTGTTGTCCTTCCAGATCTTACGCAAGTACCTGAAGTCAGTCAGAGTCGCCTGTAGCGTCCCTAGAATGGCTGCAGACCTTACCTTCGTACGTAGCGTGTCCAGTGTGTCCTCTGCTCTGACTACTACTTCAGACAGGTTACAGAACTGGTACGGACGTAGGATAATCTCTGAGCATGGGTTAGTACCGAAGTCAAAGCTGGCGTCTCTACGGCCATTCTTCTCTGCCTGACGCTGACTTGCGACACGACTGAAGACACCTCTTTCGCCTGACCGTGACTCGTACAGAGACTTCCACTCGTTTAAGAAGGCTTCAAAGTCAGGTTTCTCTGTGTAGCAAGCTGAGTTGTTAGCCAAACCACGCTGAGGATTATCTACCCACCACTGCCCTGACTTAGCTCGTCTTATCCTGTCGTCGGTAAGATTACTGAGACTGATGAGGGCGCTACGTCTGACTCCTCCAACGACAACGATTTGTGCAATCTTACAGCAGAGATCGTGACACTCGATGGAACTAAGCTTTCGTCCAGCAGATGCTCGAAAGACGTCAACGGTGAAGCTAAAGAGGTCAACAAGAGGTTCTGGACCAGACGCTCTACCTCCGAAGGTCTTAAGGGCTGACCCTGCAGGTCTAACTCCAGAAACGTCCCACTTGGGTACTTGACCACTAAAGAGCATTGCGATAAGTTCCCGGTACGCTTTAGCCCACCCAATTTTGCTGTCAGCGACGTGTATAACTGTATCTGTGTCATGGAACTCCTCTGCAACCTCCGGTAGTTTACTGATGTACTGACGTTCCACACTGAAGCCAACCCCAGTGCCACACATGAGGACGTACATCATCTCGTCAAAGGCTTTAGGGTGGTCTATAGGTAGATAGGAGCAGTTAAACCCAGCTACATTGTCCCTGTCCAGAGCTTCTCCTGCGGTCATCAGTGCCCTCATGCTGGGCATTACGTCCAGATTGTAGATACCGTCGTAGAGACTCTTGGCTTCCTTTGCTGACAACTTCTCGCTGCTAGTCCAGAAGTTCAAGTAACGGTCCACAGTTTCCTTCCATGTTTCCCTGCGCTGCTCCTCTGGTAAGTAACGTGCGTAGCGACTCTTGTGTATGTATTCTTGATATGCGTCCATTATAGTTCGTATTCTCCTCCAGTTAATAGTGACATCTTAAGTTGGTCCAACACAAAGTAAAGCTCTAGTGGGTCAATGTTTGTCGAGACTACTACAAACTCCTCCGACTTGATTATGCAAAAGGCGTCTTTGTATTCCTCTAGTTTCTCCACCGACATAATTGCGTCAAATACTTTAGGTACAGGTATCTTCTCGTCTTTGCCATTAAAGTTTCCTTCGATTACTTTCATTAGATGAGTTCCTTGATTAGTCTGTCTACGTACCACCTGCACTTACGAAGGTCCTCTACGGGTTTGCCTTTGTAGTGAAAGCGCCACAGGTACTTCATGGCGTTACCTTTGAGGTAGCCGTGGAAGTCTTCTCTAGGCATACTTGCTTTGATTGCTTCGATAGCCTCGATACCACCTTGATTGTAGTGCGGAGGCTGCTCCACAGGGTCAGAAGTTTTGACCTTGTTCCACTCTTCAGGTGTCGCTAGGTCAATACTCATCTTCGTTCTCCGTTTCATCTTCTAGTTCCTCTGCAAACTTCTCTAGTCTATTGATTAACTTGTCTTCAAACCTGTCCAGCAGTTCCTCCGAAGTTATTTCTAAACTTTCCAGAAAGTCGTCAGGATCGTAAGCCCGTAGTAGTCGTTCCTTAATTTCTTCCATAGTCAGAGACATCTTCCATCAACTCCTCTACTGTGTCTAATGTGTACCACGCAAGTCCTTCCTTGTCGCACCATTGGGCCATCGTCATCGTAGCTCCTTTCCTTATCTTCTTGTTTGGGTTCATGAGTACAAACACTAGTGTCTGACCTTCTTCCAAACTGTCCCTGACACTCTTGTACTTCTTGGTGTCTCCTTCTCTGAAGAAACCCTTACATTCGACTAGTGTATTACTAGCGATGTGTACGAAGTCAGGTCTGTAGTTTCTGTGTATTGTGTAAGGAATCGTAAACGGTTCGTACTCAAAACCCTTCAGTACTTCCGCTGTGTGTTCCTCAAAAACACTACGAAACTTCGATTTCTTGGACCTTCGGCTCATTGTGTACCTCTACTAAATAACGTGGACCTGATGAATATGCGAACCCTCTGACCGAAGGCCAACATTCCTTTTTGTAAGAGCAGTAAGAACATCCTACGGCGAGTTTCTGGTTGCCACTCTTTCCATCTGCGATAGGTTCGTAGCATACCTCTGGCGGCTCCTCCTGCTCTACCATCTTTTTTATGTGTTCAATCCTGTCCCTAATGTCGTAAGAAATCAGGTCATGGATAGGAGCCTGAGTGTCCTCTGTATCGTACAGCAGGTACGTCAGGTGTCCATTCTGTTTGTCCATTGCCAACCAACCAAACTTAGTTTCGCCTTCGGAGTGCGCGTATCCTTTGATCTGCGCCACGTACCCAAAAGGATCGTCATAAGCCAGTGTGCCTTCCTTGAACTTCTTGAAGCCGAAGGTGGACGTAGACTTCACGTCAGTCACAACTCCGTCAATCCTGCAGTCCATGGATCCTTTGATACCGTTGACCTCACACTTCTTCTGCTCGTCTGTCACCTCGTGACCTGCAGCTCTTGTGAGGAACAGTAGTAGTTCTTCAATGATGTGTCCGTAGAGGAACTTGACGTACGTGTGTGGCTGTATGTCTTCACCTTTGTCTACATCGTTGTACACGTTCCACAGGAATCGATCCTCACGCCCTATGTTGGACATACGTAGCTTACGTGAGTCGTCCCTCTTCTGTGTGAACTCTTGACGCATGAGTACCTTCACGGCTTCACCGAACTGGTCTATACATGCTTCAATGTCCACTCCTTCTGCTACTTCTTTGGACTCCACAAGTTTATATATGTCACTAACTAGGTTGTAAGTGCTTTTCATTTGTACTCTTCCGCTGTACTAGAGACGACGACTCTGGCCTCCTCCGGTGTGCATTTGAACCACTCGCCTTTACGTTCGTAGGACTTCTGTAGCTCTGTGTGTGCCTGTGATTCTGCCTTTCGACGATCACTGACATCATACCTATATTGTAACACATAATCCCTAAAAGGTGAAGAAGTTTGGTAGTTATTTAGGCGGTCCTCAGCGTCAATAGCCATCCCTACTTTAACCCAGTCAGGGAAGTTAGGATTAGTTATGACGTACACCTGACCCTCGACACTCAGTTCATACTTAGCTAAACTACTGAACGCTGCGTCTTCAAAGTTCTTGTAGCGTCCGGGTTTGTACAGAGGATGGGACTTTTTTACATACTTACCATTAACGTACATTCTATTTTTATTGTCTCGATGAGCTATTTTTAACTGACATTCTTTGCAGATAAAGTTAAACCCGTCGTTGCAAGTAATGTTTCGGTAAAACTCAGAAGTAAACTTTGTTTGTCCACAGCTTGAACACTTCTTCATTGTTTCTTGAATCTGTTGCAGCATGTCCTACTCCTTAGTGTGTCTCTGCCCCTGTTGTTCCCTTTAAATATTTTATAGCTCTGCTAAGTATATCTACGCTGTCATCAAAACCTCCTAAAGACCTGTTACATTTATGACACAGCCATCCCCTAAAAACATCTGTTTCATGACAATGGTCTATAACCCACGGACCATTCTTTGTATTTCCTTTTCCTTTTACCTCTTCTTCAGTGCCTAAACATATAGGACATGTATATTCTCCTTTAGGCATCCCGTATTTTTCTTTCAGAGATGCTCGTACTTTGCTTAGATCATTATTACACTTCTTACACTCAGGTCTAAGATAGTTACCGCCACCATGTCTACTAAAACTAGACAAAGGTAGAAGAGTTTTACATTTGCTACAAAACTTATTCTCATCTCCTATGTCGTAATGGTTATCTTCAAAGAACCCTAGTTGGTACATTAGTGTGTCTCCGACCATGTTGTTCCCACTTTGTACTCACCGTCCAGAGGACACCTCAAGTTAAACGCAATACCTGCAGCCTTGAGGCACTCCACTGCTAACCAACCGTACTTCTCTGCGTCTTTCTCTGCTACTTCTGTCTGCACTTCGTCATGTATGTTACCTATGATCTTGTAGTCCAGCTTCCATAGCTTTGCGTAGTCGTCCAAGATCACCAGAGCTTTCTTCATTACGATGGCTCCTGCTGCTTGCAACAACGTGTTCAACGCTGAGTGTTCTGACCTGACTAGGAGTCTCCTTCCGTCAAGACCTGTGAGGTATCCTCTGGCTGATGCGTTTGAAACTCTCTCCTTAAGAGTTGCGAATGATGGCAGATTATGTAGGAAAGATTCTCTAAGGTTTTTGCCAGCTTTTCTACCTCCTCCAGCCACAGACCCAAGCTTTTCATCTCCGGCTCCGTATAAGAGTGCATAGATGAAAGTCTTAGCCTGATTTCTTGATTCAAGTCCAGCAAGTCGTTGATTTGCTGTGTGGATATCACCGTTAATGATTTCATTGGTATAGTCCTCGTCTTTCATGTAGTGTGCCAGCATACGTAACTCAAGACCACTGGCGTCGAAACCCACTAGCTTCTTACCTTCAGGGACAGTCCAGCAGGAACGACACTCGTGTCCGTACGGGCTGTGACTTGCGGGTACTTGGGCCATGTTGGGTGACTGGTGTGTCATGCGTCCTGTGACTGCTCCGTTGCTGATGACCCTGCCATGGACTCTACCGTCTTCCTGCACATGCTCCAGCCATGAGTTTACCTGTGCGTATCTTTTTTGTAGCATCAAGTACTCACTCACAACTTTTGCTTCCGGTAGATCAATGGTGTCTAGGACTGCTTCATCAACTATTGGGTTGCCCTTCTCCGTGAGTTTGTCGAAGCGAACCCCAAGGCTCGAAAGCCTCTTCGCAATCTGCTGCCTAGACCCCACATTGAAGACCTCAACCTTGTCCTTGAGTCGCTTCCCAGTCTTCTCTGACCATCTTTCGTGAATGATAGGTGGAAACTTCTTCTGCAACTCTTCCTCAATGTCATTCATCTTCTCCTTAAATGTGGAACACAAGTCTCTAGCCAAAGACTGATCCAGAACCCAACCGTTTTTCTCTTGCTGCTGCACTGCTACTTGCACTTTATGCTCTAGCTCAATGCTTGCAGGTGAGAAGCAGGTCATCTCCTCCATCAACTTCTGGTGTACTGCTTCCGTTACTTCTACGTCTCTGATACAGTAGTCAATCATCTCTTGTGACAACTGTGACCAGTCACTATGGTCGCCTTTTGGGAACCCTAATTCATTGCCCCAGTTCCTCAGTGAGTGTCCTCCTGACTTGCTAGGCTCACACAAACGTGACAAAACCAGTGTATCGATGACCCTCTCAGAAGCCACTGAGACGCCCCAGAGACGCTCTAGGACAGGGATATCGTATCCTATTAGGTTGTGCCCAACGACGCTCTGTGAGCCTCTGAGGGCCTCTGACAGGCTATCTGGGTCCACATGTACCAGTGTTACGTCGTCTTCCTTGGTTACAACGCACCAAATGGTGTCAGGAGTCAAACCATTGGCCTCAAGATCAAGATAAATCAAAAGTCGTCTCCAACGTGAGGGTTAGCGACTTCACTCAACCTGCCGGTAGACCTGTCATAAGAAAGGTAGCAAGCAGGACCAGTTTCGCCAGTGTAACGATTCTTGAGGACACGTACTGTTGTTGTGTTCCTGATGTCTTCGTTCTCATGTTGTTGATCTCGCTCCATACCTATTACGATGTCGGACAGTTGTGCAATCGCCTGTGACCCTCTGAGTTCACCTAGACTGATCTGGGCACCGTCTTCATGTGCTTTGCCCTGTGAACGTCGTAGGTGTGACACGAGGAACAAGCAGATGCCTGTCTCTGCCACGAGTGTCCTGAGTTTAGTCATGATCTCGTCGATTGCCTTACGTTCGTCACCGGACTCCTGAGAAGAAACAACGATACTCAGGTGGTCCAAGATCACAAACCGGCAGTCCAGAGCCTTAGCCATGTACCGCACACGTCCCAGAAGGTTGTCAGCAGAAGTAGAACCCCAGTGGTCAAACAAGTAGTACCGCCCTGTACCCATGGTTGATTCCCAGAAGGGTCTGAGGTCCTCCACGGGTGTGTCCTCTTCCAGATGTAGAGGTCTGTTGGCGGCTACTGACATGATGCCCAGTGTCGTCCGTGACAAGTCCTCTTCCAACGCTAGGACACCAATGTTGCCTTCGCAACGCTTGAGTAAGTCGTACTCGATCTCACGTATGAATTGAGACTTACCCATGCCACTGCCACTGGTGATGGTCACGAGTTCGTAGGCACGATGGCCTCTAGTGATGTGATTCAGGCCGTCCCATGGGTAAGGGACCGACTTGACGTTTCTCTTTTCAACTAGGTTTTCCCATGTGTCCGTACCAGCGACGATACCGTCGGGTCTGTAGGTCTTGGCGTTCCACCATGCTTGCGTAAAGTCCTTGACTCTGTTAGCCATGAGCATGTCGCCAGCGTCCTTGAGTGGTAGCTTGACGATCTTGAGCTTGTTGGGGCTAAAGAGGTCCTTGACTTGATCTACTGCAGAGTCACCTGCTTTGTCGTTGTCAAAACACACGACGACATTCTCGTAGGACTCAAGCCACTCCAGTTGTTCCTTGACTTCCTTTGCCGCATTGGAAGCCCCGGACCGAAGTGAAACCACGTCCCACTGTCTGCCTGACATCTCGTACACTGCCAAGGCGTCCAACTCACCTTCAGTGATGGTGATGTACTTGTTTGTTTTACATTGGTGTTGACCAAAGAACCCAACTCCGGTTACGTCACCGCTAGTGTGGAAGTTCTTGGTCTTCACCTCACGTACTTTTGCTGAGGCTACTTCACCTGTATCTAGGTTGTAGTACGGGTAGTAGTGCCTCACGATGTCGCCTGTAGTCGAGTACTCCACAGTCACACCAAACCTACCACAAGTGTCCTGTGACAGACGTCTGTGTGGTATTGCTGCTACGACTCCAAACATGTTCAGAGGTTTAGCAGTTGTTACTTTTGTTGCTTGTGTAGTCATACCTGTAAGGCCATTGTAGTGGTAGTTACAACCAGCGCTGAAACAATGTGCGCCGTCGTCGTCATAGATAGCTAGGGAGTCCGAAGAACCACACTTCGGACAACCCTCATGTCTAATGAATTTAGCCATCTTTAGAAGTCCGAAGCGTCACCTTCGGTCATCTCTGCTTCCTCCAAGACCTTCACAGCTTCGAGGTAAGTCGCAACACCGTGTACAGGATGAGGCTGACCCAGCTTGAACTTCAGGCGCACCTTAGAATTGTAAGGTACTTCTCCGTTGTACTGGTTACCTTCAGCGTCGAACCGTTTGATGTCGTACTTTGACTTGAATTTACGCTGTTTGTTGCCTTGGTAGTCCTTGATCTTCACACCTTGTGCTGCCAGTGTTGAAGCGTCGTCTTCGGACAGAGTGATGGTCATTGAGAAGGCTCCGGTGTCCTGACCGTTGTACACGTCGTGCTGAGTCAGGTTGCTGAAGTTTACAATGCCTTCGATAGTAGTAGCTGCTGCTGCCATAGGAATAATCTCCGTTGTTTGCTTTTGTTTTGACCAATGATTCTCACTGGCCATACTAATAGTATACCACAGTTTTGGATGCCGTGTCACCTCCTGACTTAACTTTATTTTACTACTGTAGTTACTACAGAAGTACTCCTGTAGTAACTACAGTAGTAACTACTACTGTTTACTTCTTTAGTTAATTACTTAAGTTGTAACCTAAGTACTACTTTAGTAGAGGGTATCATAATCTGTCTCTGGTGTCAAGAGGGTTCCTCTGATTTCTTCAAAAAAATTATCGTCCTCCATTTCACACGCATGTATACTCTTGAGACAGACTCCACACAGATCGTAGAAGTCACCTCTGGCGTCCTTACGTGTCAACTCTGAGTCTTCCAAAATTTTATTACAGGCTTTGCATCTCATGTTACTTCTCCTTGTATTCTCGTGTCATTTCGTCTGAGTAGACGTAGTAGAACCTGTCTCTGTGCAACTGTAGCAACTGAGTAGGAATCATACGCCTGTACTTGTCACGCAGTAGGTCCTTGAGTACAAACTGGATGTCACCGAAGTGCAGATTGTGCATCTCGTCTAGTGCCAGATTGTCAGCCATGTGTTCTACTGCTTCCTTTGTCACGCAACCTTCGTCATGACTAGTGATGTCTAGGTTTTCCTTGTTTAACATGTGTATCACTCCCTTTCAGTTAGACATGCCCAAGAATAGCTTACTTCTTCTGCTACTGCAAGAGCTTGGTCTATCTTTTGTGCAATTATCTGGCACTCGTACTGTGCATCACTGGAGATCCTTTGCTGCACCACTCGTGCAAAGGCTGCCAAAGAGCCAGTCCAGTACCACTCAGTCATCATCGACTGTGGTAAAACCATACGGGCTTGCTCTGGTGCCACTCCAGCAGCTATCATGTTGCCGTAGACGGCCTTTGAGTTCTCCACAAGGTCAGAGTAAAGGGTGCCCCAACGTTGTGCCTCACGGCCCTCAAATGACTCCTCAGATGACCCTTGTTTCTTGTTGTCAGCTTTCTTACGCCATGAGTCAGGCTGATGGAACTCCGGGATGATGTCTACGTATCGTCTTGAGATTTCATTGACCGTCAAGCCCACTTGAGATTTATGGAGTTGCCTAGTTATGAATACTGGAGCTTTGATCCTGAATTGAACCTGAACGTGTGCAAACGGTGTCCAATGGTTGTGCTTTGCTAGGTACCTGATGAGCTTTTTGTCTCTACT
>WLWG01002603.1_pt1 | contig 13502 bp, 14 predicted proteins | sample 6712871 | NCBI WGS metagenome assembly WLWG01 (sample SAMN12718693, study PRJNA515312) | sponge metagenome | isolation source: marine sponge | host: Mycale hentscheli | place: New Zealand: South Island, Marlborough, Capsize Point | collected 2003-05-01 | reverse complement strand
TTTTTGTTTTTTTGTTTTGTTTTTTTGTAGCAGCTGCTCTCCTTCCCCTCCCCTCCTCCTATACTACATCAAAAATTTAATGTGTCATAACTTGCACTCACAGTAATGACTTCTGTGACATTGGAATATTTCTGCTTGTGTTCAAAGTACCTAAAGCAGTGAGGATGATGAGTCTCACACACACAAAGTCCTTCAAGCAATATGCTGCATGAAAAAAGTGTCAAATGTTCTAGTAAGGTTAATGACTTTACAAGTCAGAGGGTAAGGGGAAACAAGATTCAGCTAAGGGGGGGGCGAGATTCAGCTAAAGGGGGGGCCAATGCCCCCCCCCCCCTTAATATACGTGTGAGTCTGTATGTGTGTGTGTTAAGTTTCCCACACACACCTCAAAATTTGTATTGTTTCAATTGCAACAGCATAGCCAATGCTCTCTGTAAATTGTGTTGAAAAACCAAAGCTGAACATTCCACTAAGCAATGCTATCTATATAATAATACACTTGTGTGTCAGTAACAATGATGGTGCGTATTCATGAATAATTCATGAGCTTAACAGTTTGGTAAAGAAGCAAAAGTTTTGCAAAACCAAGTCCACAATCATGACAGAAGGACAAAGAGACTCAGAAACAGGAGAGAGAGAGAGAGAGACTAAGGAGAAGGGACTCCATGACTAACTGAAGAAAGGAAATGAGGGGGATAAGAAAAGCTGAGAAAGGAGAGCAGGAGAGAGAAACTGATGCAACCTTAACCAAGTGGTAGAGGATGATAATGAATAAAAAATAAAATAATTTATGCTACCTGCATTTACTTTGCAATATATCAAGCGCCACTGTGTGGTGGCTTGCTAGTATTGTTAATGTTGGACCAAATTTTCCCGTCAAAACCTGCCATTAATATTTGGTCACTTACACAGTATGAAATGGTATAACCATGATATAAAATAGTTAAACCATGACAATTCGGGATAAATGCCCTTTCCGGGATGGAGCGATAATTTTTCAAACAAATGGTTTAATTATTATTTACTTACTAATCTCAATTTATCTTTATAGTTTATTCTCTATCCAGATCCGCCAAACGAACGCGATCTTTTCGCTGCGCACTAATTTGCTGATGTGGCTTTTGTTTCTTAGAAACCGTACGTTTCCGCATGGTTAAGGTAATGGCGGCAATAATTGCGACCAATAAAATCACCCCTGCAATTTCAAATGGATACACATACTCAGTAAACAACAACTTTCCCAACTCTTGAGTGTTACTGTAATCCGCAGGTTTTGGATTTGCTTGAACATGCTCAAAATTAGACTTAGTCAAAATTATGATCATTTCTGCTGCCATTGCGGCGCCCACAATCAATCCTACTGGCAAATATTTAGCATAACCGGCGCGCATCTTTGCGATATTGATATCTAACATCATCACCACAAACAAAAATAAAACCATTACAGCGCCGACATATACCAACACTAATACAATGCCTAAAAATTCAGCTTCTAGTAACAACCAAAGCGCACCACTAGTAAAAAACGCTAAAACTAAAAATAAAGCCGCATGCACAGGGTTGCGTACCGTGATCATCGCTAGCGCAGATAACACTAGAATTCCGGCGAAAAAATAAAATATTGTCGTTTGTATTAACATCTAAATTGTACTTTTACTTTCTTGGCTTACCTGTTTTTTGCTATCTATAAGGCGCATCTGTTTGACGGTCAGCAGCAATTTCTTCTTCATAAATTCTTCCCACCTCTAGCAACATATCTTTGGTCATCACCTGCTGACCTCGCTCATAAAATGCGTATTCAAATACTCGCGTTTCCACTATGGCATCAACGGGACAAGCTTCTTCGCAAAAACCACAATACACACACTTAAATAAATCTATGTCATAGCGTGTTGTGCGTCGACTTCCATCTTCGCGTTCTTCGCTATCAATGGTAATGGCCAGTGCCGGGCATACTGCTTCACATAACTTGCAGCCAATACAACGTTCTTCACCACTCGGGTATCTACGCAAAGCATGTAAACCACGAAATCTTGGGGATTGCGGCGTTTTCTCTTCAGGATACTGAATGGTAAATTTCTTAGTAAAGAAACGCCTGCTTGTTAACTGCAAACCCTTAAGTAACTCGAAGAGAGTAAAGCTTTTAAGTATATGTAATAGAGCTCTCATTGCTAATCAAACCATGGTGGTATCTGGAAATATAAAAGAACACCTTCAACGAAGATCCAAATTAATGTAATTGGCAATAATATTTTCCACCCCAAACGCATAATTTGATCATAACGATATCGTGGAAACGTGGCGCGAAACCAAAGAAAACAAAAGATAAATAAGCATGTCTTAGCAATAAACATATGTGGCCCATGGCCGAGCACAAAACCTAAATAAGGAACACTTGTCCAACTTTCCGGGAAAGGACTGAGCCAGCCGCCCAAAAATAATAATGCAGTTAATGCAGAAATTAGAATAATATTGGCATATTCTGCTAAAAAGAATAATGCAAATCCCATTCCTGAATATTCAACATGAAAACCAGCAACAATTTCCGACTCACCTTCAACCACATCAAAAGGCGCACGATTCGTTTCTGCTACCCCTGCAATTAGGTAGGTAATAAATAAAGGCAGCAAAGGTAGCCAGTACCAATTGAATACACCTCCCTGTTGTTCTCTAACGATATCGCCAAGATTTAAACTTCCACTCGCCATCAATACCCCAACAAGTGCAAATCCCATGGCAATTTCATACGCTACAATTTGTGCTGCTGAGCGTAATGCTCCCAATAATGCATACTTAGAATTCGAAGCCCAACCTGCAACGATGACACCGTATACACCCAATGATGTCATAGCTAACAAATACAATAAGCCTGCATTGATGTCTGCAAAATTCCATCCATCTGCGAATGGAATCACCGCCCATGCCGCTAACGCAGGAATCATGGACAGAAGTGGCGCCAAACGAAATAAGAAACGATCTGCATCATTCGGCAATATCATTTCCTTAAACATTAACTTCAAAGCATCTGCAATTGGTTGGCCAAAACCTTTTGGCCCAACTCTATTAGGCCCAATACGGACTTGCATAAAACCAATTACTTTACGTTCAGCTAAAGTCACATATGCAACACAACCAAATAACACCAACACAAAAATAGACATATAAACCGTCATCAGTATTACTGGCGGTACGATTGAAATTATATTTTGCGCCCATTCAAACATTCGCAGTCCTTTGTATTTCAACAGGAGCGATTGCCTCACCTAATACATCTACTTGTGTAGAACTTTTTTGTATCCACACACAATGATCTGGCATATTTTCAACAATTCGTAATGGCAGTGTAACTTCCCGCTTGTCTTGAACAACTCGGACCACTTGCTCATTTAACATATTTAGCTGCTTAGCCTGTTCTACAGACATTGCAACATGGCTCTCTTGATCCACCGCCGCTTTTTGCAATGAAGCTGCGCGGCGAACTATATTATCAACTGCATAGACAGGTGTGTCAGAAACGCGATGCAACTTGTTAACATCAGATTTTAAATTTACATGGTCATAGTTTTCTAGATGACTAGTAAAATTCATTTCGTCAGAAAATAACTTCTTTAATTCATCTCTTATCTGCTCACTAGTTTGATATTGCACATCATCAAACCCTAGTTTGTTTGCCAGCACTCGCAATACTTTCCAAGCCGGTCGTGCTTCACCAGGTGCAGATACGGCTTTACCTATACTTTGCCAATGCCCTACGGTGTTAACAAAAGTACCATCCGTTTCAGCAAAAGTTGCAATAGGTAAAATAACATCTGCATATTGTTGGATTCGTTCATTATTATAAGGAGTAAACACAACAACCAAATCCGCTGCTTGCATTGCCTCAAGCACTGCAGGCGAATTTGCAAAATCAAATTCAGCTTCCAAATTAAACAAAACATAGGCACGTCTAGGTACTGCCAGCATTTCCGATGAATTTAATCCAGCATCAGTATTAATTTCACCCGCTGGCAAACGGTGCGGCAATACACCTGATAACCATGCACCTACTGTATTTCCAGATTGTGCAAGTATGCCAAAATTAGAATTCGTTGCTTGCGCAACAAAATTACTTAAAGCACGTAACACTGAAGCTTGCGGGTGACCTTCCGCAATTGCTCCAAGCATTATGCTTGACCGTTGTCCATTCTTTAGTGAGTTATATATATTTTTCGCATCTTCTGAAACGGTTGCATTATTAACGATACTTTTAAGCTCAGTTGACAAATTATCTAAAGAATCTGAACATTTTGCTATTTCAGCCAGAGCGGTTAGCCATTGTTGTGGAGCAAGGCTCCAAGCGTAATGACTAGTAAAATGGAAATCATATTGTTGTGGATTTAACGAACTTACTTCACACCCTTTTGCGCTAGCCTTACGAATTCGGTGAGCCAACATAGGCTGTTCTAAACGAATATTAGACCCCACTAAGAAGAGACTATTATTTTCTTCTATAGATTTGATCGATTGCCCTAGATATGGGAACAAGGGCATTGCTTCCTGATCAGTAAAGTCAATTTGTTGCGTACGATGATCAATATTATTAACACCTAACTGACGAAATATTTTTTGCAATAAATACAATTCTTCTAAAGTTGAATGTGGTGCAGCCAGAATACCAATATCATTTACTTGAAAATGTTTAAGCTTGTCTGCAACATGCGCTAAAGACGTATCCCAATCACCTGCTTGCCAACCTTGTTCCGTTTTCGACATTACTTGGGTTGCACGATCACTTGCATTTAAGCCTTCGTAACTAAAACGATCACGATCCGAAATCCAGGTTTCATTAATGTCATCATTTTCACGTGGCACAACACGCATCACTTGATTGCGTAGTGTATGCAAATACACATTGGATCCAACACTATCATGTGGCATTACACTTGCAGATTGCATTACCTCCCAGGCGCGCGCTGACATACGAGAAGGTTTTGCATTCAACGCGCCCACCGGACAGACATCAATAACATTACCTGACAGTTCTGAACTTAGAGATTTTTCTACATAGGTCCCAATCTCCATGAATTCGCCGCGACCGGTAGAACCTAATTCACTAATTCCTGCAATTTCAGTTCCGAACCGAACACAACGCGTACAATGAATACAGCGCGTCATATCAGTAGAAACCAATGGGCCTAGCTCTTTATCTTGCACCACGCGTTTACGCTCGGTGTAACGAGAAATGCTATTGCCATATCCCATTGCAACATCTTGCAATTCACACTCACCACCTTGGTCACATACTGGGCAATCTAGTGGGTGGTTAATTAACAAAAACTCCATGGTTCCTTGCTGCGCATCTAATGCTAAAGGAGATTTTGTGTAAACCTTCATTCCTTCCATAACCGGCGTAGCACAAGCTGGGAGTGGCTTTGGCGCATTCTCAACTTCGACCATACACATGCGACAATTTGCTGCCACCGATAATTTTTTGTGGTAACAAAAACGCGGCACTTCAACATCGTGTTGATCGGTAACTTCGATCACCATTGCACCTTTTGGCGCAGTAACTTCTTTGTCGTTGATAAATATTTGTACGGTTTCTTCAGACATTACAGATCACCAATACTTATGCTGCATCTTTTTGTTTAGCCACATCTAACATGCTGCAGCCATGTTCAATGTAATGCACAAACTCATCACGATAATGTTTAATAAAACTATGCACTGGCATAGCAGCAGCATCACCTAAAGCACAAATCGTTCGACCTTCTATCTTGGTTGCAACATCATCAAGTTTATCGATATCTTCTAGCTGCCCTTTACCTTCCACAATGCGACACAACATTCGATACAGCCAGCCAGTACCTTCTCTACATGGCGTACATTGGCCACAAGACTCAGAAAAATAAAATCGTGAAATACGTTGCAAAACTTTTACCATGTCAGTGGAATCATCCATCACAACCACTGCGCCTGAACCAAGCATTGATCCCGCAGCGGCAATCGACTCATAGTCCATATTAGTGTTCATCATTATTTCGCCTGGTAATACAGGCACAGAAGACCCTCCAGGTATCACAGCTTTTAAATTTGCACCATCCGTTACCCCGCCGGCTAACTCGAGCAATTCTGAAAATGGCATGCCTAATGGCACTTCAAAATTCCCAGGCTTGTTCACATGTCCTGACACAGAGAAACATTTTGTACCACCACTTTTTTCCACACCCATAGCGGCAAACCATTCTGCACCTTCGCGCATAATGCTTGGTACGGAAGCAAAAGTTTCGGTGTTATTTACGGTAGTCGGTTTTCCATACAAGCCTACATTGGCTGGAAACGGAGGCTTGAATCGAGGCTGGCCTTTTTTACCCTCTAATGATTCTAGCAATGCCGTCTCTTCACCACATATATATGCACCTGCGCCCAATGTGTCATACAAATAAAAAGTGAAATCAGTTCCCATTATATTGTCGCCCAAATAACAAGCAGCGTAGGCTTCATCTAAGGCTTGTTTAAATCTTATATAAGGTTCATCTAAAAATTCACCGCGCAAATAGTTATAACCCACCGAAGAGCGCATGGCATATGCTGCAATGGCAATACCTTCGATAACTGAGTGCGGGTTATACCTTAAAATATCACGATCTTTACAGGTGCCAGGCTCAGCCTCATCTGAGTTACAAACAACATAACTTTGAATCTCAGCTTTACGCGGCATGAAACTCCATTTTAAACCTGTTGGAAAGCCCGCGCCGCCACGACCACGCAGACCCGAAGCTTTAATTTGTTCGATAACTTCATCTGGTGAAGTATTCTCACGCAGAATTTTTTCCCAAGCAGAATATCCGCCCACACTTAAATAATTTTCCAGCGTCCATGGTTGGTCAAATTTTAAGGTCTGATAACAAACGTTATTTAATTGCATAACTAATTCAATTTAGCCGTCTAATTGTTCTAAGATATCATCGACTTTTTCAATGGTTAGATTTTCTTTGTATACATGATCTACTTGCATCATTGGCGCACCACAACATGCCGCTAAACATTCTTCTTCTTTTTTTAAATAAAACTTTCCATCTGGTGTACTTTCACCTATATCAATACCAAGTTTATTTTTTAAATGTTCAACAATCTCATCTGCACCTCGAAGCATGCAAGATAAGTTAGTGCATACAGAAATTGTATGCCTGCCTACTGGCTTCAATTCAAACATGGAATAAAACGATGCAACTTCATATACCGCTATAGCAGGCATTTCTAAATACTCCGCTATGGCATCCATTTTTTCCACTGGCAGGTAGCCTTCTTCATGTTGCAAAGCACGTAAAGCGCCTAGCACAGCTGACTGCTTTTGATCCACTGGGTAGCGCGAAATCCAATCTTCAATTTCGTCTTGCAAATGATCTGATAGAACTGATTTTTTACTAGAGATCTCGTTCATCGATCTATCTCTCCAAACACGATATCTTGAGTACCAATAATCGCTACAACATCTGCAAGCATATGCCCACGCGACATTTCATCTAGAGCAGCAAGATGCGCAAAACCAGGCGCGCGAATTTTTACTCGGTATGGTTTATTGGCGCCATCTGAAATTAAATAGATTCCAAATTCACCTTTAGGATGCTCAATGGCCGAATACACTTCCCCTTCAGGCAAACAATAACCTTCAGTAAATAACTTAAAATGATGAATCAGTTCTTCCATGCCCATTTTCATATCACCACGTGATGGCGGTGATACTTTATGATCATCTACCATCACTGGCCCAGGATTATTTCTAAGCCAAGTTATACATTGTTTAATTATTTCATTGGATTGGCGCATTTCTTCCATACGAACAAGATAGCGATCATAGCAATCACCATTTACACCAATTGGAATTTTAAAATCAATTTCGTTGTAGGTATCGTATGGCTGCTTGCGACGCAAATCCCACTCTATTCCAGAACCGCGTAACATTGGTCCTGTAAATCCTAACTGCAATGCACGTTCGGGAGTCACAATACCTATATCAACCGTGCGCTGCTTCCAAATGCGATTATCAGTTAATAGTGTTTCGTATTCGTCTACACAAGCTGGAAAACGCTTGGTAAAGTCTTCGATAAAATCTAAAAAAGAACCGGTTCGCGCTTCATTTAACTTTTTTACTTCTTTTTCATCATGCCAACGTGATTTAGTATATTTTGGCATTTCATCCGGCAGATCACGGTAGACACCGCCCGGGCGATAATAAGTAGCATGCAAACGCGCACCTGATACAGCTTCATAACAATCCATTAGATCTTCACGCTCACGAAACGCATATAAAAATACGGTCATCGCACCAATATCTAAAGCATGTGCACCCAACCACAATAAATGATTAAGGATTCGAGTAATTTCATCAAACATTACACGGATATATTGCGCCCGTTCAGGCACTTCAATACCGGATAACTTTTCAATCGACATAACATATGCGTGCTCATTACACATCATGGATACGTAATCGAGTCTATCCATGTAACCAATGCTTTGGTTATACGGTTTACTTTCGGCAAGTTTTTCGGTTGCGCGATGCAATAAACCAATATGTGGATCAGCGCGCTGCACAACCTCACCATCCATCTCCAACACTAGACGTAACACCCCATGTGCTGCAGGATGCTGCGGCCCAAAATTCATTGTGTAATTATGTAAATCAGCCATCAGCTGCTTCCTTTTCAGACTTGCCCTCTGATTGGCCCTCTGATTGGTCCGCTGACTGACCCTCTTCAAACCGATGATCGTCTCGAATCACTTTCGGAACATTAATTCTTGGTTCAATTGAAACCGGCTGATAGATAACGCGTTTTTGATCTGGGTCATAACGCACCTCAACATGACCCACCAATGGAAAATCTTTGCGGAACGGATGACCTGTAAATCCGTAATCTGTAAGAATACGCCGCAAATCTGGATGACTTTCAAAAACAATTCCAAAAAGATCAAACGCTTCACGTTCATACCAATCTGCACAAGACCATAAACCTGTCACGGAGGAAAGGATCGGCAACTCATTGTCTTCGCAATACACTTTCACACGTATTCTTAAGTTATTCGCAACAGATAACAGATGATAAACCACTGCATAGCGCGGCCCATCCATTTCTGTACCTTGCTTAGCGTCATCAAAAGTAAAACGACCAAAAGAAGCTTTCTCTACTCCTCGACTAAATCCAGAAGAAGAAGGAGTTTCAGTATTCCACTCATCCGTTCCAAACTCTAAATAATCAACGCCCGCTAAATCTATTAATTGATCAAATTTAAATTCTGATGCACTGTTTAGTTTTGAAAGCACGCGCAATAGTTCGTCTGGATGAACAAGGATTGTAAGTTCATCATATTTAATTTCTACTGACTGTAGCGAAGATGCAAATACACGTTGCAGCTCAGTACTTAATTTATTGAGTTGATCTTGCATAGAACTAGCACTTAACGTGCAATAGTATTGGTGCGACGAATTTTATTTTGTAACTGCAATATACCGTATAGCAGTGCTTCTGCAGTGGGAGGACAACCTGGCACATACACATCAACCGGTACGATGCGGTCACAGCCTCTCACTACTGAATAGGAATAGTGATAATAACCACCACCATTTGCACATGAACCCATCGAAATCACCCACTTAGGATCAGCCATTTGGTCATAAACCTTACGTAATGCAGGCGCCATTTTATTTACTAATGTTCCGGCGACAATCATCACATCCGATTGCCTAGGACTCGGACGAAACATTACACCAAAGCGATCAAGATCATATCTCGCTGCACCTGCATGCATCATTTCTACTGCACAACAAGCTAAACCAAATGTCATCGGCCACATTGAACCTGTTCGTGCCCAATTAATTAAATCGTCAAGTTTGGTTGTTGCAAAACCTTTGTCATGAAAACCTTGATCATGAAAGCTTTGTTCTAGTGGACTCATAGGAGTATTAATTGAAGAGTTAATATTTGCCATAACAAACCTTTTTATTTCTTAACTAGGTTTAATCCCAATCAAGCGCACCTTTTTTCCATTCATAGATAAAGCCGATGGTAAGAATGATTAAAAAGATTGCCATTGAGACAAAACCTACCAAACCTACTTCACGAATCGCCACGGCCCAAGGAAATAGAAAAGCAATTTCCAAATCAAAAATGATGAATAAAATAGCCACCAAGTAGTAACGCACATCAAATTGCATGCGTGCATCTTCAAATGCTTCAAAACCACACTCATAAGGTGATTCTTTTGCTGCATCTTTTACATGTGGTCCCAAACCTATTCGGGCTAAACCCAAAAACATTATGGCTCCACCAAAAACTGAGGCTATGACAATAAAAATTAAAACTGGAAGGTAGTTTTCAATCATTATAGTTTCTCTTGTAGATCAAGCCACATAGTCTCACGAATAAATATACTCTTAGATTGATGTTTCATTCGATCTATATCCTCGTGGCCCAAAAAAGCATGACCACTATTAACTTATTATTTTTGTTTTGTAGAATTTGATCTAAATATTTATACAGCGAATTACGCAGTATATCTTGTCAGAATACCTGAGTATTCAAACACATACTTAATTATATCGTACGACGTATACTTGACAGACATAGCTTGTTCATTTTATGAGCAAACTCTCCCGCACACGGAATAAGGAATCGCACTGCGATACGCTATCTGCCTGTAATAGGTGCACGCAAATTTAGTCTGCGCATGCGTGGTGCCGATGGCCGGACTCGAACCGGCACGAGGTTGCCCCCACTAGCCCCTCAAGCTAGCGCGTCTACCAATTCCGCCACATCGGCTGCATGAAAAGACCATTTTATCCTAAGGTATTCTAACTAGGATAATTTTTCGCTGATAGCGATATAAGACAGGATAATCCCTAGCTTATTAATATCCAAATTAGCTTTAACAAGAAGGGGTTAGCTCGACAAACTACAATATAGACAACAATAAAAGATCATGGGATCATGGTTCAATCAACAGTTTACAACCAAATATATAAAGTTTGTACTTAGGGAGAACTAATAATGGATAAAGACGAATATAAAGTATTCGATATGGCCGCACTCATCGTAGGCATAGTAATCGTTGTATATGCTCTCGTTATGGCTTTCGTATTCCCTTAAGCCTTTCAGCTAACACCAAGGCTAATGGTTTAAAGTTAGAAAAATAACTTAGTTAGCCTTACTCTGGAACGTCGTCTGGCGTCACATTATCCAGAGTGCTTTCAACCTCTTCTTTAATCGCATCCATGCTGTCTTGAACTTCGTTTAACGAATCATTAGAGATAGCATCAGTTTGTGTATCCACAGGCATATCATCTTCAACACCCATCTCTTGGTCTGGTAGATCAGAAGACTCTGATTCCTTCATACTTTCAACATCGGGAATATCGGTAACAGTCGTATTTATTTCTGTTTGTTCAACATTGTCGATGACACTTTCTGCAACAGGTCGATTACTCGCTAAATATGCAAGCGCTAAACTATTTATGAAAAATAATGTTGCAAGTATCGCAGTCAAACGCGTTAAGAAAGACGCTGAACCTTGCGAACCAAATACGGTTCCGGAGGCACCGCTACCAAACGCCGCCCCAACATCAGCACCTTTACCATGTTGAATAAGAATTAATCCAATAATGCCAATTGCAAGCAGCACATCGATGGAAACTAAGATGCTATATAAAGTATTCATGTATTAAAGATATCGTTATTAAAATATTTATTTCATTGACAACTTGTGAAGCTGCATAAGTTTGCGGTTTTAGTTTTCAGCCTTAATTTGCAGCAAGGGCAATTCCAATAAAATCATCAGCCTTAAGCGCTGCCCCACCAATCAAACCGCCATCAATATCGGGTTGTTGTAATAATTCCCGCGCATTATCAGGCTTCATACTGCCACCATAAAGAATTCGAATATTCGCCGCAATATCTTTATTTTGCGCATCCAAGGTAAGTCTAATTTCTTTGTGCACTTCTTGCGCTTGAGCTGGGGTGGCAACTTGTCCTGTTCCAATTGCCCATACAGGCTCATATGCGATCACTGCTTTTTTAAATGCCCCTATACCAAATAGATCAAGCACAGCGTTAATCTGTGAAGCCACTACTACTTCCGTATGCCCGGCTTCACGCTCTTCTAATGTCTCACCTACACACAAAATTGGTACTAATCCATTTTTTATAACATGGGCAAATTTTGTTGCAACTTTTTCGTTACTATCTCCATAGACATGTCGGCGTTCAGAATGACCAATGATGTTGTACTTACAGCCAAACTCTTTCACCATCGCGGCCGCAACTTCACCCGTATATGCACCACTTTCTTGATCAGAACAATCTTGGGCACCAATCGATATATCGCTACCCTCTAATAATTTCTGCACATGAGACAAATAAATATAAGGTGGGCACACCGCGAGCTCAGCATTCTTCACAGTAGATAAATGCTCCTGAATACCAGAAATTAGCTCCGAAATACTATCCAGCGAGCCATTTAACTTCCAGTTTCCTGCTACCAGTGGTTGACGCATATATAAGTGTCTAATGTCAGAATATAAAGGCGCGCAGCTTACCTATGCCAGGCGCTTTAGGCAAATACTATATTTTTCTCAAAATCACTTTTACAGATGAGGTTGGATTAGCTACGCGGGCTAGCTTAGCAAGCGGCGCTTACGCTGTCCGCAATCTGCTGGGCTAATTGCTGAACTTTTGGTGCATCTACACCTTCAACCATCACCCGTACAAGCGGTTCAGTCCCAGAAGGTCTAAGTAGCACTCTCCCTGTATCAGCAAGGTCAGATTCTGCATCTTTTACGGCTTGTTGAATTTGCGGCGTATTATCTAGATCAATCTTAGCTTTAATCGGTACATTAATAAGTATCTGCGGATATTTACTCATCCCTGACTTGGCATCACGCAAGCTGACTTGCTGATTTACCAATACTTGTAATACTTGCAAGGCTGAAATAATCGCATCTCCCGTAGTGGTTCTATCCAAACATATAATATGTCCAGAAGATTCTCCCCCAAGCAACCATGAACGCTCCTTGAGCATTTCCATGACATAACGATCACCTACCGCAGCGCGACTAAACTCAATATCTTGTGCACGTAATGCGTGCTCAAGCCCTAGATTGCTCATCAATGTTCCAACCACTCCGCCGTGCAAAAGATTTTCACTTTTTCGTGCTTGTGCGATGACATATAAAAGTTCGTCGCCATCTACTATTGCACCAGTATCATCTACCATTATTAAACGATCACCATCACCATCAATCGCAATTCCTAAATCAGCATGATGCTCAATAACAGCCATACGCAATGCTTTTGGATCGGTTGCGCCACATTTTTCATTTATATTCAAACCATTTGGTTTAGATGAGAGACTAATGACTTCAGCGCCTAATTCTGTAAATACATTTGGAGCAATGTGATAAGTAGCTCCGTGCGCGCAATCAAGTACGATCTTTAAACCATTTAATGTAATTCGCGTTGGGATAGTAC